>Ga0164313_10005130_pt1 | contig 11613 bp, 6 predicted proteins | sample GuaBasSedimGuay4_FD_113735 | JGI IMG/M metagenome (GOLD analysis project Ga0164313, IMG submission 113735) | Subseafloor sediment microbial communities from Guaymas Basin, Gulf of California, Mexico - Guay4, Core 4569-4, 0-3 cm | ecosystem: Environmental > Aquatic > Marine > Hydrothermal vents >...
CCGCTTTATATAAATAGAATTCTAATATGGATAATTGATGGTATGATTTTTCACTAATACAGTTTTTAAATGCACAGTTTGTAATCTTGAATCTTGAATCTTGAATCTTGAATCTTTTTAATCTTGAATCTTTTTAATCTTGAATCTTTTTAATCTTGTGTCTTGTGTCTCGAGTCTTGAATCTAATAATCTTTCATTAATATCAGAAATATTGTATATTGGAAGTGTTGCAATATGGAAACATGCTATATATCATTCCACAAAAAAGGGGACAAGTTATGGCAGAGAAAAAGATACTCGATTTAGTTCGTGAATCAATTCGATTAAAACATTACTCCATCCGTACAGAAGAGGCTTATGTAAATTGGATAAAAAGATATATTCTATTTCACAACAAAGAACATCCGGCTGATCTATCCGAAGGTCACATTCGCAAATTTTTATCCCATCTTGCACTAAAACAGAAAGTTGCAGCTTCTACACAAAACCAAGCTCTCAATGCTATTGTTTATCTCTACAAAAACATTCTAAAAATAGAATTGGGTGATTTAGGTTCAATTGAACGTGCTAAAAGAAGTAGAAGTATTCCGGTTGTATTTTCACCCTCCGAAGTAAAAAATGTTCTAAGCAATATGAGCGGAGTAAATAAACTAATGGCTTCGCTTCTCTACGGTACTGGTATGCGCTTGATGGAGTGTGTTCGATTAAGAATTAAAGATGTCGATTTCAGCAACAACCAAATATTAGTCCGGGATGGAAAAGGGAATAAAGATAGAGTTACCATCTTACCTGAAAAGCTAAAAGAAATTCTTAAGATCCAGATAAAACGAGTGAAGCTGACTCATCAACAGGATTTACTTGAAGGCTTCGGCACAGTTCATCTCCCTAATGCACTCGCAAAAAAATATCCTTCAGCAGGGAAGTCTATCGGTTGGCAATATCTTTTTCCAGCCCCAAAGCTCTCCAAAGATCCAAGGAGTGATAAGACTCATCGTCATCACATTCACGAATCTGTCTTGCAGAAAGCTGTTAGTACAGCTATCAAAAAAACAAAGATCGAAAAACCAGCAAGCTGCCATACTTTCCGTCACAGTTTTGCAACCCATCTTTTGGAAAATGGTTACGATATTAGAACGGTTCAGGAATTACTCGGGCATGCTAATGTTAAGACAACAATGATCTACACACACGTACTAAACAAAGGTGGAATGGCAGTTAAAAGTCCGCTTGATTAATACAAATGAAAACTTGAATAAAGGAGAAGGGATAAAATGTTTAAAGACATAATAGAAAAACTTAAAAAATTATCACGCGAAAGAGTCCCTTTTGATCCGTCACGGTTTGATGACCCTATGGCAGCCAGGACTGAATGGCATCCGGCGAAAAGTGGCGGAGCTAATTTTAAAACTCATAATTTGGTTCAGGTTAACAGTAACAGAATTGTATTCCGTTCATCAATTGGTGCAAGAATTTTTTATAGCGTTTTTATTCTGATGGGGTTAGGCGCCTCAATTGGATTTTCATATCCCCAAATAGTGGAGGGAACTATTAGCTTTACACTCGATTCAATTATGCCAATTCTCATAGGGTCTATCTTTACTCTTGTTGGCGGACTCTTATTATTCTTTGGAACAAAACCTATCGTTTTTGAAAAAGGAAGTGGATATTTCTGGAAAGGCCGTAAAAACCCTCAATTTAATCATAATGTAAATGATCGTAAAGACTACACAAAGTTAAGAGAGATTTACGCACTTCAGATAATTTCTGAATACATAAGAGGTAATAAAACCTCATATCATAGTTACGAGATTAATCTGGTTTTAAATGATGGATCAAGAATTAATGTTGTAGATCATGGCAAAATAGAACAAATTAGAAAAGATGCCGCAAAGTTATCCCAATTTTTAAGAAAACCAGTCTGGGATGCAACTTTATAATTAGCTTGTCGGAAAGTTAGCTTATTAAAAAACACCACCATTCTTTAGAGTGGTGTTCAGAAAAAAAAAGAACATAACTGCTTCTCCGTAGGAGTCCTTTGGACAGCAGTTTATATCTCTTTATCAACCAAAATAATGTTTATATAATTTGATCATGCTCTTTCATGATAATCTGCGTTCATCAGCGTCCCATTCCCCCAAAATTACAACTCCAAAATATCCCTCAAAAGTTATTTTACGACCGTAAAACTAAATAATTGGAAACACTTTAAATTCAAATAATCTGTTACATTTCAAGACATATTATTAGCTTCAGTTTCATTCTGAAACAGTCTAGAATAATTTGAATTGTATAATGAGTTAATATCTCAATATTACTATTTGGCACTAATTTTGCATTAAATGTCAGGTTAAAACCAAATTAAATTAATTAAGTGCTTGATATAGCCCTTGGAAAAAAATATGACACGTATGACCCGCCTTTTTAAACAAGCTTTCTTTTTTGGAATAGTAATGCTCTTTACCACAAATAATTTTGCTCAAGTACATACAGAGTATCTTTGCATTATTGATGAATTTGGGAATAAAGTAGAAGTAGCAGAATTTATTACAACAGTTCTCCCATCTGGGGATGTGCATGCAAAATTTATTACCAATACTGCTATAAATGACAATAGCTTTGGGACCAATATAGTTAACTGGGATCGTGAGCACAAATTTAGCGACCTTGTTGGAAGTGATAAAGCAATTTTTGAGATCTATGATGAAACCGGCACTATGATAATGGATTTTGATCTCGATTATATTGGAATAGAGCCTGACTCAATCTCTGGATACGCCTCTCACGGAATTGATGATTCAGGGGAAAAGGGTGATGGAGAGTTAAGATCTGGAGAAGCCATATGGCTAATTGATTTTAACACATCTCTTACAAGAAATCTTAATCAACTTGGATATGGTAGTTATACAATTAATTCTCCCGTAACAGTTAGTAACACAAGTTATACAGTTGTAAACTCAGCCGATGAAAATTGGATTTTTGAAATGATCTACGAAGTTACAATTGCAAAAGAAGCTTTTGGAGATAATGGATTTGTTGGACTTAGTACTATCCAAGTTCCCGATTTGCATAACTCACCAAGCAAAACAGACCTTAAAGATGTCGATATTTTCAATTGTGAGCCACCTGAATGTGAGGGTGAAATTGGTGATAGAGTATGGTTGGATTTTTCAGTTGCGGGTGCAGCAACAAATTGTGACGGTATTCAGGATGCTGGCGAACCGGGAATTCCAAACGTTACTCTTGAGTTAAGAGATTCAACAGGTTCAGTTATCCAAACTACATCTACAGATGGTTTTGGTTTTTATAAATTTTTAATAGAAGATTTGTGTGAGGGAAATGATGATACTCCTTGCATAGCTTGTGAAGGTAAAATATCGGAATTAACATTAAGATATGATGGTGATGTTGATAATGCTCACATAACTGTTGAGGCAAAAAAAGGAGATCCAAAAATTGTTTTTGATGGATATGTAAATCCTGGTCAGGATTTCAGTTTTGTTGGAACTCATCATGATGGTTCATTCGACAATGAAATAGTGATTAGAATTGAAGGAATCCGTGATGATACTAAAATACACACTAGTTGTTCAAAGAATGTTTTTATTGGGGACGTATTTGGTGATTTCACAGTGATGGATGGAGCTAGTACTGAGGGCGGTCCGCTTTGTGATAAACCAGGTGGTGTTGTACCAACAAATAAATGTTACACCGTAACGGTTGATGAATCGACATTGCCAGATGGATATTCTGCAAGTGTAATTTATCAAGGATCAGATCCTAGCAAAGATAGTAACTCAAATCCTGAAGAAGTTTGTTTAAACTTTCAGGATAATATAGATAACACAATAGATTTTGGATATTGTATGCCAGCTCCACCTAACGGTGCTACTCTGGGAAATAGAGTTTGGTACGATGAAAATGAAAATGGAATTCAAGATCATGGTGAAAATGGAATTAATAATGTTGTTGTTAATCTTTACGATTGTGGGGATGAATTTACTGTTTTAGAAACAGAGGCAACAAACTCAAATGGAAACTATCTATTTATCGATCTAGAACCTGGTAGTTATTTTGTCGAATTTATTCTCCCTAATGGATATCAATTTACAACTCAAAATGCTAATGGTTCAACTGCAGAGAATGATTCTGATGCGGATGAATCAACAGGAAAAACAGTTTGTATTAATTTGATCGCGGATCAAATCGATTTAACCTGGGATGCCGGGATGTATCTTGAATCAGGTAATGATTTCGATTTAACTATAGAAAAAACTGCAAGTGTAACAAATCCGGATGATGGAGAGATTTTTACTTACACAATTACCGTAACAAATATTAGTTCAACTGATGGTACCAATATTTCAGTCTCTGATCTCCTTCCTGCGGGACTGATCTTTCAATCTGCAAGCTCGCCCGATTATGATAATGTTTCTGGAATCTGGGATATTGGAGATGTTACAGCCGGCGGTAACGCAACATTAAATATAACAGTTAAAGTAGATTATTTAAGTATTGGCGAAGCTCCTATTTTTGATTTTGGAATTGCTGCACCATTTAATTTGTTTGTCCTTAAAGACGTTGTTCAGCCATCCTCCGATACAGAAGGTAGAGTCGCTGTTGGAAGAAATGCAACTTTTACCGGATATAGTATTGGTGATAAACTTCCTTTATCAGGTGGCTCTAGAGATGTACTGATTGTTGGACGTAAACTTACATTTATTAGTGGCCAAGTCTTCAGTGGAAATGTTGTTTATGGTGAATATCTGGATAATCAGCAAATAAATTTATGTAGTGATGGAACAATTAGACAAGATAGCGTAATTGACTTTGCTCAGGCTGAAGTTGAATTAAATTCTCTCTCTGCTCAGCTAGCTGCAAGAACTACTACTGGTACTACTACGTTGGAAGGTCCATATAATATAATTCTCACTGGTACTGAACCAATACTGAACGTTTTTGAAATAGATGGAAATGATCTTTCTCAAAGAACAAGTGTTGAGATCAATGTTCCTAATGGCTCAGTAGTAGTTGTAAATATTAGTGGCTCTAATCTCTCATGGACTGGCGGACTGGTCGTTAATGGTACTGGAATTGGAAACGTAATATATAACTTCCCTGAAGCTGATATGATTACAATTCAAGGAATTGATATTCAAGGATCAGTACTTGCTCCTAAAGCTAAAGTGAATTTTGTCGCCGGTGTTATACATGGTCAAATGATCTGTGAATACTTCGAAGGTCAGGGACAGATGAATAACTCTCAATTCCATGGCTCAATTCCTGGAAATCCAGAGATTACAAACTGCGCAGAAATTAAAGATTACGATCAGGTTGATGTAGACTTATCAAACAATATTTCATGTGCCCCAATTGTTGTTAATGTAGATTTCGATCCAAACAATGGTGGCAACAACAATAACGAAAACCAATGGGTTGAGTATGGAAGTGACGGAATAGATGAAATGATTTGGTCAATGCTCCAAAGCACCAGTGGTATGTTGGTTGGTACCGTTGGTGGAAATATCTACTTAAGCGAAAATGGTGAATTTACTCTTCTTAATGATGGAATGGATGTAGTTTATATCTGGTCAATGTACGAATTTGGCGGAGATCTTTACGTCGGTACAGAACTTGGATTATATAAAACAGACGCCTCCACGTTGGATGAAAATTCTGTGTGGACTAAAGTTACACTTGATGGAGATGTTAGATCAATAACTTCTCTGAACAATGTCCTCTATATAGCAGTTTGGGGTGATGGGGTATTCTCATCAAGCGATGGACTGAGTTGGATTGGACTGGACAAAGAAGGTCTTGAAATGTGTAGTTATGCAGTTCATACATTAACGGTTGCTAATGGTGAATTGTTTGCTGGTACTTTCGGAATGGGTGTTCTTAAATATGACTTTGTTTTTAATTTATGGAACGAATTACCTATTGGTTATCCATTTGTTTGGTCTTTAGCTACTGATGAAAATGGAGCTATCTATGCAGGAACTTATGGACACGGTGCATTTGTTTCAAGTAATTCTGGTGAAAACTGGTATCCTATAAATAATGGATTACTTAATAAATATATCTACTCAGTATCAATTTACGACAGTGAAGTTTTCATAAGTACTTGGTCATCGGGTGTTTACAAATTTGATGTTGGCTCATTGGGTAAAACCAATGGTGAAGTTACAAATGATCCAATTAACGGCATCTGGTCAAATTTAGGGATGAATGGAATTGAAGTTAGTTCAATTATGGTTGATGAAGCTACTAATACTCTCTTTGCAGGTACAAGCTCTGGAACTATTTACAAAATAATCAATAATGTTACTGATGTAAATCAATCAGAAACAATTCCTGAGGCGTTTGCTCTGGCACAAAATTATCCTAACCCATTTAATCCCTCTACAAAAATTGAATTCTCAATTGCTGAAGCTGGATTATATTCTGTGAAAATTTATGATGTGCTAGGTCAGGAAGTTACAGTAATCGCAAATAAGGAATTTGTTCCTGGTAAATATACATTCAATTTCGATGCAAGTCATCTTACATCGGGAGTTTACTTTTACAAATTATTCGGAGAGAAAGTAAATATTACGAAGAAAATGCTGCTGCTAAAATAGAATATTTTAGCACAGTCCCGGTTTTGCGGGGCTATTACTAAAAAAATTCGATTTTTTTTAGTAATTACACTTTTTCTGTTAGGCGGGAATGACGGGCTAATCCTTTGGCTGGGAGGACGCCTGGAGTTTCCGCCTTTTTCGATTTTTGTAGAATTGTGTCAACTTAAGGAGTTCTTAGTTTCAAATGTGGCTGAAGCCACAATTATATTCTTAAATTGACACCATCCCGCACCGGCTAGATGGTTATTCTACCCTCTAACTTGAAAAGTTAGCTAAAATTGAGACCATTGCTGTGGTGAGCGAACTATCATTTATACAATAGTTTTATCCACATCTTCTCTTTTTTATTGAAATGGTTTCAATATTTTCTTACATTTGTTTATCCACTGCAAAAGCAGTGGTAATTTTTTTTAAATAGGGAGATTTTCGTGGCAAATTTTGTTTATTTAACACCAGAACGACTTAGAGAAATTGAAGCCGAAGTAAAAGAGCTTAAAACTACTGGTAGAAAAGAAATGGCAAACACAATTGCTGAAGCAAGGTCCTTTGGTGATCTTTCAGAAAATGCTGAATATGATGCAGCAAAAGATGCTCAAGGATTGTTGGAATTAAAAATTAGTAAAATGGAAAATCTTCTTTCGAGAGCTCAAATTATTGATGCCTCAAACTTACCCAAAGATGAAGTCCATATTTTATCAAAAGTTAAAGTTAAAAATTTAAATAATCAGAAAGAATATGAATATCTCCTGGTTTCACCTGAAGAAGCCGATTTACAACAAGGAAAGATTGCTTTAACATCACCAGTTGGAAAATCTTTAATGGGACGAAAACAGGGCGAAATTGTAGAGGCTCATGTTCCGGCGGGTATTATTAAATTCGAAGTTCTTTCAATTGATTAATAAATAGAAGTTTTTTGTCGTAAATTAGTCTGATAGAAATATTTTTGTCAGACTTTTTTTATATAAAGTGAGTAAAATAGAACAAAATATCATTCAATTAATTTCCAAACAAAATCTGCTGGATAATGGAGATAAATTACTAATTGCACTTAGTGGTGGTCCCGATTCTCTTTTTGCGCTCCATTTTTTCAATAAGTTCAAATCAAAGTTTGGAATCGAAATTTCAGCAATGCATGTAAATCATTTATTGCGTGGGGATGAATCTGATAAAGATGAAATCTTCTGTGAATCAATGTGTAAAGAGCTAAACATTAAATTTACCTCTGAAAAAGTTGATGTACAAGGATTTGCAAATAATAATAAACAATCTATAGAAGAAGCTGCTCGAAATCTACGATATCAGAAACTTTCACAATATGCATCGAAAATAAAAGCAACCAAAATTGTAACTGCACATAACTTGGAAGATAACACCGAGACGGTATTGTTAAATCTCTTTCGTGGTACTGGACTTAAAGGTGCAGGTGGAATTCCAATTCGTAGAGAGAATATTATTCGTCCATTTTTATCGACAAGTAAAATAGATATTTTAAATTATCTTGATTCAAATAAAATTGAGTATAGAATTGATTCCAGTAATTTGGAGAATGATTTTACTCGCAACTATCTGCGGAATGAAATTATTCCCAAGATTAAAGAAAATATAAATTCTGGAATTGATAATAATATCTTAAAATTTTCTGAAATTGTTTCGCAAAGTGAAAAGGCAATTCATAATTATGCAGAGGAAGTAGGAACAAAATTTATTAAAAAAAGTGAATCCGGAATTGAAATTTTGAATCTAATAGCTATTGAAAAATATGAAAATATCTTTCCGAACGTTATTAAATTAGGACTTGAAAAAGAATTTCAAAAAGTTTTTACATTTGATGATATTTCCAAGATTAAATCAATATTTTCATTACAGGTTGGAAGCAAAGTTGAGTTAAGCAACAACGTTGTGGCTATTAAAGAGAGAGAATTTCTATTCATATACTCAAAAAACGAATCTAGTTTGGGGGATTCTGATTTTATTAACCCCCGATTTAAATCGGGGGGTAAAGAGCTTAAAACAAAACACCCCAAACGGGCTTCAGCCCGTTTGGGGACAAGGCTAAAGAATGGAATATTCATTATTGAAAACTATGCACTAAAGTTAAATGAGAGCATTCAGATTGGAAATAAAAAATTTTCAGCATGTCTTGTCGAACGAGCAGAAGTAGAATATTCAAACAATAAAGATGTTGAATTTATAAATGGAGATAATATTTCTTTTCCACTCACTATTCGCGAGTGGAAAGATGGAGATAGATTTAGTCCAATTGGATTAAAAGGAACAAAAAAGATTTCAGATTTTTTAACCGAGGCAAAAGTAAATTCAAAGAGTAGAAAAAAACAATTAATTCTCTTAAATGAGGATAAAATAATCTGGGTTGTCGGTCATAGAATTGATGAAAGTGTTATAATAAATGAAGAAACTAAAAAGATTATAAAAATATTTGTAACAACTATCTAAGGTAGGAGTTTAATAATTGAGATTTTGCAAAAGATGAAATAGTGGAATGATGGAAGGATGAAAGTGGTCTCCAAATATTCCCTTTTTCCACCCTTCCATTCTTCCGCAAAAGTAAATGAGGCATCCTAATGATGCATTGTAGATTGTTTAATATTATTTTTAAGGAGATTCATGAGTAAAATAGATTACGGAAAAGATTTTATTCAAGTTGGGAATGAAAAATTTGTTTCAATGATTTCTGAAGAAAAATTAGCAGAACGTGTAAAAGAGATTGGAAAGCAAATATCAAAAGATTATGAGGGAAAACTTCCAATATTTATTGGAGTCCTAAATGGATCCTTTATGTTTCTTTCAGATTTATTAAAGGAAGTTACAATTCATTGTGAAATGGATTTCATGAAACTTTCCAGTTATGGCGACACAAAAATTTCGTCTGGAAATGTGAAAATGCTTAAAGAGCTTAATGCCGATATTAATGAAAGACACATAATTGTGGTTGAAGATATTGTCGATTCTGGGCTATCAATAAATTATATGGATGGTTTACTAAAACAATTAAATCCAGCATCAATTAAGTATGTCTCGCTTTTAATTAAGCCTAAGAGTCTTAAATATGATGTTAAAATTGATTATATTGGTTTTGAAATTTCAGACGAATTTGTAATTGGTTATGGTTTGGATTATGCTCAAAAATTTAGGAATTTGAAAGCAATTTATCAACTTAGTGAGTAAGAGAAACGTAGAGACATTCTGCGGAATGTCTACTTTTAATATATAAGGAGTTTAGTAAATAGATGTTTAATAAATTAGATATGTCAGACAATAATAATAAGAAAAAGGAAACCCCTAAAAAGAAACCCTTTCTTGACCCCAAAAAGCCAGATGGTGATTTTGATTGGTCAAAAGTTATAAAGTCTGTTTTAAGTTGGGGCGCAGTCGTTATTGCAGCAGTTATTGTAATGCAATTTATGCAAGAAGGTAATAACGCAGGAATGGAAATTACCTACGATCAGTATGAAACTTTTATAAATAGTAACAAAATAGAGAACGCAAGGGTTTTAAAAGATGAATCGAATAATTACATTTTTGAGGGGATCTTTAAAAAGAAAGAATTTATAAATAATCAAAATATTGAAAAATTTAGGGTCACACTTGTTGAGCCAATTATTCAAGAACAAGTTGCGGTTTGGAAAGAGAAAGGAATTAAATTCACCTTCGTAAAAGAATCAAACGAATGGATGACTCTGTTAATCACTCTTGTTCCGTGGGTTCTTATTATTGGCGTTTGGGTCCTCTTCATGAAACGTATGCAAGGCGGCGCTGGTGGTGGACAAAAAGGAATTTTTAGTTTTGGAAAAAGTAAGGCAAAATTAATATCCGAATCTCAAATAAAGGTGACTTTTAAAGATGTTGCTGGTGCAGATGAGGCCAAGCAAGAACTTGAGGAAGTAATTGAGTTCCTAAAAGAACCTACCAAGTTCCAAAAACTTGGCGGCAAAATTCCTCGCGGTGTTTTATTGTTGGGCCCTCCTGGAACAGGAAAAACTCTTTTAGCCCGAGCTGTTGCTGGCGAAGCTGGAGTTCCATTCTTTTCAATTAGTGGTGCTGATTTTGTGGAAATGTTTGTCGGTGTTGGTGCTAGTCGTGTACGTGACCTTTTTGAGCAAGGAAAGAAAAGTGCTCCCTCTATTGTTTTCATTGATGAAATTGATGCTGTCGGTCGTCAGCGTGGTGCCGGTCTAGGCGGTGGTCACGATGAACGTGAACAAACCCTTAATGCCCTTCTTGTCGAAATGGATGGATTTGAGCAAAATAGTGGTGTTATTATTATTGCCGCTACAAACCGCCCTGATATACTTGATCCAGCATTGTTGAGACCTGGACGTTTTGATAGACAAGTTGTTGTTGATAGACCAGATGTAAAAGGAAGAGAAGGAATTCTTAAAGTTCACACAAGAAAAACACCTCTTGATAAAGGTGTAAACCTAAAAACTCTTGCTAAAGGTACGCCAGGTCTATCTGGAGCCGAACTGGCTAATTTGGTGAACGAAGCGGCATTACTAGCAGCTCGTAAAAATAAAATTGCTCTTGATGTTAATGATTTTGAAGATGCAAAAGATAAAATTATGATGGGAATGGAACGAAAAAGTCTCATCATTTCTGAAAAAGAGAAAAATATTACAGCTTATCATGAAATTGGACACGTCCTTGTTGCACTTAAAACTCCAGAGGCCGATCCTGTCCATAAAGTTACAATCATTCCTCGTGGCAGAGCATTAGGGGTAACAACTTATTTGCCTGTTGATGAAAAGCACACATACTCAAAAGAGTATCTGGATGGTGTGATTACTTATGCGCTTGGTGGTAGAGCTGCAGAGAAAGTTGTTTTTAATAACTTCACTACCGGTGCTGGAAATGATATTGAAAAAGCAACTAGTATTGCTAGAAAAATGGTCTGTGAATGGGGAATGAGTGAAAAACTTGGCCCAATCTCTTATGGAGCAAAAGAAGAAGAGCTGTTCCTCGGTCGTGAAGTTACAAA
>Ga0164313_10005131_pt1 | contig 11613 bp, 9 predicted proteins | sample GuaBasSedimGuay4_FD_113735 | JGI IMG/M metagenome (GOLD analysis project Ga0164313, IMG submission 113735) | Subseafloor sediment microbial communities from Guaymas Basin, Gulf of California, Mexico - Guay4, Core 4569-4, 0-3 cm | ecosystem: Environmental > Aquatic > Marine > Hydrothermal vents >...
AATATATACGGTTCTGATATTGATATTAGTATTAATTCTACAACACAATATTACTTAGATAATCCATCCGATAATATAGATAAAGATCAAACACTTTCAGTATATTATTTAGATATTGAATTACTAGTTGACGAACTCAAAGCATTAGATGTAAAAGAAGCAGATTCACAAATAAATTCAATTACACGATTTTTTTCAGGTGATAATAGATATATAACTTATTTTTTAGTTAAACCTGAGAATTCATTATCACTTGGATATGATGAAGCTGGATTAACTGTTGAAAAAATTAATGATTTAGCTAAATACTATACAGAAAAACTAATTGAATCTAAATATATAATTCCTGAAGAATCAATTGAATTACAATTTTTTACAACTGAAGAAGAACTTTTAATTGCATATCTTAAAGATATAAGAGAGTGCGACCCATGTATCTTAACTGGATTCTATTCAGATAAATTTGATAACCCTTATGTTTACTATAGATGTTGTGCATTGTTTGGTAAACAAAGAGCCGAAGAAATGATGAGTAGATTTGGTATTGTTACCGAAAGAAATGGAATCATATCTATTCCAGAATTTATCCAATGTGATTTACGTTACTTATATACACCTAGAGATGAAGGAGGCCTTAACTTTGGTAAACGTTTATTTAGTTATTCATTAGATTCAGTTTCAGATTCAGAATTAGGCTTAAAGAAGTTTGAGTATAAAGATTCAGGAATGAACTTAAATGATTTCTACCTTAAAGATCCAGTTCATTTTTTATTATATAACATAGTTGATGTTGCATTAACTGTACGTCTTAATGAAAAGCTAAAACATATTGATCTGTTTAATACCTTACGTAGAATGAATAAGGCGCCTTTTAGTAGATCTTTAGTAGGTTCATCAATATTCTATGATTCTTTTATTACTTATAAAATGAAAGAAGAAGGCAAAGTTATACGTCATGGTATTGTTAGTGAAAAAGAAAAGATGTTTAAAAAAGAATCACTAACACATATTATAGCACCTAAAATGAAAAAAACAGGTTCTATACCTCCATCGGATATAAGTTCATCAGAGTACTCATCAATAGCAGCTAAATTTGATGGTGCATATGTTAAAAAATCAGTTTCTAAAATTATTAATGATGGTAGTTTAATTATTGATTTAGATGCAACAAGTCTATATCCCAGTATGATGCTGCAACATAATATATCTTTCGATACATTCAGAGCTAAAATCATTTCTCCATTAACATATAAATTTATTGATTTATTAGAATCATTAATGGGAACTAATAAATTACCAGAACGTGTGTTTACTAGTATATTTGAATTAGTATGTGGATTTATTGATAGAACTGATTTAACTCCAAAGGGAACATATAGAAAACATTACTACTATACTATATGCAAATTATTCATGACATTAATTAGTTCTGGATATAAATTAGATGATATTTTAGAAGGCAATACAAATGCAACAAGAGCCTTATTAATACATTATTTCATCCCTTTAACAGATATATTATATACCATACATCCAGAAAAAGAAGCATATAATACTTTTATTTATGCATATTTATTTGGTAAACCAGAAGACTTAGTAAAAAAAGTACCATATACATATACTATCATCAATATGAATTCTACAAAGAAGACTGTAGTTAAAATGAATACTGCTCAAACATTAGAATTTATGAAACAATATAACTCATCCATTACTGGATGTTTATTTGATAAACATGAAGTTAAGTTAGGTGTATTCACGAATTTATTATTAGACTTAAAGAGAATGAGAAAAGAATATAATGATAAACTACATAACTGTGATGAAGGTACAAAAGAATGGCAATTAAATAATTCAAGACAACTCGGAGTAAAGATCAGTATGAATTCGATATACGGAGTTAGTGGATTGAGAACATTTAAATATAGTGATTTCAATATTGCCCATACGATAACGAGTTCAGGCAGACTGTCTATTAAAGTAGCAAGTCAATTAACTGAAGATTATTTAATAGCTAACTACTCAAATTAACATAAGGTAGATATAGATGGACAATCCATTTGACAAATCAGCTCAAGAGCCTACAACTCAAGAGACCACAACTAATCCCATAGATCAACCATTACAAAATGATGAAAGTTCTGTTTTTGATGTTCCTGATATGCTTAAAACCAATCAACCTCCTCAAGAACAAGTTGTAGTGAAACAGAATCCATTTGAAAAGGTTGAAGGAACCCAACAACCAACTACAAATGAAGTTCAATGGGGAACTAATGAACTAAATGAAAGTAATAAAATAACAAATCCTATAGCAGAAGAAGCAGCAAACATAGCTAATCAACCTGATCTTGTTCAGCATCAACAACAATCATATGCTACTGAACAAACACCATCCCAACAAGTGCAAACTTCACAAGAACAGTATGTTATAGAGCAACCTCCTTTACAAGATCAGAATATACAAAATCAACCAACACCATTAGAAGAAATTGTTCCTAACAATACAATAATTCAAAATGGTAATAATCCGCAATATTTACCAGATCCTGTTCAACAGAATCAACAAGTACATCAAGTTAATACATCAGATCCACAATCAACTATTCCAAGTAGATTAAATAATATAATAAATTTTTATATGTTTATTAATCCTAAGTTATTTACTGGTGAACAGATTGATAACCATGAAGCTGATTTGGTTGATATTTCATTTAATGTAGATTTTGGTAATTTACGAATAGTATTATATAAAGCTACACCAGCAACATTTGCGAGAACTTCTGTAGATATTACTGCAGCAGATAAAATAACAACTGCCCATTTATATCTAGAAGGTCGTGATCAGTTAATACAATTGTCTAATGCTGGTAAAGGACAAATGCACAATATAGAACGTGTGTTTAACTTTAATAATAAAAACGGAAATAATTGGATTCCTGATAAAAGTACATTTACATTTGAAACTGAAGATAACTTATTATTAGAAACAACCAACCTAACTTCTAATTTTAATTTTCAGTATAGATTTTCTGGATGGCAATTGCATTCATTATTAAAAACATGTATAAGCTTAAGTAATTCGGATTACTTTAATAGTAGAGTTATGAGATTAACAAAACCATAACCGGAAAAAAGCCCCCAAGACGACCATTACGGTTATCTCGGGGGTTTTTTTATCTATCAAGTCAGGAAAGAGGGGAGGGCTTTACTTTTCGATAAATTCTTTGTTACTCAGTTATTACGCTGTAGGTGTTACAATAGTGGTGACTCCCATATCATCACCTATAACATCACTACCAGTATGAACTCCAATTTCAGGAGATCCTAATGCATTGATCATCTCAAGTGCTTTAGTCATTACAGTAGCGTTTTCACGAGTATAAAATCCACCATCAAATGAAAAATTAATTGATAGTTGAAGTGTATCATTACCTGAAATATCAGCTGCAAAAGTATCATGTGCTGTATTCTCAGGGAATACACCAGGCATATAATAAATTTGTTCGATATCGTCAGCAATTAGTTCAGAAGCATTATGTTCACCACCCGCCGCACCTACAGTCGGTTTAGTCAGGATAGCAAGACAGTCGCCTTTATAACTAGAAGGAATGAATTCTTTTCCGCCTACAGGAGATATACCTAAATGCTTATCTATTATAGATGTCCACAAATCAATTGCAGTACTAATAGGTAAATTTTGATATTCTCTGAAAGCTACAGAAAAAGTTCTTCCAATTTCTTGACCAGCAATAAAAGAGGATGACAATCCGCCCATTCCAGGCACATCTACTTTTAAGATGCTTCTTGAAGGAGGAGTGAAACTTTCTGCTGCAGAATGAAACCAATTAGTTGCAATAGGAGTAGAAGCTGAACTGAATAATTGTTCTGGTGGAGTTAGTATTAAATACCAATAACCAGAGATAAATGGTTGGTTATTTCTTCTATGACCACCCATATATCTATTAAGACTATTCGGAAGATCTTTACCTTTAGTAGGTGCTTCTCCGAAGAAAGTCTGTAGATTTGACATTACGTCTGTTGCCATTATAGATTCTCCTTATTATTTAACAACTATTCTAACATTAATCGCTTCGATTGCACGAATTGGATGTAATGTCAAGAACACGTTAATTTCAGAACGAGCTTCATCAAATTCACTTTCAATAGAATATGATTTCAATGCGGCAAATCGTTCACTTGTATTACCTTCAACAAAAGGAGTTAAGAAACCATCAACTCTTGCATCAACCTGGTTGATCCAATATGCGGTAGCTTTTCTTTGAAGAATATCTTTCAATAAAGGCGGTAATTGTTTTTTAACAAATTGAACAAACTTAACTGCATGGGCACGCTTCATTACTGATAGACGTTTCCAAGTAGTAAACTGAGTCAATATATATTTACCATCTGGTTCAACTATTACAGGATTCAATTCTTTGTCAATTAAATCTTCAAGTTTTACAAATGTAGGTTTATATGCTAATTCCATTGATTCCTGGATAGCACCTTTTTCTATACCAGCAACAGGCTCTGCAATCCAATATTGATCATCAACAAACAAGTGTTTTTGAATAGCATGATACACTGGAGACACGTTAATGTAACGACCAGTATACGGATCAAATACTTTACGATATTGAGTGTAAAGCATAGCATTCCATGTATTCCAAGGCACATCATCTAAACGAGCTTGTATATCATTGTCAGCAGATGTGATATAAGCACCAGTATCAGCTAACAATAAAGCATCACCACGACCATCAACTAATTGACGAGCAGCATTTTGAATGTTTTTGGAATAACCACCACTTGTTACATAATCAAATATATACCAAGGATAAATATTTTGAACAATCAATTCAATAGTTCCATCAACACTAGGCAATGTACCATTATAAGCTCTTAATACAGAACCTTCGATTTCACCATCAAACAAATTAATACGATCTTGAGAATCATACAGTACACCATCTTCACCATTAGCTAAGAAGAAACCTTCAAAACCTCTAGTATCCAATTTAGCAACAGTACCTTCTGCAAATAATGTTTGTATTTGAAGTCTCAGAGACTCGTTATCAGCATTTTCTAATAACTGAACTGCACCGCCAGCATCTTTACAAGTAATAAAATCACTATTATCATTGATAACAGTTTCAATATACATTTCTTGTCCAGTAGCCAGGTCACGAATGACTTGTCCATCAGATGTTTTATTTATTAAAGAAACAGCCCAAGGGCCTTCTAATAAAGTAGTAGTACCGTCATTATTTTGTTGATAAACATACAAATCCATGAATGCATACTTATATAATGGTTCGCCATCATCATCAGTAAACATTTTTTCTAAGGCAATATTACGAACGCCTTTTAGAAATATATTGTTGTAAAAACTACCAGTACCAACACCAGAAAAATACCATACATTGTCATGATCAGCATCATCAAGATTTGCATCTTCACGAATATTGATGTTATTAACAATTTCAAAAGGTACAAAAGATTTAGCAACTTCAGGAGCAACAGACGTTGTGCCTGAAAAAGATTGATCTAATACCAATTGAAAATCACCTGTAATGTCATCAACTAGTTTTTGTATAATTTGTCTTGAAGTAGAAAAATCTCCAGAAATTGGAAATATCCATTCTTCAGTATTTACTGCATTATAAGATGCTTCATCAGCACAAACAACAATATTACTTCCATCAGTAAATGTATAAGTTCCGCCTGCAATTGCTTCAACTGCAATAAAATACTCATATGAGTTAACCCAAAATGTAACGTTGCCGTTTACATCTCTAGCAATGATACCACTACCATCTAAAGTAGTTGTGCCTGTATAAGGAGCAGCTAGATTTAGTACATAGTTTCCTGAAACTGAGTCAAGACCTTTTGTAAGGATCTCTACAGCTTTAGTTTCATCATCATCAACACTATATATAAGATCACCTGGTTGGTATTTTTCAAAACCAATCAAATCTGTATATACAATTTGAGAAGATGCGGTATTTGTATCAGGTGCATTAGAAAAGTTATAATTTCCTAAATGTAACTGAGATGAACCAGCAGGATTATTAAATTTGATAGCTGCATTAGCAATTGCTGCATTATTAGCTTCAGTAGTACTATCTAATAATGAGGCACGTACAACGAATACACGTTGAGTAAATTGTAACGCTTTGTCCGCTATATAATGACCTTGACCAGTTCGTTCAAGATCAGGTTTTCCAAATAATCTTTGAAATTGAGAAACTGAATTACATTCAACAACTCTATTATGAGGTCCTCTGTCACCTGTAATAACAGTATAGACAGAGCGCCCTTGTGGTATTTGAGGCAGTGCAAAAGACTGGTCCTCAATGGTAACATAGACCGCAGGTACTGTAGCCATAGTTTATATACTCCTGTTTAATTTTTTAAGTGATGATTGATCAGTAGGAGTTTTAATATTTTTTTAATAGAATTAGTTGATCGAGTTATCATCGGTTTGGTCTTTTATTAAATCAGCTGTATTCTGAACCTCAGAAGCTGGTTTAATTAATGTCCATTTTTGTTCTCTAAAGTTCTTCAATGGCATCAGTATTCTCACATCTTTATTCTCTAAAGTTATGAATTTTCTATTAACATCTGTAATTTCACAATCACTATGACCAGTAGGATTGGGTATTCTAATTCTGGTTCCAATACAAACGTATTTAGAACCTTTAAAGTTCATTAAATTAACAGCTGATGTTAAATAATCTTTTATAATAAGAATTATAAAAATAACTATAGACGATTGTATAATAGTCCATAATAGATCAGGTTTTATTACTTGTACAAGACCACTAACATCATTTACTAAGTTTACAGGTTCCATAACTATTCACCATTTATAGATGATGAGTCAGTTTCAATTAACACATCTTTAACAATCTGTTGATTAGAATCCAAAATCAGTTGTTTTTTCTGTAAATCAATAGCTCTAGATTGTAGTCGTTGAACATTGTTTATTAAGTAAGTTTGTCGAGCTTTTTCAAAATCTGTTAATTCTTTTCCTGCTTCTTTTCTAGATTGAATCCATTGATATTGAGATATATTATCTTCAATTCTATAATCAGTTAATAATTGTTGTGAATCAACAACTATTTTTTTTATTTGTAGTTCTACTTCTTCAGCATGGCGTTCTACTTCTTCAGCATGAGCATATCTGGTCTCTATAAATAACCAACCCCCAATTATGCTTGCTATTATACCAAATAATGTTGAAATTAATGTTAGATGTTTAGTAAGCATAAAAAAGAACCTCTTAGAATATAATATACCACTCAATTATTAACTGACTTTCTAATTCTATCCATTTAGGAGGAAAAGTAACTCTAGCAAAAGGAAATGGATTAATATTTGTTGCATCAGTCATATAAAGTACTGCTTCATCAATTTTAACTGATTCGCCAGCGTTTAGAAACGTAGGTTCACCAGCATCAATTACACAAGTGTTTTTAACAGTTGTGTAATAACCATTATTTCCTAAGCCGTCAATATATGAATCATTTTGAATTAATTCAATAGAACCTGGAAGTCCATCAATAATAGCTGTATCTATTTTTTTAACAATATTAGGCGTACCTTGTGGATCAGCAATTGCAGCACTATTAATAGCAACAGGATTATATAGTCCTGAATCAAATAGTTCAGGACCTTGAGCTGTCAAAGTTTCATTTGTACCGACAATATAACCGCCTGAACCAATACCAAAACTATCAATTTTATGAGAACGCAAATCACCAATAAGTGATTGATTTCCTGCTGGGATAGCATTAAACAGTTGTTGAGCACCAAACTCACGACCAGAAATTATGGTCATATTGTTTATCCAACCATTTTTAGTGCCTTTAGTTTCTAATAAACCATCTTTATACACTCTCACCATTCCACGAAATGGTGATGTTTTACCTTGACCAGTGTGAGAGATGGCATCATCAATAGAAAAATTATCTAATTGAATTATTTTCTCTGTCATTTTAAATTCCTATAGTTATGAGTTATCAAACGACAACACCATCTTGTATTAAAGTTATTTCATGTGTTTGAGTTACATTATCTGATATATCAGAAGTCAATGTAGATGATAAATCATCAATAATATGAAATGAATTGTATATTGTATTTATAACTTGAGTGTTAATGAATCCTGACATAATCGCCATAGATATCTTTTCAAGTTCAATCTTCATAATTGCAGGATCTGATATTAATAAATCTTCTTCAATTATTGTTTTTAGATAATAAGTAAATGAGTCTAAAATCATAAAATCATTATTTATTTGTTTTTCTAATTTTTTTATATAGAACGATTCTGAGATAACATTAACAGAAGCTTGCTCTAGATTAATTAACGACTTAAGTAAATCATTAATCATATAATCATTATTAATTATAGTTTTAATAAAAAGTCTAATAAGTTTAGCAATAGTAAACGGATCAAATTTTTTCATATTAATATAAAGCGCTAAATTACTTGACGCTTCAATAACAGAAACTGCATTCATTTCTATTTCAAATCTATTATAATGATCTTGAAATAAACTATTAAAACCATTATGAGCTATTAAGAATTCTATTGTTCGGCCAATAAATTCAACATGATACGGTTTGACAAAATCTAATAAATAATAACCTACAGTATCTTCTACACGTTTAGTTATTAATGGTAATCTACTTACAAATATATTAAAGTATTCACCTCTATCAGTATCATCAACTGATAAGCTAAATGTAATTAAAGAATTATACAATTCAGTTAATATTAAATTAGCTTCATATCTTGCATCAATAGATGAATTAGCAATTCTATTATCTAAGTAAGTTTTTAAATCATTAGGAATATTACTTTCCATTAATGATTTAAAAGTATCCTGAGTTAAATCTGAAGGGTATGAATAATTACTTAAAGGAATTAACCACTTATCTTGGAAATCTAAAACATCACTTCTAGTTGAGATACTATTAAATTCATCTAATATTATAGGAATATCTTCATAAGTATATGTAAATCCAGGTGAAAATATATTAAAAATTATATTAAACTCTAAACTGTCAACTATAAAACTTTTACCTATAGTTTCATTTAAAGTATAATAATGCATCATTATATAATACCAAACACTTAATAATTTATTAAACTCTAATGAGTATTCGCCATCACTAAAGAATATAATTAAGTTATCATAATAGAACTCTTTATAAATAATATAACCGATCAAATCTTGTGCTTCAGATATTTCTGTAATATAATTATGGTCTAATAAAACTAAATTAGACTTAATTGGAAACGTTACTGATAAATTAGCTTCAAGTCCTTCTAAATATTCTTTATTAATATAAAAGTAATCTGTAGAGTTAATTATTTGTTCATAAGTAAACGGTTCAGTTATAATAGAATCTTGAAGATTCGCATGTATATAAATAGGATAAGGACTAAATACCCATTCACCAGTTACAGTATCTTTAGTAATCATTAACTCATAAATGTTAAAATTACTTTCAAAATTATCTGATATTGTTTGAAAACTTTTAATAGAACCTTTATATCTATTAAAGTCTGAAAATACGTTTATTAATGTTAATTTATCATTTGTTGAAAGTTTATCTAATACAGATTTTGTAAAACCTAAAGACAACAATACAGTATCATAAACAGATGACTTTAAAGTTTGGTTTTCAAACAGATCAACATATTCTTCTGGTATTGATTGATAACTATGTTCAGTATAATATTGAGTTAAAAATTCTATTATGCTATTATAGATATCGCTATCTTTATACGGAATATAATCGTTTATAAATAACTCAAAGAACTCTTTAACATCTTCATAACCTAAGCTCATAATAAGTCCTTTTAATAATTATATTGTAGTAATAAATCAGATAAATGAAATAATAATTCAGGATTAGTTGGATTATAAGTTAAGAACGTTTCAGTTAAAGGACTAGGAACAATTATAGGTATCAATATATTATCAACAACATCAAAATCATTACTCACAATGTCTATATCTGTAAATCTTTTTATTCCGAACGGCAGTTTTTTCTCACTAAAGTATCTAGAATTGTGTTTCTTAGAACTCAATAGATTATAAATATCTTTATTTGCGCGTAAAGATATTAATCCTGATTCAGCAGCATACAATTCTAACTTTTCGTTAAATACTAAATTATCGAAAAACAATCTAATCTGATCTAAATGTTTTGTTAAATCAATATACTCATCTACTGGAATATTTTTTTCTTCTGAATTTAAATAAACATACTTATTTTCAACTTGAATTTTTGAAGTTAATTGTTCAGGTGTAATTGGAGCATAGTCTAAAGTAATTCTAAATACATAAAGATCACTATTCCTAGCTGATAATGCAGTAGATATTTCTTTAACTCTAAATACAGATAATAATGGCTCAGGATCATAAGGAAAGATTACTAAATCATTAGGTCTAGGTTTCTCAATAGTATATATAGTAATTTCAGTTGATGATTCAAATTTATCACCTGTAGTGTCTTTTCGTTCTTGTACTGAATCGGTTAATCCTGACATCTCTATTACTGGTGTATAATCATAAGAATCATATACTATCCCAGATGCAAATCTATCAAATGTAATAGTCTCATTTTCAACTATTGAAGAATTTGTATGTATGTTAAAATATTTACAGAATATGTTAGTTCTTGTAACGTTTTGATATCTTTTTAATGTTGCGAGATACTCATCATAATATGTTGAAGTTATTAATGGATCAAAAAGACTATTATCAGTAAGCATTAGGCAACCTCTATAGTTTCTTTAATCGGGTTATCAATATCGTCATTAATTGATATATCAATAGATATTTTATACTCAACATGTGAACCGAATTCAACAGGTATCAAAGATAAATCAATAACTTGAATGTTACTATTAAAGGCAGTATTGACTGTATTGATTATTTTTGATACTTCATTAGATATAAGCGTATTTCTAACTGTTGTGTTTTTTGTTTGTAAGTATTTTTTTAATTCATTACCGAATAATGGATCAAATGGATATATTCCTAATGGGACATTGAAATAATTATTTAAGTATTCCATTAGAAGATCTTTCTTAATACTCAATGTTGACATATCATTACTTGCTGTCATTTTTGGTGAAACGTCATATACTTCTGCTGTTTCAACATATACATTAGGTGATAATTGGTTATTAAAAAAATTAGATATTTCATATTGAATTGAAATAGGTAAACTAGTCAATTCTATTGGTTTCTTTAATAACCTTATTGAATATGGTAACTTATTTTTTATACTAGTTGGCAAGTCAGTGATATTAACCAGCATATAGTTACCTCTGTTTTTTAAATTTATTGTTTGCTTTTATTTTATCTAGCTCTGTTTTTTCTTTTTTCTTCATCTTGATTTGTCTTAATATAATGTCATTCCATAAATGGTATGGCCATTGTAATATAGCATCAATATCAACTGGAGAATTATCAAATAACCTGGAATAGTATAATACAGTATCAACAAAGTGATTATAAGCATCATCACTATGTCGTTCTGATTTAGAAGAGCTACTATACGCCCAGGAATGACTGAAAAAAAAGA
>Ga0164313_10005132_pt1 | contig 11609 bp, 12 predicted proteins | sample GuaBasSedimGuay4_FD_113735 | JGI IMG/M metagenome (GOLD analysis project Ga0164313, IMG submission 113735) | Subseafloor sediment microbial communities from Guaymas Basin, Gulf of California, Mexico - Guay4, Core 4569-4, 0-3 cm | ecosystem: Environmental > Aquatic > Marine > Hydrothermal vents...
CGTTACAGTAAGTTTATCGGTTGTAGCGCCTATCCAAAATGCAAACATATAGAGCCTTTAGAAAAACCATTAGATACCGGAGTTGAATGCCCTAAATGCAAAAAAGGCACAATCCTCAAGCGTAAGTCACGTAACAATAAAGTATTCTACTCCTGCTCCGGTTATCCAAAATGTGATTATGCGCTATGGAATGTCCCGGTTAATGAGCCTTGTCCTACTTGTGACTGGCCGATATTGACACTTAAAACAACCAAGAGCCGAGGCCCGGAAAAGGTTTGTCCACAAAAGGATTGTAAATATGTAACGCCATATGAGGGCGACCCTGAAGATGTTAATGGACCGACATCATAAGGGAATAAAGGATATCCAGAGAATCCAGAATTTGTAGAGGTACCAATGGAGGAATTGCATCCATACTTGGATTTGGCGGAGCTGGTGTATTATCCCAAATTCTTGAACTTGAATTCGTATGAAAAGTAACGGATAGACGCTTCCGCTAAAACGCATCATTTATATACAATGTGTTACACCGTAGGCCGGGTTAGATTAGCAAGCGAAGCGCAGATAACGTAACCCGGCACTTCACGAATATACGGGCTACTTGTGGAAATCCATTGTGTGATGCTCTGCGTCAAGGAGAACACAGAGCGTTCCAGTATAAACCCCATTCAGAGCAGGGAGCCAATTATCAGCCTTTTATGCGCTTGGCAATACGCTGATAGGCATCTGTTAACTCTTCACCAACCACTTTAGCGGCACTAATAAAGTCATCAGTGGTTTCCACTGAATCATCGGCAATATCGCTTGCTTTTTGCTTTACTTGCTCCCAAAGTTTTTCAGCATTATCAAATTCACCTTTTGCTTCCATGGAGGCTAAATGTAACTTTAAATTAACTTCATCACGTTCAGTCGCTAATTTTGCCATTATTTGTTCAAATTCCTGTTTCACTTTTATATCTCCTATAATTTGTATTGGATATTATATTTAATTACTTTTCAGGCAAAAAAGCTAATAATTTTTTTACAAAGACATCAATTCTTGCTCTTCTTTTATCTAGTGGAATATCTGCCAAAGTCGCCAATGCCTGCCCTGCTGTACGCCAGGCCAACGTATTGGTTTTAGGATTAACAACATCAAAAATCAGGGTACCTTTTTGATAACGCTCCTGATCAACATTTTTCACCATTAAGCCTGGAACTAACCCATATTGACGGGCAATTTCAGCATCACCCAGGCTGGACTCCAAAGCAGCCATAAAGCTTATATTCAAATCAGCTTGCTGTGCCTGTGCAATCTGCCTATAGCCTTTTCTGTGCATCTCCTGCTCTATACTCTGCTTTAACAAGCCCCACATATCAACATTTTTAATAAGACTACTTTCAGCCTGTCGTGTAAACCCGTCTGACCATTGGTAAGTCGCCTTTTCGGGTATATTCAGCATAGAATGATGCACCGTGATAAATGACACAGGCATCTCTTCCTGTTGCGTTTGCTGAGTGGAACAAGAAAGCAGCAAAGCAGCGATTACTATATACTTTACTATTACAGAAATTATTCTATACATAAGCCTTAATCATATTAAATAAAAATGAGACCAGCCTGATCAAACTATATGTGATACTGGCCAGGACGCTAAAATCTTCTCTAAAAGGTATTATCATGTTCAAAGCAAAACTATTCAATCAATTTCTAGCGACTGGATGGCTAATTTTTTTAGTTTCCAGCCAATTACAGGCCGATGAAAAAACAGCACTTCTGAATAAAATCAAACTGGCAAAAGGTTTTTCTATCAGCCTATTTGCCGATAATGTGCCTAATGCCAGAACCATGGCACAGGGTAAAAATGGCACAATCTTTGTCGGCACAAGAAGCAATGGTAATGTCTATGCTTTGCAGGACAGTAATCAGGATGGTAAGGCAGAACAGCGTTATATCATCGCTACGGGCCTAAACATGCCTAATGGTGTCGCTTATAAAGATGGCAGCCTTTATGTTGCCGAGCTGAACCGAATTATTCGTTTTGATAATATTGATCAACAGCTAAATAAGCCACCTAAACCGACAATCGTTTATAAAAATTTTCCCAATAAAAAAATGCATGGCTGGAAATATTTGCGCTTTGGTCCTGACAACAAGCTTTATACGGCTGTAGGAGCGCCTTGTAATATCTGCCTGCCTAAAGAAAAAATATTTACCTCATTAGTTCGTTTGAATCCCGATGGTAGCGATATGGAAATATTAGCTCGCGGAATTCGCAATACCGTTGGCTTTGATTGGCACCCAAAAACAAATGCTTTGTATTTTACCGAAAATGGCAGAGACTGGTTAGGAGATGATAGCCCTCCAGATGAACTTAACAAGTGGACTAAAAAAGGCCAGCATTTTGGCTATCCCTATTGCCATGCCGATGATATTCTCGATCCTGAATATGGATCAGGCAAGCAATGTAAATCATTTACGCCTCCTGAATGGGAGTTTCAGGCACATATGGCCCCATTAGGCATACATTTTTATCGTGGTCAGCAATTCCCCAAAAACTATCACCAGCAACTCTTTGTTGCTCAACATGGCTCATGGAACCGGACTAAGCCACATGGTTACCGAATCGCACTACTCAAATTTAGCAAGGACAAGGTTATTTCCGAAACAGTTTTTGCCGAGGGCTGGTTAGGTAAAAATGGCAAAGCGACAGGCCGCCCCGTTGATATACACGAATTAGCAGATGGCAGTTTACTGATTTCAGATGACCTGGCAGGGGTAATTTACAAAATCAGTTATATAGGTGGGTAGTAGCCCGCTGCACGCAATACGCTGCCAGCTTTTGGGCAATGAGTCTGCAAAGGTATTAATTATTTTTTGTATATCAAACCTCCCCTAGCCCCTCCTTATCAAGGAGGGTAATTATGCTGAATACTTTCACTGCCTCTAAAATCAACTCCCCTGCCGTTGAATATATTCTAAAACTCTCGTATAAACATCTGCTTCTTCAGTATAAAAACTTTGTGCATCAGTTTCCCTGCGTAGCCAGGTAAACTGTCTTTTTGCTAACTGGCGGGTGGCAATAATACCCTGTTGCTGCATTTCTTCCCTATTGATCTCACCGTCTAAAAACGACCATACCTGCCGATAACCTACAGCTCGTACTGATGGCATTTGCACGGTTAAATCACCACGCTGATACAAAGCCTCTACTTCTTTAACAAAACCCTGCTGTAACATTTGTTTAAAGCGCTGAGCTATTTTTTCGTGTAATACTGCCCGGTCACGCGGTGCGATAATCAGCTTAATTTTCTGGAATGGTATGTCCTCGGTTTTTGCTTCTTCGTGTAACTGAGTCATCGACTTACCAGCCAACATGTACACTTCTATTGCTCGCTGCACACGCTGCGGGTCATTCGGATGTATACGCGCCGCAGCGACTGGGTCAATGGTCTGCAATTTTGCATGCATAGCGACTTTACCAATCTGCTTAGCGTCAGCATCCAGTTGCTTGCGTAATTCACTATTCGCTGTCGGTAGCTTTGCCAGTCCATAATACAATGAATTAAAATAAAGCATGGTTCCACCGACTAACAAAGGCACTTTGCCTCTAGCAGTAATATCAGCCATTAATTCCAGTGACTGCTTTCTAAATGCTCCGGTAGAAAAGCTTTCAGTCGGGTCTAATATATCGATTAAATGATGCGGGATTCCTGCCCTTTCTTCCAGGGTCGGTTTTGCCGTACCAATATCCATTCCTTTAAAAACCAGAGCCGAATCAACACTGATAATTTCAGCATTTAGTTGTTGCGCCAACTTTACCGATAAAGCTGTTTTACCTGAGGCCGTGGGGCCCATTAGAAAAATTGCCGGGGGAAGTGCGTTTGTCATAAGTAACCTATTGTCCGCGCAAAAACAACTTATCCAGTTCTTTTTTGCTTAATTCTACCCATGTCGGCCGGCCATGATTACACTGGCCACTACGCTCGGTTTTTTCCATATCTCTAAGCAGAGCATTCATTTCCGGAACGGTCAAACGACGATTGGCTCTTACCGATCCATGGCAGGCAATACTTGCCAGAATTTCATTTGACCGCTCCTCTATACGCTGACTCATACCATGCTGGAGAATATCTGCCAGCACATCTTTGACTAATAAGCCTATATCCACACCTGACAATAAAGCAGGAACAGATCTGACAACAAGGGCCTCTTCACCCATACGATTTAATTCAAAACCCAGACTCATAAAAAAAGCCTGCTGATCATCGGCTAAGTCAGCCTCACGGCTACTAACCTGTATCTGCACGGGTAATAACAATGGCTGAGTAGGCACGGAACCTTGGTGATACTGGCTTTTAAACTGCTCATAGGTCACCCGTTCATGTGCTGCATGTGCATCAACCAGAATAATGCCATTTTGTGTTTCGGATAATATATACACATCATGCAGGTGTGCCACCGCATAACCCAGAGCAGGAGTCACATCTGATTTAGGCAATTCAGCTATGCGAGGTTCGTGTATATCAGGCGCGCTAACAGGAGCAACAAGCTTAGTATAGGCCTCAATCTGTGCATCAACATTTAAAGGTAATGAAGACTGACGCGGCGCGGCTGCCTGGTAACTTTGCCTGATAACAGGTTTGCTATCAGCCGCCGGCAAGGGTTGAAAATCAACGACCTGCTGTACATTGGGACGAGCCGCACCTACTGTGGATTCAGCTTCTATCTCTTGCGTCTGGGGGCGTACATCGGCTAAACAGCGGTGCAAGGCTTTAAATAAAAAATCATGCACAGTGCGCCCTTCGCGAAACCGAACTTCTAATTTTTGTGGGTGCGCATTAACATCCACCAGGCCTGGATCCAGCACTAAATATAAAACATACACCGGGTGCCGCCCATGAAATAGCACGTCTTGATATGCCTGCTTAATAGCATGGGTAACCAGCCGATCCTTAATCAATCGACCATTCACATAAAAATATTGCATATCTTGCTGACTACGGGAAAAGGTCGGCAGACCTACCCAGCCATATAAATGCATTCCCGATGCATTAAAGTCAATCGCCACCGAATTTTCTAAAAATGCCGAGCCAAAAATTTGCGCGACCCTTTGTTCCTGTTCCGCCTGAGTTTTGGCTATTTTAAAATTAAACACCTCGCGTTGATTATGTTTTAACTCAAACGCGATATCAAAGCGGCTTAAAGCCATACGTTTAAACAGCGTATCTATATGGGAGAATTCCGTTTTATCTGCTTTTAAAAACTTGCGCCGCGCCGGCGTGTTATAAAACAAATCACAGACTTCGATGGTGGTTCCCAAAGGATGCGGATCGGGCTGTGGATCCAGCTCTTGTTAGGAACCGTCCGCCTGTACTCGCCAGGCACAATCTGCTTCTGCCACCCGTGAAATAAGGCTCAAACGTGATACTGAACTGATACTGGGCAAAGCCTCGCCACGAAAGCCCATGGTTGCAACCTGCTCCAGGTCCTGTAAAGACTGAATCTTGCTGGTCGCATGACGCGATAAAGCCAAGGGCAGATCCTCCTTATCTATGCCACAGCCATTATCTCTAATCTTAATAAGCCGCGCGCCACCCTGCTCAATCTCAACTGTAATCTGGCTAGCACCCGCATCAAAGCAGTTTTCAACTAATTCTTTAACCACAGATGCAGGTCGCTCGACAACTTCTCCTGCGGCAATCTGGTTAACTAACTGGGGGGGTAATGCATGAATACGCATAAATTCTTACTCATTATTCGTGATATAAAATTCAGATATACTAAACCGTAGTCCGTATGGAGCTTGCGGAATACGGGAAGTGGGAGAAAAAATAACAGCCACCGAGTGATTTACTTTAAAAAACACGGAGCTCTCTGCGCTAAAAATAGCTGTACGATACTAACTCCTGTATTGCGCAAGCTCCATACAGGCTACATTTTAATAATTAGGCACCTGGAAATAAATAAACGTCCAATATTTGGGCAGGATTTTTGTTTCCAGGTGCCTTAACTAAGGTTTTTATCCGCACCAATCAAATCCAGAAACAATTGCTCCAGACGGTTGGATCCATTCTTTAAACTAACCACTTCTATCTGTTGTGCAGATAGACCTTCGAATAACTGATTCAGGCCTAATATTTTTGGTACAGAAACACTGATCTGCATCGGATTAATCAATTCAATTTTATAGCCTGGTATAGTGCCTACCTGTGTCAGAGGGGATTTCACATCACACACAAAATGCTCTTCATTCAAGCGTGCCAGCAAGCTCTGCATACCGGTATGCTCAACGATTTCACCCCGATTAATAATAGCGATATTGCGGCATAAACTCTCAGCTTCTTCCAGATAATGCGTGGTTAAAATAATCGTCGTACCCTGCTCATTAACCTGTTTCATGGTCTCCCACATTGAGCGCCGGATTTCTATATCCACCCCGGCCGTTGGCTCATCCAGGATTAACAATCTGGGTTGATGCACCATGGCCCGGGCAATCATTACACGACGTTTCATACCTCCTGATAAGCGCCTGGATACAGTATTGCGCTGATCCCATAAATGCATTAATTTCAGGCAATACTCAGTTTGCTTCAAGGCCTCTTTTCTCGGCATTCCATAATAACCTGCCTGATTCATTACGATATTTCGCGCAGTTTCAAACTGGTTAAAATTAATTTCCTGGGGCACTAAGCCTATATAGCTTTTTGCCAATTGCTTGTTACGCTTTAAATCAGCATCGAAAACCCGCACATCGCCGCTACTGGCATTGACTAATGAACTAATAATACCAATAGTAGTCGATTTTCCTGCGCCATTAGGGCCTAATAGAGCAAAAAAATCTCCTTCTTCAACATCCAGGTCAATGCCCTTTACAGCGACGAATCCATTAGCATAAACTTTCTTTAAATTTCGAATCGATAAGGCTTTCAATGTGGTTCTGTCCAGATAATATTAAAGCAAAACATATCAGCGCTTAACCTAAGCCATCAAATGCGTTACATTATGCAGAAAATAGTATAAATTTTAGCAGATAATCCTCAGACACTATAAACAAATGACACAGCTCCCTGCACAAGAACAAGCTCCCGACCTCGTTGCCGCAGTTGATCTAGGCTCTAACAGCTTTCATATGATTGTTTGCAGTATCAATGATGGGCAGTTAAAGACCATCGACCGACTAAAAGAAATGGTCAGACTGGCTTCTGGCTTAAACCAGAAAAATGTGCTGGATGAACCTACCCAGCAACGTGCGCTTGCTTGCCTGGAGCGCTTTGGTCAACGAATACAAAACTTTCCACAAAATAATGTACGTATAGTTGGCACGAATACTTTACGTACCGCAAAAAATGCCGAACAATTTTTACAAAAAGCAGAACAGGCCATCGGTTATCCTATCCATATTATTTCAGGGATAGAAGAAGCACGACTTATCTATCAAGGTGTTGCCCATAGCCTGCAAAGCAATGCGAATCGCCGGCTAGTTATGGATATAGGTGGCGGCAGTACTGAATATATTATCGGCACCAACTCTCAGCCATCCCAAAAAGAAAGCCTGCGCATGGGCTGTGTTACTGTCAGTAACCGTTTTTTTGCTGATGGCAAAATAAGCGCTCAGCGTTTCCAGAACGCGACAATATTCGTCAATCAGCAACTAAGACCCTACAAAAACCTGTTTAACCACAAAAACTGGGATGAAGCGATCGGCGCATCCGGAAGTATACGTTCTATACGCAAAGTCCTGATGGCAACGGAGTGGAGCCCTGGCGGCATTACCCCAGAGGGCCTGGAAAAGTTAAAAAAACATGTACTAAACTGCAAACATATTTCTGAAATTGAACTACCCGAACTAGACACGGAACGGCTACCTGTTTTTATCGGCGGCCTGGCGATTCTTTATGCCACGTTTGAAACGCTTAATATTACAACCATGAGCGTATCCGATGGCGCTTTACGTGAAGGACTTATTTATGATTATCTAGGTGCACTGTTTAATCATGACGTACGCTCCGAAACGGTAAAACTACTGAGTGAACATTACCACACAGATACTTCTCAGTCAGCGCGAATAAAAACCACTGTAGATAATATACTGACACAGCTCAAGCCTTTTTTGGGAGCGCAATCAAAAGTCATGAACCAGTACCTGAACTGGGCGGCTGACCTGCATGAAATTGGTCGTAATATCGCGCACAGTCAATACCACAAACATGGCGCTTATATTATCCAGCATGGTGATTTAGCAGGATTTTCACAACAGAATCAAATCCTGCTATCCACACTGGTTTTAGCACATAGGCGAAAAATCCCGGTAAAGGATATCAAGAAACTACCTCCACCCTGGAATAAAAGCGCTATCTATATGATTATTATTCTTCGCCTGGCTGTGATACTACTGCGCAATCGCAGTCATACCGCCCTGCCCGAGTTTAAAATTACCTTAGGACAGGAGAAAGTAGCCCTGTATTTTCCAGATGACTGGCTAGAAAATGCACCTTTGACTCAAGCGGATCTTATTCTGGAAGCAGACTACCTGGCAAAAGCCGGCTTTACCCTAAAAATAAGCTAAACCCCATGCTTATTCTACTGCGTGCAATTTTTTATAGCATCGGCATACCAGCCGTTATTATGGCAATATTTATCGCACTAAGTACTAGCAACAAAGAGCTTGCCCTTCCTCAATGGGAGCTGACCAGCACTGACATTGCACGCGCCAAAAACATACTACATGCAAATCAAAACGCGGCAGGCAAACTTGTTAACCTGGACCTTTCTGAAAGAGACCTCAATATTGCCTGCGCCTATTTACTGAATATCTATACAGATAGCCAGTCACAAATACACCTACACAGCGACTACCTTGCCTTTACCTTGCGTTTTGTCCTGCCAGAAAACCTGTTTGGGCGCTATCTGGACATTAAGTTCCAGTTACACACACCCAAACATCAAGCGCCTAAAATAGATAATCTACAGATAGGGAAAATCATCATACCTGATATCTATGCTGGCTTATTTATAGATACAGCCATTGAAAATACACGTTTAGATGAGTACTTAAAATTAATTAGCCAGAATTTAAAAGTCTTTCGCATACAGGCGCAACAGCTACATTTAGTCTATCAATCGCCAACTGAAGCCGGAAAAAACATACAGCACTTACTGGCTCCAAAAATCGATAACCGGGCACTGGGTCAATATCAGGAAAAACTAGACCAGGCATTACGTGAACATGACCCTGACTGGCGTTTATCACTGAGCAATGTACTACAGCCCTTATTTCAGCTTGCCCAGCAGCGCTCCACAGCAAGCAATGCCATCGCGGAAAATCGTCTCGCTATCTTTGTCGCCAACCGCTATGTTAATCACTACCCGGGCTCTACAGCTCATAGACAAAAAAATAACACCACGCCAAAGTATTCAGTCTTTTTATACAAGCGTATAGATATGGCTCAACACTTTATGTGGTCGGCTACATTCTCAGCGCTGGGAAATAGTTATTTAGCGACAATACTCGGCGTAGAAAAAGAACTCAGTGATGCCAAAAAAGGCAGTGGGTTTAGCTTTATCGACCTTGCTGCCGACAGAGCAGGCATGAACTTTGGCAAACAGGCCACAGCAAGCCCTGAGCAGGCCCTGCAAATACAACAAAAGATGGCCAGGGTGAAACATTATCGGGCGTTTATGCCAGAAATAAGAGACCTGCCCGAAAGCCTTAACGAGCAAGCATTTTCAGAACAATATCAATCTACCTATAGCGCTAAATATCAAAGCGTCCTGGAAGATATAGACCGGCGCATAGCCGAATGTGACATTTATCAGCCTATACAAGGTAGGAGCGGTCTTTAGCCGCGAATGTTAGTGCAGCACTAGCCATCTCGTTCGCGGCTAAAGACCGCTCCTACAATTTACTTCAATAAACATAGCCTACCAACCATGCCCTATATTTGCCCCATTTGCCAAAGCCCGCTTAAGCAACATCTGCCATCCAAAGGCTACTACTGCATCAACAAACACCATTTTGACCTGGCAAAAGAAGGCTATTTAAACCTGCTCCCCGCACAGCATAAAAAATCCAAAGAACCCGGTGACAGCCGGGCAATGATGCGTGCCCGCCGTAACTTTCTCGAAGCAGGGTTTTATCAGCCCATGGCAGAAGCGCTGGCAAAAACTATCGATAGACACAGAACCGAAAATACAACCCTGCATATTCTGGATGTAGGCTGTGGTGAAGGCTACTACTGCAGGCAAATCGAAGCCTTATCACAATCCCCTGAAAATCTGGAACTACATGGTATAGACATAGCCAAAAATGCCATTTTTGCAGCGGCAAAAAAACAAAAAAATGCCCGCTTTATCGTTGCCAGTAACAAGAGTATGCCCTATGCCGATCAATATTTTGATCTATTGTTTAGAGTATATGCACCCTCCAATGATAAAGAAATTAACCGTCTGCTTAAGCCCAATGGTTTATTATTAATCGTAACCCCAGGGCCACGGCATCTATGGCAATTAAAAGAATTTATCTATCAAGAAGTCAAAGAACACGCTATCGACGTTCCCCTGCCACAGGGATTTACCCAAATAGAAAGCCAGAGAGTTAGCTATAAAATACAACCCGATCAAGACCAGCGCATGGCATTATTACAAATGACACCCTTCGCCTGGCGTGCAAATTCAGCGACACAAAATAAAATTCAGCGTGCCAATGAACTAGAAATAGAAGCAGATTTTATATTGACCCTGGCAACTCGAACGTAAACAGTGGTTATCAGGAGTCCGGTAGTAACAGATTTTGAAAGGGTTTGTGATTTTTCCAGCGGTAGGTTCTGAAATCACGTTGATCGGTAGAAAGGATACGACCATGGCCTAATTCTTCCGCCAATATGACTAAAGAAGCATCGGCTAAATCCATAGGTAAGTCAGCATATTCCTGCATTAATATAATAATACGCTGCATTTGATTTGGCGTAAAATTATATATTTCATAAAGCCCGTCATTATAAGATTCTAAAAATTCACAGGCTTGTTTTTGCCCCATTCTGGACTGCAAAAAATAACTTGTTTCAGTAATGACCGGCCACGTACAAATTAAACTACTATCAAGTTGCTGTAATGCATTAACAGCCTTGGTATGATAATCATCATCGTCATTAAGTAAGGCATACCAAAAGCCTGTATCAACGATGACCGAGTTTTTCATCAAGGTATTCCGAAATATATTTTTTGTAATTTACCGAGCCATCTTTAGGTCCAGTGCCTATGCCAGCAAGTTTATCCAGTAACTTCTGGTTTTTTTCTTTAGCTGTTAACTCGGTTTTTTCATACAGCAAGTCCAGAGCTCGCTTGATAATTTCTGTTGTATTCAAGTGAGTTATCTGTTGAATAGTTCTGAGCTTCTGTGCATAAACATCATCTATACGGGCAATAATTCTCATGGCATTTCTCATGTCTGACTGTTTGTCATACAACTATAGCATTAATATTCAAAAAAGACCGATTGTTTATCTATGGCACTTTAAATAAAAATTACTTTATCTATTGATCCCTCCAGCACGGTGCAGCACTAGACGTAAAACATCAATTCAAATCTTCGCCAAAACAGGTAACACTCTTTGTTGCCTGTGTGGCA
>Ga0164313_10005133_pt1 | contig 11607 bp, 7 predicted proteins | sample GuaBasSedimGuay4_FD_113735 | JGI IMG/M metagenome (GOLD analysis project Ga0164313, IMG submission 113735) | Subseafloor sediment microbial communities from Guaymas Basin, Gulf of California, Mexico - Guay4, Core 4569-4, 0-3 cm | ecosystem: Environmental > Aquatic > Marine > Hydrothermal vents >...
CGCCAACGGGGGTGGGCCAGCAGGGGCGCCAGCCGTGCTCCGGCTGCGTCAGGCCCCAAGGGGGAAACGACGCGCGAGCGGTCGCGGCTCATCTGCGGCGCTGCCTGGTTCGAGTCGGCTGATCGTGGGGCCTACCGACTGAGGGCCACAGGTTGATCGTGTGTGACGCGGGCGCGCTCGCCCGCTCCACCGACCGGCTGGCGCAGCTCACTCCCGCGGTCGCCCGCCTTGCCGCCATTCGGCCTGCCACCGCCCGCCCCGGCGCTACCCGCCCCGGCGCTACCCGCCCTGCCACCGCCCGCCCTGCCACCGCCCGCCCCGGCGCTACCCGTCCTGCCCCGGGCTCGAGCTCTTCTTCGGCAGCCCGTCCAACCGGTACGGGTCCAGGTAGCCCTGCGGCCCGTTGCGGTACCTGCGATACCGCCACAGGTACTGCTCGGGGAACTCGCGGACCATCTGGCCCACGGCGGCGTTGATGGCGACGGTGGCCTCCTCGAGGTCCTGGGAGTAGCAGGCCTCGGGCGCCTCGCGGAACTCCAGCTCGAGGCCGCGGCCCCAGGGCAGGCGCTTGGCGCGGCCGAGCAGCACCACGGGGTTGTTGCGGGCGATCAGGCGCGCGGCCAGGGTGCCGGTGTTGGCGGGCGCGCCCAGAAAGGGCACGAAGATGCCGTTGCCGGCGCCCGGGTCCTGGTCGGGCAGCAGCACGCAGATGTGCCCGGCGCGCAGCCCGCGGTGCAGGCCGCGCACGGCGTCGTAGCCCGCCGCGACCAGCGTGGCACCAAAACGGCTGCGGCCGACGCGCAGGGCGTCGTCGAGCTCGCGTACGCGCGGTGGTCGGTACATGCCGGTGACGGCGTGCTGCATGGAGGCCCAGATGCCCACCATCTCCCAGCAGCCCAGGTGCATGTTCAGCAGCAGCACGCCCCGGCCCTCGGCGACGGCCTGTTCAAACAGCTCGCGGCCGATGACGCGCTTGACCAGGCGGTTGATGCGCGCGCGGCCGGCGCCGAACATGAGCCCGAACTCCATGCCTGCGCAGCCCACATGACGCAGGCTGCGGCGGGCGAGCTGCAGGCGCTCGGCGTCGCTCAGCTCCGGCAGGGCCAGCTTGAGCGTGATGCCGGCGCGGCGCATGGAGCGCCGGGCCATGCGGCTGCCGACCCAGCCGACCAGGTTGCCCAGGACGTGCAGCACGGGCATGGGCAGGTGCGCCAAGCCATGCAGCAGCGCGAGCGAGACGGCGGCCGTGCGCGGGCGCGAACGGCTGGCGTGATCGATCGCGGGGCCGCGCTGACTCACACCGTGACCTTCGGCTCCTTCACCGCGCGCACCTCGTCGGGGCGCCCGATGATGCGCGTGTGGGGCGCCGTCTTGAGCGTCTCGGGGCGCGTGTCGCACTCCTCGCGGATGGTGGTCATGATCTCCACGAAGCGGTCGAGGGTCTGCTTCGACTCGGTCTCGGTGGGCTCGATCATGAGCGCCTCGGGCACGATCAGCGGAAAGTAGATCGTGGGCGGGTGGACGCCGTAGTCGATCAGGCGCTTGGCGATGTCGGTGGTCTTGACGCCGTTGGGCAGGTCCCTGCCGGTGGCCACGAACTCGTGCATGCAGGGTTCGTCGATCCAGCAGGTGAAGATCTCGCGCAGCCGGACGCGCAAGTAGTTTCCGTTGAGCACGGCGCTGTCGGCGATGTCCTTCAGGCCCTCCGGCCCGTTGGCGCGCATGTAGGCGTAGCTGCGCACCATGACGCCCGCGTGCAGCATGAAGCCTCGCGTGCGGCCGATGGACTTCTCGGAGCTCTCGACCACACGGAAGCGATGCCCGCCCGCGCCGTCGTCCTCACGCGCGATCTTGGGCACGGGCAGGTACGGCGTGAGCTTGTCGCACACGGCGATGGGGCCCGCGCCGGGGCCGCCGCCGCCGTGGGGCTGGCTGAACGTCTTGTGCAGGTTGAAGTGCATCACGTCGACGCCGAAGTCGCCCGGGCGCGTGCGGCCCAGGATGGCGTTCATGTTGGCGCCGTCCATGTAGACCAGCCCGCCTGCGTCATGCACGGCCTGGCAGATGGCCGCGATGTTGGGCTCGAACAGACCCAGGGTCGATGGGTTGGTGATCATCAGGCCGGCGATGTCCTTGCCGTCGCCGATGACCTGCGCCAGGTGACCCATGTCGACCCGGCCGCGGGCGTCGCTCTTGAGCTCCTTGGACTTGAAGCCGGCGATGGTGCAGGAGGCTGGGTTGGTGCCGTGAGCGCTGTCGGGCACCAGGATGACCTGCTTGTGGGCGCCGTCGTTGTCGTCGAGCCAGGCGCGCATGCACATCAGCGCGGTGAGCTCGCCGTGGGCGCCCGCCGCAGGGTGCAGCGACACGGCGTCCAGCCCGCTGACGGCCTTGAGCAGCTCCTCGGTGCGCCAGCACAGCTCGAGCATGCCCTGGACCTGGTCGTCGGGCTGCAGCGGGTGCAGGCTGCCGAGGCCGGGCAAGGCGCAGACCCGCTCGTTGATGAGCGGGTTGTACTTCATGGTGCACGAGCCCAACGGATAGAACGAGTTGGCGATGGAGAAGTTGAGCGTGGACAGGCGCGTGTAGTGGCGCTGGGTGTCCAGCTCGCCCACCTCGGGCAGCTCGGCGGGGTCGCTGCGCCGCGCGAAGTCGGGCAGCACGCTGGCGGGATCGACCGCCGGCACGCCCGCGGGGGGCGGTAGCACGCCGCGGCGACCGGGCACCGTCAGCTCGAAGATGGTGAGCGGCGGCTCGCCCAGCTCGGGCACGTCGGGGTTGGTGTTGCCGCTGCTCTCGGGGCTCGGGCCCACGGCGGGTGAGGGCGTGAAGTCGTGCTGGCTCATGGCGAGGCGGCCGTGCTGGGTGTCGGATGCGGATGCATACAGGGCGGATGGCTTGCCGGCGGCGATGCGCTCATCGGCGGGTGGTGTCGAGGTGCTCAACTCAGCGCTCCAAGCGCGAGCACCAGCGCGTCGATCTGCTCGGCGGTGTTCATGTCGGTGACGGCCAGCAGCAGCTCGTGGTCGCGCGCGGGGTCCACGCGCGCCATGTCGAAGCCGCCGATGATGCCGTGCTCGTCGATCAGGCGCTGGTTGATCTCGGCCGCGGGCCGCGGCGTGCGCACCAGGAACTCGTTGAAGAAGGCGCGCTCGGGGAAGACCAACTGATAGCCGTCCAGGGCCGCGATGGCGTCGGCGGCGTAGTGCGCGCGGGAGAGGTTGACCCCGCCCAGCTCCACGAAGCCGCGCTTGCCCAGCAGCGCCATCCAGATGGTGGCGCGCAAGGCCATGAGCTGCTGGCTGGTGCAGATGTTGCTGGTGGCCTTGGCCCGGCGGATGTGCTGCTCGCGCGTCTGGAAGGTGAGCACTACCGCTCGGCGGCCCGCGCGGTCAACGGTCTCGCCGGCGATGCGCGCGGGCATCTGGCGCACGTCCTGCATGCGCGCACACAGGTAGCCCGCACCGGGGCCGCCGTACCAGGGCTGGTTGCCCATGCAGGAGGCCTCGCCACAGACCATGTCGGCGCCTTGCTTGCCGGGCGCCTCCAGCACGGAGAGGGCCACCGGGTTGGCGGACACGATGGCCATGGCGCCGACCTCGTGGGCCGCGTCGCAGGCCGCCTTGACGTCCTCCACCACGCCACCGAAGTTGGGGCTCTGGATCACCACCGCGCCGGTGTCGCCGGCCTCGCCGGCCGCGGCGCTCAGGCTGGCGGCGTCCGTGGCGCCGTCCACCAGCGGCACGGTCACCAGCTCGATCTTGAGCTGCTTGAGGTAGGTGCGCAGGCAGCCGATGGCGTCGGGGTGCGCGCCCTCGCTGACCACCACGCGCGTGGCCTTGCGCTTGATGCGCAGGGCCATCATGACCGCCTCCACCACGGCCGTGGCGCCGTCGTACAGGCTGGCGTTGGAGACCTCCATGCCCGTGACGCGGCAGATCATGCTCTGCCACTCGAGGATGGTGATCAGCGAGCCCTGGCTGGCCTCGGGCTGGTAGGGCGTGTAGGCCGTCCAGAACTCGCTGCGCTGCTGCAGGTTGTCCACCAGCGCAGGGCAGAAGTGGTGGTACGCGCCCGCGCCCAGGAAGCTGGGGTGCGAGTCGGCCGAGATGTTCCTGTCGGCCAGTTGCTTCAGGTGCCGAAACAGCTCGTCCTCGGTGAGCGAGCGCTCCATGGGGAGCGGGCCGTTGAAGCGGATGTCTTCGGGGATGCAGGCCATCAGGTCGTCGACCGAGTCGACACCGATGGTGGCCAGCATGGCGGCGCGGTCGTCCGCGGTGTGCTGCACGTAACTCAACGCTCTTCTCGCTTGGTGGCCGGCGTGCGGCCTGTGGGTTCGGCTTGCGGTGTCTCGATGTTCGTTTGCTGCCTGATGCGTACGCCATGCGCCGGTGAGGGCCGTCGCCCGGCGGCGGCGCGCTCAGCGATCGACGCTGGCAGGCAGGCTGTGGCGGCCTCTGTCAGCGGCCGACACGCTGCTCAGCTGGCGGCGGCGACGTGGGCCTCGTAGGCGGCGGCGTCCATCATGCCGTCGAGCGAGCCGCTGAACTTGATCTTGACCATCCATCCCTTTCCGTAGGGGTCGGACGCGACGTCGGTCAGGTTGTCGGCCAGCTCGTCGTTCACCGCCACGACCTCGCCGTCCATCGGCGCGTTCAGATCGGAGACGGCCTTGACCGACTCGATCTCGCCGAAGCTCGAGCCGCTGGTGAGGTCGTCGCCCACCTCGGGCAGGTCGATGAAGACCAGGTCGCTCAGGGTCTGTGCGGCGTGGGCGGTGATGCCCACCGTGGCTACGTCGCCCTCGATGCGGACCCACTCGTGGTCATCGGTGTACTTCAGGTCGGTGGGGTTGCTCATGGCGTGTCGCGCTCCAGTGAGAGGCCCCGGGTGCGGGGCGCTGCGGTCTGTGATGCGCCGAGGTGTCCGCGGCGCGTGGATCGGGTGCTGTGCGTTTGAGTGCGCCGCGAGCTGTACGGCGTGTGGTCCTGTGTGTGCTGCCTGCTATGCGCCGCGAGCTGTACGGCGTGTGGGGCGTGTGTTTCGGGCCTGCGGTGTGGTGTCCAGTCGTCGCCGTCAGCGCTCGCGCTGGTAGAACGGCAGGGCGTGCAGCTTGATGGGGTGGCGCACGCCGCGGATGTCCATGGCCAGCTCCGTGGTGGGGCTGTCGTGGGGCACCGCGACGTAGGCCGTGCCGATGTTGATTCCCAGGGTGGGGGAGGGCGAGCCGGAGCAGACCGTGCCCACCGGCGTGTGGTCCACGGTCACCAGGTCGTAGCCCTGGCGCGGCACGCGCTTGGATTCGGTGGTGAAGCCCACCAGCACCCGCTCGGGCCCGGCCTCCAGCATGGCCTCGATCGCCGCGCGCCCGCTGAACTCCTTCTTGTGCGGCAGCGCCTTGAAGATCACACCGGCCTCGACCGGGTTGGTGCTGTCGTCGAGCTCGTGGCCGTAGAGCGCCATGCCCGCTTCGAGCCGCAGGGTGTCGCGCGCGGCCAGGCCGATGGGCGTGACGCCGAAGGCGCTGCCCGCTTCGAGCAGCGCGTCCCAGATGCGCGTGGCCTCGGACGCGGCGAAGTACAGCTCGTAGCCGTCCTCGCCGGTGTAGCCCGTGCGCGAGATCATGGCGGGCACATCGCACACCGTGCCGCGATAGAACTTGTAGTACTTGAGCGCGCCGGCGTCGCCGCTGCACAGGGGCGCCACTGTCTCCGCCGACCGGGGCCCCTGGATGGCGATCATGGCCAGCTCGTCGCTCTGGTCCTCGAGCTCGCAGTCGTAGCGGGCGGCCACGTCGCGCATCCACTCGATGTCGCGGGCGCGGTTGCCGGCGTTGATGCAGAAGAAGACCTCGTCGACGTCACGGTAGATCAGCACGTCGTCCATGGTGGTGCCGTCGTCGCGGGCCAAGACGCTGTAGCGGATGGCGCCGTGCTTCATCTTCTCGACGTTGACGTGCACCAGGAACTGGGCCGCCTCCTCGCGCCGATCGCCGGTGATGCGCACGCGGCCCATGTGGCACAGGTCGAACAGGCCGGCCTGGCCGCGCACGCGCCGGGCCTCGTCCATGATGCCCTCGTACTGCACCGGCATGGCGAACCCGGCGAAGTCGACCAGGCGGGCGCCGGCGGCCTCATGGCGGCCGGTCAGGGGAGTGCGCTTCAGGTCAGCTGCGGCGGCCATGGGGGCGGGCTCACGAGGGGCTTAGAATGTCCACCGATGATCCCAGAAAGACGGGGCCGCTGGCCAGCCTGTCGCGCCCGCGCTCGCGACAGGCTGGTTCCGCGGCGGGGACCTGCGTCCTGCTCGCTCGCTCGAGGCTGCGGGAACCCGGCTCGGAGACCGGCAGCAGGTCAGTCAACCCACCTGTCGCGTGAGCCGCGAGGGCTCAGTCGTCGAACAGGCCGCGGGCCTCGGCGTCCCAGTCGACCTCGCCGCCCTCGCCCGGCTGGATGGCGGGGCGATCGCGCAGCCGGGCCTCTTCTTCGGGTGAGGCGTAGGAGGCCTCGGGGCCGGCGGCGCGCGGAGCCGCCACGCGCTGGCTGCGGCGGGCGGGCCGGGGCACGCCCGTCTCGATCTGGATGCGCACCCGCAGCGGCGGCAACTGGTTGGGCTGGTTGCGCAGGGTGGCCAGGAAGTCGTCCGGGAAACCCTCGAGTTGGAAGCGCGCCGGGTCGGCTTCACGGGCGCGGTGAAAGCACTCGGCGGCGCGGCCGAGGTCGCGCTCGCGCCAGGCGATCTTGCCTGCCAGCAGGAACGCGGTGAACGACTCATGGCCGTGCGAGAGGGCCTCGTCCAGGTGCCGGCTGGCCGTGCGCACGCGACCGTGGCGGTAGGCCCGCAGCCCGCTCCACATGTGGTAGCGAGCGCGCAATCCGGTGATGAGACGGTTCAGTGATGCAGTGGCCATGTGCCCGCTCGACGAACTTGGAGACACTTCAAGACTAGCATGGATTTGCGAGACCGTCAGGGCGGCGCAGGGCCTGCTCGGCGGCCCTCAGCGCGGTGCGGAGAGCGTGAAGGACTAGGGATCCTGGCCCAGCACGATGGTCAAGCGGGGCTCACCGCCGGACAGCTTGATGTTGGCCTGGTGGACGACCTCGCTGCCGCGCAGCACCGACAGCTCGTAGGCGCCGGGCAGCACGCGACCCACGCGGATGTGCCCCGCTTGCGCGCCCGCACCCAGCAGCTGGTTCATCGACACGAGCTGCGTGGGCAGCCGACCGTCGGGCCCGAGCACCAGCGGGAGCAGCTCATAGGGATCGTAGGGCCCCGGGTCGACGAACACCTCCACGCCGTCTTTCAAGGTGACGTCGCGGGTGGCCTCGCTGCCGGCGTTGACGATGATGCCGCTCACCAGGGTGAGCGCATGGGTCTCGCCGCCCAGGGCCAGGGTCCAGCTGCCGGCGCCCAGGCTATTGAGGCTGTAGCTGCCCGTGCCGTCGGTGGAGACCTCCGCCAGGTTGGCCAGCCACTGGCCGGTGGCGTCGTTGCGTCCCCAGACCGGCACGCCGCTCAGGTGCTTGCCGCGGGAGTCGCTCACGCGGCCGCTGATGGCGCCGCCGGGCTCCAGCTCCACCTTCAGGGTCAGGCCCACGGAGCCGTCGCTGACGCTGATGTTCTCGACCCGCCGGGTGCCCCAGCCGGCCTGGCCCAGCCCCACGATGTTCTGGCCGCCGGCGATCACGGTGTAGGAGCCCGTGGGCAGGTGCTGGAACTGGAACTCGCCGCGGGCGTTGCTCCAGGCCTCGCCCACGCGCCCGCCCAGGGCGTCCATGAAGCGGCTGGAGGGTCGGCCGTCGTCCGTGCGCTCGAGCACCACGCGGACGTTCTCGAGCAGTTCGCCGCCCTGGGCCGCCAGCACCAGGCCGCGCAGCACGCCGCCCGGTACGTCGACGTCGAGGCGCTGGCTGGGCTGTCCGCCGATCACCACCGGCTCGATCACGGGGGAGCTGGGCTGTCCGCCGCCGCCGAAGGTCTCGCCCGATGGCAGCACCTGCAACAGCCAGCGCCCCGGCTGCAGGTTGTCGAAGTGGTACTCGCCGACGGCGTTGGTGCTGCCGAAGCGCGTGGCCGTGCCGCCGGTCTCGCGCACGATCCAGACCACGGCGTCGGCCTCGGGTCCCGCGGCCGACGACACCAGGCCTGCGAGGCGCGTGCCGCCCTCGCGGACCTTGGACAGGTCGACGCGCAGCTCCTCATCGGCGGCCAGGGATGCCGTCTCAAAGAGCATGTCCTGCATGAAGCCGGCGGCGCTGTCGCTGTCCATCGACATGCTGAAGTCCATGCGAATGACGCTGTAGCTGCCGGGCGCCAGGCCCTCCACGCGATACATGCCTTGCTCGTCGGTGGAGTCGCGGCGCATGGACTTGCCGGTGGCCTCGGCGGCCATGATGCTGACGCCGGGCTCGGGCCTGCCGCGCTCGTCGGTGACGCGGCCCCAGATGGCGCCGCCGGTCGACAGGCGCACCAGGCCGACGTCGAGCTGCTGGCCGGGGCGCAGGGCCAGCTTCTCCATGGTCAGCGGCTGGTGCGTGCGGTGGCTCACGCTCAGTGACACGGGCTCCGTGCCCAGGCCGCTCAGTTCGAAGCGCCCCTCGGTGTCGCTGCGGGCGGAGAGCTTGCCGCCCTCGAAGGCGTCGGTCCACGCGCTCATCATGTCCGTGCGGCCCGTGCTCACGGTGGCCTCGGCCAGGGGCAGGCCGCTGCGGCTGGAGATGACGGTGCCGACTACGCTGGCCGCCTCCTGCACCATGAAGATGACGCCGCGAGCGCCCTCGCTGGGCAACACCTCGACCTCGAGCTGCGACGCGCGGGCGAAGCCCTTGGCGCTGACGTGCAGGTCGTAGGTGCCGGGCGGGACGGCGGGCATCGAGAAGCGACCCAGCGCGTCGCGCACGTGCAGCGGGGCGATGCGATTGGTCATGCGCTCCTCCATCTCGAGCATGGCGCTCATGCTGAAGAGCCCCCCGGAGGGCGTGGCGCGCAGGGTGTACTCGGTCAGGGGTTCGCCGTCGACCAGCGACATGGCGATGCCCGAGATGGCGGTCTCGCGTTGCATCTCGAGCACGATCTCCTCGCCGCCTGCTTGGGCGTCCAGGTGCGTGTTGACGAAGCCCGGCGCCGTGGCCCACACGCGCACCTTCTCCGGCTCGTAGCCGCTGAACGAGAAGCGCCCCTGCTCGTCCACGGGCACCTGCGGGCGCAGGCCGCGCTCGGTGCTGGCGCGCATGCTCATGAAGCTCGGCGGCGCGGCGGCTCGGATCAGGGCGCTGGTGATGGGCTCGCCGTCCGCGTCCAGCACGCGCCCGCGCAGCGTGGCGCCGAGTTCGGCGAGCAGCAGGATGTCGTCGCGTTGCTCGCCACCCGATACCTCCAGCCGCTCGCTGCGCGTCAGCAGATAGTCGGTGCTGCCCAGCATGATCAGGTAGGCGCCGTCGGGAAGCCCCGTGAACGCGAAGGCACCGGCGCTGTCGGTCTCCTGCTCGTCGTTGGCCACGCGCCCCAGCTCGTCCAGGCGCGAGAGGTTGATGGACGCCGGCTGCAGGTGCACCGTGAGCCCCTGCACGGGCGCGTCCTGTTCGTCCAGCACTCGACCGGCCAGGGTGCAGCCCGCGACCAGGGTGACCTCGACTTGCCAGCGCTCACCGGGCGCGAGCTCGGGCACCTCGACCAGCGCCGACTGCAGCGCGCCCTCGCGGTCGCCCACGTGCAGCTTGAGGCTGATGCCCACGGGTACGGGCGCCATGCGGAAGAGGCCCTGCTCGTCCGCCTCGACCCGGGCCAGCTCCACCACCAGCATGCCCTCGTCGAGGAAGGCGTAGGGGTCCACGCGGTTGATGCCCTTGGCGGTCGCGCCCGCCAAGGGGGAACCGTCGGGCCGGCGCACCGTGCCCTCGATGACGGCGGCGCGCGTGAGCAGCACCAGCAGCTCGTCCTCGTCGCCGGCGTAGCGCAACGGCTCGGGCTGGTAGACCAGCTCACTCTCGACCTGGATGAAGGCGCCGTCGAGCGGGAAGTTGGGCATGACGAAGCTGCCGTCGGCGTCGGCCTCGATGCGCGTGGCTCGGGTGATGAGGTCCGAGGTGTCACCGAGCGACAGCCCGCGCTGTCCCTCGGACATCTGATCGCCCAGGGTCTGCATGCTGATGCGCCGCACTTCGGGGTCGGGGCGCCACGTCCGGGCGTACAGCGCCAGCGCTTCGGGCGGGCGGCCGCCGTCGCGCATGACGAGCCGGCCGGGGATCTCGCGCCGCGCGTAGTCGTTGAGCGCCAGCATGTCTGCGATGGCCTGGGCCGTGGCCAGCTCGTCGCCCGTCGCCAGTTCGTCCGCGAACTCGTCGGGCGCGAGCCGCTCGGTCTGGGTCACCGGCATGCCCGGTAGCTGCATGTCGGGCGCGCCGCCGCCGACGCCGCCCACCGCGCCCGCCGGACCGCCGTCGCCGCCGGGTGAGATCAGTAACCAGGCCACGGCGGCCAGCAGCCCCAGCACCAGGGCCAGCCCCAGCAGGGATCCGAGCGCGCTGCCGACCTGGGGCTGCGTGAGCGCCGTCTGCCGGCGTCGCCGCGAGAGCCCCGAGCGGGCGCGGCTGCTTGTGGCGATGGCCCGTCGCGCCGCGCCTGGCGGGTGGAGCGGACGGGGAGCGCGCGCGTGGGGGGCGCGTGGGTGGGGGTCAAACGGGCCGGGGGTCACGACACGGTCCTCCGCCGGCGAGCGGGTTGCGGGCGGGGTCGGTTCGCCGGGGCCGGGATCCCGCGTGCTGCGGCCCCATTCTCGCGCCCACGCCGCCCGGGCAGCGTGTCGTATTCATGGCCGTGGCGGGCGGCACCCGCGCGGGATGGCGGCCACATGCGCCCCGAGCGGATGGTCCCTGCCCCCCGTCTCCGGGCCTGCCATGTCACCCGAGGGGCGATCCCGCTGCTACGCTTCATAAGGAGTCCACCAGCTGCCATGACCGTCCGTCTGATCCTGCTCGCCACCCTGGCCGTGGCCCTCGTGCTGGGGGGCGCGCTGCTGCTGCTCGATGACGCGGCGCCGGCGCCGAATGTGGCCGCTCCCGGGTCCGCAAGCGCAGCTGCGCCCGATGGGGCCATGGAGCTGCCCGCGAGCTCCGAGGGTCGCCCGGACGCCGCCGACCGCGGCCCCCTGGCCGAGCTGGGGGGCCAGGCTTCGCCGCTGAGGGGCTCCGCCATCGATCCCCAGCTCGCCCTGGCGGGCCCGGGCACCACGTCCACCGTCAGCGGCAGGCTGTTCGACGTGAGCGGTTCGCCCATCGCCGGTGAGCCTGTGGGCCTGTTGGCGGACGACGATCACTGGCAGGCCCGCCTCGCCAGCCGGCTGGGTCCGGACGTGCTGGACCGCTCGCGCTCGGGCGCCGATGGGCGCTTCTCGCTGGCGGCGCGCGCGGGTGTGCGGCTGGTGCTCGTGGCGGGCGGCCAGCGCTACCCGCGGCTGGTGCTGGATCCCGTGGCCGCGGGCGACGCGCTGGTGCTGACGTTGCAGCCCGGTCTGTCCATCTCCGGTAGCGTCGTGAGCGCGGAGAGCCTCATGCCCGTGCCCGACGCCTACGTGGGGGTGGCCTCGGGCGACGATCAGTTCCGCGCTCA
>Ga0164313_10005135_pt1 | contig 11606 bp, 10 predicted proteins | sample GuaBasSedimGuay4_FD_113735 | JGI IMG/M metagenome (GOLD analysis project Ga0164313, IMG submission 113735) | Subseafloor sediment microbial communities from Guaymas Basin, Gulf of California, Mexico - Guay4, Core 4569-4, 0-3 cm | ecosystem: Environmental > Aquatic > Marine > Hydrothermal vents...
GAAGCTGCCACATCGATAGACGGTGTGCGCGACAATCCCGCACCGTCAGCGTGGATCTCGTCGCTGGGTGAAACCACCATTGTTGTCGAGCTTCGTTTCTGGACGGATTACCCAACTCGTCACACCGTACCCTCCACAGTCGCTCAGGAGGCCTTGAACCGACTCCATGCCAGCGGTGTCAGCATGCCCTTCCCCACCCGACAACTGATGATCTCGGGCGACATCGACCGACCGTCCAATACATCACCACAAACAAGTCCAGACGAGGAGGCGTAGCCAACTCGTGGCTCGGGGCCGAGGTCGTCGTTGTGTACGGCATCGGATTCATCTACGCCCTGATAATGGCGGTCATGGCCGTGATGGATTCGATCGTTGCGATGCCTCCGTGCCTCTGCCTCCTCGAGATCACCGAGGATGTTTCCAACGAGTGCGGGATCAACGGACCCTACAACCATCAATTACGGGCATTTCGGAAATGAGCGGGGTCGTGACATGACGGTTCAGCACTGCGGGCCCTTCGGTTGGAACGTTGCCTCGCCGATCTCAGTCCGAAGACGATTCGCGAGCCCAACCTCCAGGCAGCCGCTCTGACAGACATTGACGGCCTTCGTGAGCATGTGCTCGATTCGGGTGTTCAACGTCTCGGTCCCCCGTCCGTGAGGGACTGCTGAGGAGCGTCAGCGACGAAGCAGGGGGATAACGCGGAGCCAACGAATCTTCCTGAAAGCTATGGGGCGACTGGGGAAAGTGGGCGTTGTCTTCGCGTTGTCCCCCTGGCTCGAGGACTCGCCAGTCCCCCTTGAAAGGGGGACGGCGCCTGCGACAGAGCTCGTGGATTGAGGTTGAAAAGCGGGAACGCTGCTACCCACCGACCCCGCTCATTTCCGAAGAGCCCAATTACGGCGGTCCAATGGTCACAAATCCCTCCTGTTCATTCGGTTGTGAGATCCAAGGACAACACACCTGAACGAGAATTCAGCCGGAGAGTGTTGTCAGGCCTTTGATGAGGAACACAAGTCCAAAACCAGCAAAGAGACTGATCGCCGTTGTTCTCAGGTTCGTCTTGATCCATCCAAAGGCCACATCAAGTACGCGACCAACGCGATCGCGCGCAACGGCATACCCCCCGATAATGAACAGATAGGCGAGCTGCACCAGGAGCGTGAATAGAAGGTAGTTGGTCAGGCTGCCCGCCGTTCGGAGCTGCGCTGTGAAGATGACCGCCACCGCGGTGAGAACGAATACCCATTGTTTCGGACTTGCGAAGATCCATCCAAAGCCGATCTTGTAGGCGCCCGAAGGTCCGATGTGTTCGAGGCGTTCGAGAGCGGATGCCAGTGATCCACCGCCTGCCTTGGGAGCCGCGGCGATCTTGAAGGCCCCAGCGAAGAGGACGACGCTGCTCACGACGAACAGTGCACCCACGAAGATCGAGAGGTCAGATGACCGGTCAGCTGACGTCAGTCCCACGATGCTCATGACAGCGCCGAGGCCTGCGCCCTGGATCATCATTGCTGAGATCATTCCGAGTACATAAGAGAGTGCGGTGGTTGTACTCCGCGGCGTGTGCAGGAGAATGATCACGGCAAGCGTGCGCGCAGGCGAGATCATCATGGCAAGAAGGACCGGTAGGAGATCGGACCACATCTCACTCACTGGGTTCTCGCATCCGATTGCTCCGACGAAGTCGCGCGTGGGAGCGCGGACCGCGGATCATTCGAAGAACGCTTCGACCGCGACAACTATCAGGCCGATCGCCCCTGCGGCAGCGCCACTGATCAACGACTGAGGCCATGACATGGAAGCGGTCCTGCCCTCATAGAGCCCGAGGCCGAAGAGTGCTGCCAGGCTGAAGACAATTGCTGCGGTGTACGCAGTATTTAGAGACATCACGCCGAGTCCCGCGAGGATGAAGAGCAGGCCCGGTGCGACGATGGCGATAAGGACGGGCAGGTTGTCCTCGACAACGATTCGACGACCAAGCGACCCGAGGGAATGGCCCTCAACAGCGCGTTCCGCCATCACGCTGCTGTAGGTATGAGCCAGCAACAGGACGAGAGCTGTTCCCAGCAGCAGGCCGAGTGCGTCGACCACCTCTGTGACATGCCCCTGCTCAGCTACCATCGTGGCCGTCACGATGATCAGTCCGTAGAGAGCGTGAGCTAGCCGTTCAGCCCTGCGATGGATCGGAACGCTGGTCCCGAAATCGGCGGTTGCCTCTTCTGCTGCCATCGGATTCTCCCCAGGTGGTCTTGAGTGGAAGAACCTTAGCGCGACAAGAGGAGCCCAGCCGGTATCGGAGTGAGGGCCCCCGGGTGGAAGACCCCGTTGCTGGAATCGAGCCCTGATTCGTAGCCTGTCGATGAAGACCCGCGTACTCGGAGCCGGTCGATGGAATCAAGAAGTGACGACCGTCGGCTTGCTATCACCGTGATCGGATACGCGTCCGACCGGGCTGAGGGTCTTGGTGGCTCGAATGGCTACCGAAGCTGCACATCCGGCGACGAGAAGCAGATGGCGAGGCCGGTCGAATCAACAGGTGACGGGGACATTTCGACCACGAGGCGGGCACTTGTGGCCGGCGCTACTCCTGGGTGATGGTATGTCCGAATGCATCAGCCAGTTCGTCGAGGAATGGCGTGTCGACCACAACACGCCATTCGGTGAGTTCGTGATCCACAACCTTGATGAATGCCGCCGCTTCGGTCTCGAACTGGTGTTCAAGGTCTGGACCCGTGAGGGTTCCGCTGAAGACGAACCGCACAGCAATGGAGTCGGTCTTGTCCGGGTCTTTCCGAGAGACCTCATCGTAGATCGTCACCGCTAGGTCCGGTACGGCGCTGCGCCAGTACTCGATGTTCTGTGTGAACGCTTCTGGCCCGTTCCCGCCTTCTGGATCGACGGTCGTGTAGCCATTGGCATAGGCGGTGAAGCCCTCAGAGACCATCTCGTCGAGGTCTCCAAGCTCTCCGGTAGCGAGCGCCTTGAACGTGAAGGCGACAGCTGGATGATCCCCGAAGGCTGCATCGACGTCCTTGCTTTTCCCGAAGAACTTCTTGGCCGTGATCGCGATCAGCGTCGGGATGAGGGCAACTTGGGACCCGGAGTGCCCTGACCACCTGAGGAATGTGACCAGAGCAACGACGAGTGCAAGCTCGATCGCGACCCACATGATGAACCGTCTTGCGTCGAGGGCGACGAGTGGAAACGTCTCGCCGAACTCATGGCTACCAGTGTCTCTTGTCTTGTCCATGGAGAATGCTCCTACTCGCGCTTCGTGAATTGACGGCCTACTTCCAATGGGAGGCAGGGCCCCGAAGTTTCGGTTCTAGTCCAGCACTAACTGAGCATTCAGTCAACCCGGTACCATGTCTAGCACCCATCGGGGACACAATGCAGCAAACATGGGACGAAAGCGATCGCGCGACTGCCATGCCGCGATCACGGAACAGGAAGGGAAACGCTTCATGACCGAGGTTCTAGTGTCTAGTGAGAAACCCCAACGCAAGCGCCGCGTGAACTTCCGGGTCATCATGGTCCGATTCATGATGGATATCGCGTTCATCACGATCGTACTTGCCTTCATGCCGGGATTCCGCACGGAACTTGATTTGCAACTCGGATCGATAGCGCTCCTCGCAGTTATCTACGGTCTACTCAACATCTTCGTTCGGCCGGTGCTGGACCTCCTTCTCATGCCATTCGTGGTCCAGACCTATGGACTGGTCGTCATGCTCGTCGATGTCGTCATCTTCGCCTTGCTTGTCCTCCTCTCAGGATCACTCGAAGCGAGTTCCCTCTGGCAGATTCTTGTCGGAGGTGTAGCGTTGGGCTTACTGCGATTGTCGGGAATCGGCTTTCTCGGACTCACGCCCCCAATCGTTCCCGCGCAAGGTGGTCTCCATCTCCAGCGCACGGAACTCGGGTTCATTCGATTCAGCGCGACTGCAGAAGAGCGACTTCGCCTGCTGCGCGTTCGTCAGATGCTCCAGTTCCATGGTATCGACGCACTCTTCGACGGCGACGGGTCGATTGCGCGCTTCAGACGTCGCCTCCAGACCTGGTTGTGGAAGCCGGAGTTTCCTCTTGAGCGTGTGCCACCACCGGTCCGTTTTCGGCTCCTCCTTCAAGATCTCGGTCCCACCTACGTCAAGATCGGCCAGATCATCTCAAGCCAGGCACGAACGCTTCCGATTGAGTGGCAGGAGGAACTCGAGAAGCTGCAAAGCGATGTCGCCGTATTCCCCTATAAACAGGCACGGGAACGGATAATCGACGAACTCGGCGCTCCACCAGAAGAGCTCTACGCGACCTTCGATGAAGTCCCATTGGCGGCCGCCTCACTCGCACAGGTTCACCGCGCCGTCCTTCACGACGGTCGCGACGTGGCTGTGAAGATTCAGCGTCCTGATATCCATGCCCAGCTGAGATCTGACGTCCGTATCCTGGTCCGTATGTCCCAAGCCATGGAACGGCGTACGCGTTGGGCCGAAGACATGGACCTCGCAGGAATCGTGCTCGAGTTCGGCACCACACTGCTGCGCGAACTCGATTACACGATCGAGGCCTACAACGCTCGGAGGCTCACCCGAGTTCTCGAATCTGTAGAAGGCGTACGAGTACCCGAGGTTGTCTATGAACTCTCGTCGTCTGGCGTGCTCACCCTGGAGTTCATCAACGGCGTGAAGTCGACAGACTCGGCCGCTATCGATGCAGCGGGATTTGACCGAGAAGTACTCGCGGACCGAATCGTACGTGCTGCTGTGAAGATGCTCGTGATCGACGGGTTCTTCCACGGCGATCCTCACCCTGGCAACGTGTTCGTTGACCTCGACAACGGTGACATGGTCATGCTCGACACTGGCATGGTGGGTGAGCTGACGTTTCAACAGAGAATCAAACTCGGCAGCTTGCTAATGGCCGTCCGAAATGGCGATGTTCGCGGTCTGGCCCAAACCCTGAAGTCGCTGTCCAAGCCATATCGCGAGACTGACGACGCCCAGTATTACCTGGATTTCGAACGCGGGCTGACGCCGTATCTGGACCCCCCACCGGGGCAGAAGGTCGAACTTGTCGGCAAGGTACTGCCTTTGGGACTCGATATCTTGCAGCAGGCTGGCTACCGATTCGATACTCAGCTCACGCTGGCAATGAAGTCAATGGCCCAGGCAGAGGCAATAACCCATGCTCTCGTGCCGTCATGGACCGGTGCGGACTTCATGGAACGTTCGCTCGAGGCAGGGAAAGAGCAGGTCCCCGAAGCGATCACCACAGATGTCGTGAAAGATGCTTTGATGCGACAGGCCAGTTTTGTGGCGAGAGAGGCTGTCGAGCAACTGCCTTCGCTCCAGGAAGGGGCGCTCAAGTGGCTGACGAACCTCAAGAAGGGCGGATTCACGGTCGAACTCGACACCAGCGATCTGGACCATCATGTCTCCGCACTGCGCGGGATCGCGATGATGTTCACGCTCGGCATCCTCATTGCTGGCCTACTGACCGGCTCAGCTCTGGCAGCAGGGATCGGTGGCCTTGAGGGGAGTGCGCTCGAACCCGTCACCGATATTGCTGCTGCTACGTTTGCGATCTCCGCAGCGATAGGGATGATCGCCGTCCTTGTGCTCCTGTGGCGGCTGTTCAGGATCGCCAAGCCGCGCAGACGGGATGCACTGGACCGTCTCTGAGGTTCCCTTCGACGAGCATCGACACCGTCACTCGTTGACGTTCTCTACTCGGTCTCGGCACCATCCGTCGAGGTGGGCTCATCTGAGTGTGGAGGATCAGGGGATTCCTGGTCTCGCTGCCTCGTGATGTCTGCTCCGAGTTCTGAGAATGTAGCTCCGAGAGCATCGAAGAAGGAGCCAGCTGTTTGGCGTGCTTCCGTCCGGAGTTCCTGATCTGCGATCGCGTCGCCTATGCTCGCAAAGGCAGTCTTAACACTGTCTCCAAGTGTGCGCAGTGCATCTTTGACCTCATCGTCCGAGACCACGTCAACACGGATTTCGCCCTCGTGACTCTGATAGTGATCCTTGAACATCGATCCGAGCGTCCTTAACTGCTCACCGACGTCATTCCACGCTTCGTCCGATTGACCCATTGAGTTCCCTTCTGCAATCGAGCGGATTCTACTGTGCAACGCCGAGATGCTCCACCAGGTGGCTACACGAATGCAATCGATCGATACAACACGGCCGCGGACGGGCCACCTATCAGCCACGCCAACAACGACGCTGACCAATACAGCTAGGCAGGTCTTGTGGCTAGTGTGCTTATGATTGCTTCTGGAAGCCAACACGAGAGTCACGGGGAGAGCGATGGGTTCTCAGACCACAGGCGAGAACCTCAAATCGGCGAGTAGTTTCTTCATCTCCGCAGATGGTGCTCGCGCCCGTCGCCCCTTGGATGTGGCGGTCGGTGTACTCGGGCTGTTGATCGTGTTCGTTACTGCGCTGAAGTCTGATCAGATCGAGTGGGCCACGGACGCCGTGGGGCAATTGGTTGGGCTGTTTCCTTCGTGGCTTCTGACGACCTTCACTGTTGTGTACGTGATTGGGTTGATCTACGCGCTGATCATCATCGTGATGGCGGTGGTCCATTTCCGCACAAGGAAGGACCTCGTCCGCGATATCGCCATCGTGATGGGGTTCGCTTTCCTGCTGGTTGTTGTGCTCACACGGTTGGTGAGCGGTGCCTGGCCCGTGTTGCTTCCTGAGCTGTCCGATGGCGTTCGACCGCTGTACCCGGTGGCTCGCGTAGCGTTGGTGACCGCCGTTCTCATCGTCTCGGGTCCCCAGTTGGTTCGGCCCTTCCGCCGGGTGGGTTGGCTGATCGTGACGCTCATGTTCTTCATTGCGATCGCCCTGGGATATGGACTTCCCGGTGATGCTCTCGGAGGATTGGGCGTTGGGTTCCTATCCGCAAGTGTTGTCCTTGTCTCGTTCGGTTCCGCCCGCGGCTTTCCTGACGTTGGCGAAGTTGCAGCCGGGCTTGGAACCCTCGGCATCGGTGTGACGAAACTCTCTGTTTCTACATACCAGCGGTGGGGTGCGAGATCGTTTGACGCCTCCACGCCCGAAGGCGATTCGGTACGCGTCCGGGTTTATGGCAGGGATGCCAAGGATGCGCAACGTGCGACGATTTGGTGGCGGTCGATCTGGTATCGCGATGCAGGCCCGTCCCTGACGTCGAGTCGCCTCCATCAGGTGGAGCACGAAGCGTTGCTCACGATCACATCAGGAGATGCCGGGGTCCCCGCCCCACGTGTCCTCGCCGCGGGGGAGCCAAGTGACGAGTTGACACTTATCGCTCTGAGTAACCCCGGCCAGTCGATTATGGATATGGACCTCGATGCCATCGATGATGACGTGCTGATCGAACTGTGGGATTCGGTCGGGGTGCTGCACGAGAGCGGGATCGCGCACGGCCGTCTCAACGAGCATGCTGTGCGGATCAGTGATGGTCGCCCGATGATCGTGAACTTCCACGAAGCTTCGACGGCAGCACCTGACGAGCGGATTCAGGGCGATGTGGCTGAACTGCTGTCGTCTCTGGCGAGTCGCATAGGAACAGAGCGGGCAGTGACCGTTGCGAGGCAGGGCCTTGGTGATGACGCGCTCGTTGCTGCGCTCCCGTACCTCCAGAGGTCCGCTGTGAGTACCGAAGGGCGTAAGTCGATTCCTTCGAAGAAGTCGTTCTTCCGTGACATTCGCGATGAAGTAGCGACCCAGACAGGTGTTGAGGCTCCCAAGGCCGCTCAGCTGACTCGTATCAGCTGGGGAACGATCTTCATGTTTGCTCTCACACTCCTCGCTGCGTACGCGCTCCTCGGAATGCTGTCCGGTATCGACTTTGCGTCTGTGTGGGAGGAACTCCAGGATGCGAGTTGGGCCTGGATCTTCCTGGCTCTGATCGTTGCTACATCAACATTGATGACCGACGCCTTCGCTCTGATGGCTGCAGTTGCAGTACCGGTACCCCTTGGCCCCTCGATCCAACTCCAGTCCTCAATCAAGTTCATTCAGCTTGCAATTGGCGGAGCGGCTGGCCGGATGGCAACGAACGTCGCGTATCTCCGCAAGTTCGGTGTTTCTGATGCTGCCTCTGTCACCCAGGGTGGCGTTGACAGTCTCACTGGGTTTCTCATCCAATCGGTCATCCTGATTACGGCATTGGTGTTTGGCAATGTTGACCTCATACCTGACGACACCACGCTCGACATCGATTGGGCCGTTGTCCTGGGTCTTCTGCTCTTTGCCATCGTTGTTTCGGGCTTGATGATTCGCTTCGTGCCAGCGATTCGCAGCAAGGTGGCTCCACCAGCGAAACAGATGTGGGAGGGACTCAGGGATCTGGGAACCGACCCGTCCCGGCTGGTTCAATTGTTCGGATCGAATCTGGCCAGCCAGTTGCTGTTCGGGCTGTCGCTATGGATGACCGCCTTCGCCTTTGGGTGGACGCTGCCATATCTGTCGGTCCTCGTGATCTATGTGGTCATGGCACTCCTTGGCGGAATGCTTCCCATTCCCGGTGGCGTCGGAGTTTCAGAGGCAATCCTCACAGCTGGGCTGGTCGCAATTGGTGTGGACGAAGCCGCAGCATTCGCAATCGCAGTCACCTTCCGCGTTGCATCAGCGTATCTACCTCCCGTATGGGGCTGGTTCTCACTCCGATGGTTGCAGCGCAATGACTACCTATGACCGTGGCCGATAGCGACGACTCTGGAGATCGCGGCCGCCCGTTTCTCATCGAGGTAGCGCACGAGTTCATGGAGGACCGCGCTCTGCGCCTCGGAGCGGGTCTTGCGTATTACGGTCTCATCACTCTGGCACCGATGCTGATCCTGCTCCTTGGCGTTGCCGGATTGCTGGTGGGAGAGGAAGCGGCGAACGGGCAACTCACCGAAACGCTTACGCAGTGGTTCGGAGCCGACGTCGCACGAGCCTTCTCAGAGATGGTCGTTGAGATGGATGTGGCTGGGAGCTTTGCCAACCTCACGATCGGTAGCTTGATCCTGCTGATTGTTGCTTCCTCGATCCTCTTTGTTGCATGGAAGGACGCAGTCGATGTCATCTGGGACGTCGGGTACCGAAGAGGAGTCAAGGCCACCCTTACCAAACGGCTTTTCGGGTTCGCCTCAGTTGGGGCACTCGCAGCCCTCTTGATCGCTGTTGTCGTGGCCGAGACGCTCCTTGCGATGCTGTCCGGGTTCGTGTCGGACGATGCCTTGATCGACACGGCATTCGGTATTGCTGCCTCGGTGGTTCCGCTTGTTCTCGGAGTGCTACTCCTCGGAGCTGCATACAGATATGGAACTGATGGGAAGCTGTCATGGCGCGAGGTGTGGCCAGGCACGATCTTCACCATGACGCTCCTTGTCGTGCTCGCCGCGGGTTACGGCGTGTACGTCGACTTCTCCGGAACATCGATCACAGGTATCGCCTCGTCGATAATCCTCCTCATCGTGCTCATCTACCTGATGGCCCAGGTGCTGCTCATCGGTGCCGAAGTTATCAAACTGCAGTTCCGTCGAAATCAGGGCTGAGAACCCAGCACGGAGGCGATGAGCCCATCGAGCGCCTCGGGGAGTCTCTGATCGTCATATTGGCGTTCGATGGCCACATTGATGCCACCCGCAAAGAAGGCACTTGACAGGAGAACTGCAACGACAGTGCCGGCCTGAGTCTGGGGATCGTCTGGCTCGCCGATCGCGAGTGTCGTCATGAGACGACGGAGGAACGGATGGTCGCCCATCACCTTTGTCAGCTCCCGGCCCTCAAGGACCAACCACGCGAGGATGCGGGCGAAGGCGGGTCGATCGATGAGTGCGCTGCTCACTGCCGCTGCCATCTCGCCTGGAGTGGTTGCTTTCGCTGCCATCGCGTCGAGGTCCGAGGCGATCCATCGGAGAGTTGCCAGGATGATGTCGTCCTTGGACTCGAAGTAGAAGTAGAGCAGGCTGGTCGTGACATTGGCCTCTCTGGCAATGTCAGCCACCGTGAATGACGACGGCTGGCTCACCGTGCAGAGTCTCTCGGTTGCTGCCAGGAGAGCGACGGATACTTCAGCACGGCCACTCGGACGGGTTGCTCCAGGTTCAAGAGACACACTCATGACTCCATGGTACCGCCGTTGAATAGGTGATCAATTCAGTGTTAGAATGTTCATCGAGCCACTTCCGTTCGCCTATGAGGAGATCTTCGATGCCAGAAGCCACACCCGGGCCGATTGTTCACGACGCTGAGTACTACGTCCTATTCGACCAGCATGGCGATTCGTGGGAGATAGAGGACAGAGAGCTCGACGCCAAGCTTGCCGAACTCGAGGGGAAGTTCGGTGCCAAGCCGAATGTTGTCCACATCATGTGGGACGATATGGCGTTCGGCGATGCCGGTATTCCCGCGTTGAACAAGATCCGAGGCTTTGACACTCCGAGCTGCAACCGGATGGCCGAAGAGGGTGCGCTGTTCACTCGCTACTACACAGAAGCGGCGTGTACTCCCAGCCGAGCCGCGGTGATCACGGGCAGGTATGCCGTGCGCTCAGGCATGTACAACGTGGCATTCCCCATCGAGGCCGCTGGCCTTGCTGGGGAAGAAGTCACAATGGCTAAGGTCCTCTCTGGCGCTGGCTATGCCACCGCCTTCTATGGCAAGTGGCACCTCGGCGATATCGAGGAGAGCTACCCGACGAATCAGGGCTTTGATGAGACACTGTTCACGCCCTACAACCAGGTACTGAGCCTTTGGAACCAGATGGGCGAGGGTGCGAACGCCGTCCAGGGAGTCATCAAGCCGATGTTGGTTGATGATCCCTATGAGATCGACAAGACATTCGGTCCAAGCGACTGGATCATGTCGATGGAGGGCACCAAGGACGGGGAGATGCTCGAATGGAAATCGAGCAGCCTTGAGGACTACAACCAGATCGATCCGGAGTGCGAGAAGCGGAGTATCGATTTCATCCGTAAGAACGCTGCTGACAAGAAGCCGTTCTACCTTGCCTACTGGCCCCTGCTGACTGCTTTCATTCCCAACCCGAGGAAGCAGACCGTGTCGCGAGGCATTCTCGGTGAGGGGTTCCAAAGCGTCGATGCGTTCATCGGCACGGTCATGGACGAGTTGAACGATCTAGGTATCGCGGAGAATACGGTTGTCGTGTGTCACGCGGACAATGGACCGATGGTGCATGATGCGCCTCCTGGCCTCGGAATGGCAGAGACCGTTTTCCGCGGTGGAAAGAGCGACTACTGGGAGGGCGGAATCCGAGTTGCCGCTCTTGCATGGTGGCCCGGGACGATACAACCAGGGACTGTAATAGGTGACATGTTCCACGAGGTCGATCTCTACACGACGTTCGCACGCCTTGCGGGGGCGACCGACCAGATTCCCACAGATCGGATCATCGACGGAATAGACCAGACGGCGCTGCTGGTCAATGGTGATACGAACGGTCGACGCGACTACAACTTCGTGTACACAGGGAACATCCTGGCTGCTACGACGAAGGGTCGATTCAAGAGGGTCTGGATTGCCGATCACCCCGGTCTCCCCGGTGCTGCCTTCTACGATCTCTACAACGATCCGCGAGAGGTGAATCCAGCTCTTGTGCCC
>Ga0164313_10005136_pt1 | contig 11605 bp, 8 predicted proteins | sample GuaBasSedimGuay4_FD_113735 | JGI IMG/M metagenome (GOLD analysis project Ga0164313, IMG submission 113735) | Subseafloor sediment microbial communities from Guaymas Basin, Gulf of California, Mexico - Guay4, Core 4569-4, 0-3 cm | ecosystem: Environmental > Aquatic > Marine > Hydrothermal vents >...
CAATCCATTTATGATACCATTGACCCGCTTATTGAGTTTGACCCCAAATTCGTTGAGGTAACCTATCACCGGGAAGAGGTAGAGTTCAGGGAACATGCCGATGGCAGCATCGAAAGAAAAGTACTCAGAAAACGCCCGGGAACGATTGGTATATCAGCAGCCATCAAATTTAAATATGGCATTGAGGTGATTCCTCATATCATTTGTGGCGGATTCAATTTTGAAGAAACGGAGAATGGACTGATCGACCTCCACTTTCTCGGTATAAACAATCTTTTGGTGGTCAGGGGAGACAATCTGCCCGGTGAGAAATTTTTCAGGGCTACGAAAGGCGGACATCAATATACTTCTGAACTCATCAGGCAGATCATGGACCTGAACCATGGTGGGTACCTGGATGAAGAACTTAAGAACACCACTTCTACAGATTTTGCTGTTGGTGTTGCCGGCTACCCGGAGAAACATGCGGAGTCGCCCAACATACAAACAGATATCAAACACCTGAAAGAAAAGATCGATGCAGGGGCCGAGTACATTGTAACACAAATGTTCTTCGACAACAGCATGTATTTTGACTTTGTTGATCGATGCAGGAAAGCGGGGATCACCGTTCCCATCATCCCTGGCTTAAAACCCATCTCCACCAAAAGCCAGCTGGGTACCCTGCCACGCACCTTCAGCATTTCCATACCGGAAGAGCTGCAACTTGAAATTGACAAATGCAAAGGCAATAAAGAAGCACGGCAAGTGGGTGTTGAATGGGCCATTATGCAATCCAAAGAACTTGTAAGCAAAGGAGCGCCTGTCATGCACTACTTCACCATGGGCAAGTCGGATAATATCAGGCAGATCGCAAAAGCAATATTCTAATACATCTGGCTTCTCAAAATATTTTCTTAACTTAGTGGTTCACGAATCCAATTAACCCATTTCGAACCATTAAAATTTAACCGATGAGAAAAAATTTAATTTTATTTATTTTAATTGTATGTTCCGCGATTTTCATGGCTGCCATGTGCAATAAGGAAGAGGAGCGTGAGGATGATAGTCGATGTGTTGAAACCGAAAAACCGGAGATTTCCAGATCATTTGTGATTTCAGCCTATATCTACTACAAGGATGATGTCCCTTATGAAGGTGATGTTCACTTTAAGATTAAAAAACAATATTGCGATAATACTATTTCCGGGGAGTATTACTTAGATCATATCCCTTCAAGTTCAAACGGTGGTTGGTTCTCAGGAATGGTATATTCTTATTATTTTGCAAATTCAGAAGACAGGGTTGTTGTTACTATTACCTGGGCCACTGGTTCAAAAGATCTTTATGAATGGTTTGATTATCTTTATTATGACGAGGTAGTTAATGGATCTTCTCCCATGGAAATCACCTACGATATTACCCTTCCTTATAATTCGCCAGGAGGAAAGAAATAAATATTCTTACGATCGATAGAATAGGATTCGAATCTATTTCACTTTTAAAAACTCCAACTCATCGAAATAGAAATCCGGATTCGGGATATCTATTTGCATTTCCACTACTTTTCCTTTATCATCCATTACGAAATTTACCAGGCCATAAGGGAGTGAGGGGACATCCAGGAGGTCGATCCTCCAGGTATTGTATTGCCAGTGGCTGAGCTTACCTATTAAGATATCAGTAGGCAACATATCAAGCATCATTTGGTCTCCGTCCATATATATTTTTGCATCGCCGTACATTTTACAATTATAGGTTCCCAGGTAGTCTTCAACAGGGAGTGTTGGTTTGGAATCCTTCGCACGTTCTTCCTCTGCCTTTGCCTGTGCTTCCTCCTTTCGTGCATCTCTGCCACTCATCATGCTCAGAAAGTCTGCACTCCAATCTTTCTCTTCTTCAGCTCCCAGCATAACATCCATCGTTTTATACTTCAGCGGATAATACAGGCTAGAGTTTTTATTGGTCAGAAATACCATGCCCAGGCCTTCTTCAGGAACGAAAGTAGTATTGGAAATGAAGCCATCATATCCACCGCCGTGGCCAATGATCTTCTTACCATGATAATCGAAAAGTGCCCATCCAAGGCCATAACCCTTAAAATGTGTTGAAGGCCAATTTTGTTCTGACCAAGAGCTTACCCCCTGCGAATTGTTTAGTGTCCACATTTCTGAAAAGCGCCTGCTGCTGATCAGGGTATCACCATCAGGGGTGATCCCTTTATTCATTTGAAAGATCAGCCATTGAGAGACATCATTCACGGATGATATCAGTCCGCCGGCAGGAGCAATATTATCCCAGTTCAGCCAATCAATGCTGATAATACTATCTTCAAAATCATTGTGCGGTAATGACACATTATCCATCCCTGCCAGTGAATTTGTAGAGCTCACCGTACGATCCATATGCAGTGGTTCAAGTATCCTTTGCTTTATAAATTCGTCCCAGCTCAACCCACTCACCTCCTCTATTACCAGCCCGGCGCAGATATACATAATATTGCTGTATCCCCATCCATCCCTGAATCCAAAAGTGGGTTCAAGATATTTCGCATTTCTAACCACTTCTTCCCTGCTCAAATTGCTGCCATACCATAAAAGATCGCCGCTAAAAGTTTTGAGGCCACTACGATGCGTTAGCAAGTCAGCAATCGTAAAATTATCTGACACAAAAGGATCATACAATTCAAACCAGGGGAGATAATCCCTGACCCTGTCATTCCATGACATTTTGCCTTCATCGATCAGCATAGCCAGAGCGGCAGATGTAAATGCTTTTGAATTTGATGCGATAGCAAATAAGCTATTGCCATCAGCTGCTTCTCCCGTATTCACATTAATGGTCCCATATCCTTTTGAAAAGATGATCTCTCCATCCTTTACAATTGCCACGGCCATCCCTGGAACTTCCCAGTCAGCAATAGCTTGTTCATAATAGGCATCCAGTTTTTTTAGCTTCTTATCGATATTCTTTTGAGCACTCAGGCCAAGAGAAATGAATAAGATCATCAGTAGGGGGAACAACTTTTTCATGATATAAGATTTTATTTAAAAAATAATGCCGGGTAAATTTAGCATTTTCCCGGCATTTCTATGCGGCATGTTCTTATTTGCTGAATCTGTACCTTTTCAATTCTTATTGCAACCTTGCACGCATTTCTCCTATGATATTTTCATATTTCCTCAGTACGCGATCCCACTCACGGTAAAGTTCATCGCTTTTAACCGATGTACCGGGTACCCTCGATTCCTCGCTGACCAGTTTTACCTTGTATGCTAAAGGGTTAGAGTTCCCCAGCTTTACGATTATGCGTGTTCGTATAGTGTTTTGCATAAAAGACTGAACCACCCATGATGTACGTAGGTATCCTGTTTCCCGGTCTGTGATCTCAATCACATCGAAATGTGTAGTGATGATCTGGCTTAGGAGTTTCCATGCCTGGATCTCCTCCAGGCTAGTTTTTATCTCAATGTCGATGTTGGCAATATCCGTTTGCACCGATGCATCGTAGGCATCATCAGGCTGCATCTGGGCATAATATGATTTTGGAGGAACGGCTGAACCTTTCTTGTTGCAAAAGTTTATGGTTACATTCAGGAAGCCTACTTTTTCTGCCCGCACAGTAACACAGCTGTTGCTGAGTACGATCACCTCTACCTGTCCGTTACCCATCAGTTGGCCGTCGATATAGATCTTGGCATCAGGTTCGGAAGTACCGAAAATGATCTTTTTCTTTCCTGCGATAGCCGGATTGCTGAGTGCGACAAATAATAGGCTTAATAATAGTAATACAAGGCTTGGTTTAAGATTCTTCATGACTAAGGTTTCATTTGGTTCAATTACTCGTAAAGCTATAAAATTTTTGATTCAATTAGCACATTCACGCTTAGAAATAACACAATAATATCCTATTGGCTTATATAAAGAATAAGCTTACCCCGCTAACACTGATAAAAGCGCCCAGCACTTCCAGCCAGCTCACCTTTTGTTTGAAGAATAATACCGCCGGGGGGATGATCAGTATGGGTACAATGGACATGAGGGTAGAGGCCACCCCGGTGCTTGCATATTTTACAGCGATAAGTGAGAACGAAACCCCGAGAAATGGTCCGAATACCGATCCTATTCCTGTTCCTATCATGCCGGGACGGCTCTTAAATGCCTTTCGTATCAGGTAGCCTTTTTTCAAAACAATAATTATCATGGCAAAGCCAATCATACCTGCAATGATCCTGATCTGTGTTGCTGCAAAGGCATGATAATCACCCATGCCGTATTTACTTAGTACCAGTCCTACGGCCTGTCCGAGAGCACCACCCATTCCAAACAGTATCCCTTTCACGGGATAGGATAATTTTATCTTCTTTCCATTTTCCCCTCCCCTGCTGAAGATAGCCATGGCAATCCCGCTGATGGTAAGCACCATCCCTGTCACCTCGAGTGTTGTCATAGTCTCCCCCAGGAGGGCCCAGCCTATCACGGCAGTAATGGGGGGAACAAGGGTCATGAAGAGCATGGCAATGCGGGCGTTGATGGCTGCAAAAGCTCTGAACAAAAAATAATCACCAAAGACAAAGCCTACCAGCCCCGACACCGAAAGCCACACCCATGCATGCACGCTTGCATCGACAGGAAATATCAATCCTCGTACGATCAGGTTAAAAACAGAAAGAAAGATAAAGGCCAGTACAAGGCGGATCATATTTAATGCCAGCGACCCTATATTTTTACTGCCCACCTCAAATGCCATGGCCGTAATCGTCCAGAATACAGCAGTAGCGAGCGCTGCAAGTTCACCGGTATAGTTTGAGAAATCCATGGAATGTGAAAGGCAAAGTTAGCTTAAAAAAAAAGACCTGTGAGGTTCGTGAACCTCACAGGTCTTTATTATAAAACCCTCATGAGTTATTTCATAACTACAAACTTCCGATGAACAAATGTTCCATCATCAGCAATCATTTTAAGGGTATAGTATCCGCCAGGAAGATCAGATGTGTTCAGCGTCGTTTTATTGTTTCCGGCATTAAGAGCCTGAACGTTATTAATCACGATCTGACCGGTCTGATTCACTACCAGTACCTGAATGTTTGCATTCTTTTCAGAATACAGCTCGATGTTCAGTGATTCACCGGCAGGATTAGGATAGAGGTTGATTTCTGTCATAAATGATTCTTCAACTCCCAATGGCATGATCTCAACCACATATTCGGTAGCACTGCCTTCACATTCAGCAGCTGATGTTTCGGTAAGGTTTACATATCCTGTACCGGCACCGCCCCAATCAACAGTGATCTCATTTGTTCCCTGGCCACTGGCAATGGTTCCGCCGGTAACGCTCCAGTCATAAGCAGCTCCGGTATGATCTGCACTGAAATATGCATGTGTAGTATTTGCATAAACGTATGCTTCACCGGATATTTCAGGTGCAGGTAAGGCTTCAACAGTAACATCAAATGGATCTGATACAACACCATCGCCGCAATCATTGTTACCCTGAACTGTAATGGTGGCTGCGCCTGTGTATGCGGCATCCCATACAACGCTGGCATCAACGGTAGTTCCTGTGATCACACCTGCAGCAGGTGGGTCGAGGGTCCATACATAAATCTCGGCATCAGGGGCACCATCGGTTGAATAATCATTGGTTCCACCAATACAAACAGCATCTGCTCCATAAGGTGTAGCTGACTGCCCGGGGGCTTCAACAGCATAGATGTAGGCATTGCCATACATGTTGGCATCGCAATATCCTGTATTCCCGCTGATGGTATAGAGACCATCGGTGGTCTGGTAACCGAAGCTGATGACATCACCCGTTCCGATCACGATATTACCTGTGGCAACAGCATCACGATATAGTTCATATTCAATACCGGATTCTGAGCCATCAAGTGTAACTTCTACACCCTGTGAGCCTGCACAATAGGTGCTTCCATCAGAGATCCAGAATGGCAGTGGGTGAGGAAATACTTCCACCTGAAATGCATCTGACCATACACCATCACCACATTGGTTGTTACCTCTTACCGTAATATCGATAAGGCCTACGTAATTAGGGTCAAGGTCGAGAGTGGCAAGAGTCGTTGCTCCCATGATAGTACCAGCTGATGATGGGTTGATCTCCCATGTGTAATCAGTAGACCAGTTCGCTCCAGAGGTTGTATACGTATATCCTGCGATCCCGTCACATAATTCTGTGGGGCCGCTTGGCGTTCCGGATACAGGTGGGGTAGTAATGGCATCGATATAATTCTCAATGAGCAAGGTATCATAAACAGTACCATCATAAACGATCAGTTCAACATCATATTCACCGGTAGCGCTATAAGTAACACTTGGGTTTTGCTCAGTTGATGTAGCAGGAGTTCCTCCCTCGAATGACCAGTTCCAGGAAATGATCTGTCCGAGTGATTCATCGTAATAATCGATAGGAACAGAGGAACAAGGCTGTGTAGTACTGCAGCTAAATTGTGCAAGAGCTGAGAAAGGAAGGATGTCTGTAATAGGCTCCATAGTTCCCTGAAGGATCTCTTTTGAGCTCTCATCCTGCATGAAGAATACCAGTTCCACATGCTGAGAATTCCAGCTGGCATCCAGTGTAATATTATATTGGATGATCATCTGGTCGCCGCCGGCAAAATCAACGGTAGTACCCAGATGGTCGGGGTACATGGCACGACAAACAAAATTCAGTTCAGTCTGGTTCTGCCAGTTGTAAGCGATCTCTGATTCTGTTGCCACCAGGTGTGCTGTCACGTTAGTAGGAGCAGCCCCGTCTTCCAGGTCAATCACACATGTAATTGAATATGTAGTCCCTGAAGTATTCTGTCCATAAACGGATGCGGTATAATCACAGGGGATCACAATTCGTTGATTATATTTGGGCAGATAGGAACCATACAAACTGGATGTTGCACTTCCTCCGACAACTTCAAGAATCCCGTCAAACATACATGTTGGAAATGAGGTAATTCCGTAATAACTAAGTCTTGCCACAGATTCAGGGATTTCAAAAGGATCACCATTAGACGAATGATACTCAATAACTGCAACATCATGTCCATTGGCCACCATATCATCAGCACCCATTGCTGCACCCGGGCAATAAACACACCAGGTTCCTGTACCGATCTCCATGATCACCCTTTCCCTGGGTACTTGCTGGGAAAAAGCAGCAATAACAAAAGTTAAAAATAGAAATGTAATAAATACCTTTTTCATGGTTATAGATTTTAGTGATTTGATTTTGAACGGCTAATATAACTACTAATACCATATACATATATAGTTGTTACGATGAAAAGACATCGAAAACAATAATTTATACAAAATTTAAATAAGAAAGTTATGCCATGAAAAGGCTTATCCAATCGCCATATTTTCGTCCCATTGCTGCTTTGGCGGGATGGCTCCTTTGTGGATTCCTTCGGCGAATGCGTCAACACATTTGCGAATATCGAGGTGGTAACCGCCCTCGAGAACTGCAAAGATATCGGGGAAGGCGCGCCTTAATCGGAATGCACATTCATAAAACCCGCGGATACTATAATTCAGCCCCAGCAAACGATCATCTGCGTAGCTGTCAAAGCCTGCGCTCACAGCAATCACATCGGGATAGAATTTCCTGGCCAGGGAAATGGCCTTGTCAACTACTTCAAGGAATTCCTTATCACCCTTTCCTTCATAAATGGGAAAGTTAGCTGTAAAACCAGCTCCATCATCCTTACCGGTCTCAATGGAAAAGCCGGTGTAGGGATAGGCATAGTACTGATGAACCGAGCAGTAAAACACGTCACTCCTGTCGTAGAATAAGGCCTGCGTACCATCCCCATGATGGCCATCGATGTCGAAGATGAATACCCTCTTGCCCTCATTCACCAATTTCTGAGTGGCGATAGCAATATTATTGAAAAAGCAAAAGCCTGCCGCACGCTCTGCAGAAGCATGGTGACCCGGCGGACGGATAGCAGCGAAACCACTGTTCTCTGAGGCCAGCACCGACAAGCCTACTGCTGTCTTGGCTGCTTCCCAGCTGTCATTGTTCAGCGAAACTTCCGCAAGAATCTCATTATTTGCACAGGCTTCCTTGATCTGTTGGATATAAGCAGATGTATGGATGAGGCCCATGTATGCTTCCCCGTCTGCCTCAGTATCCGGCAGATCGCCGAAATCTGCTATACGATAGGCACCTTCAGCTTCGCTGTCAATATTGTGCTTCAGAAATTTACTGTGGTACAATATGTCCATTCCCTTAGGATTTGCAACAAATTTATAAAAATATCCCTATCAAGAACTCATCATCAAACAATATCCTGCCGGAAGTGTTAGGTATTTATTACACAATGAAAACAATATTAAGCATAAGTTTATTCGTCCTCATCATGGGAAATGATCCAACATACGCCAAACAAGACACGCTTGCTTTTGCCTCCGGATGCTTCTGGTGCACTGAGGCAATCTTCCAGGAACTGGAAGGCGTGATCAGTGTGGAGTCGGGGTATACAGGAGGACATATCAAGAACCCATCGTACAGGGAAGTATGTAATGAAACTACCTGTCATGCAGAAGCGGTAAGGATCGTTTACATCCCTGAAATCATCAGCTACATCAAACTACTGGAGGTTTTCTTTATGACCCATGACCCAACGAGTCTGAACAGGCAGGGGGCAGATGTGGGAACGCAATACCGTTCAGCCATCTTTTATTACAATGAAGGTCAAAAGCTGGAAGCTGAAAAAGTGATCGATGAGCTGAATGCATCCGGGGCCTGGGAAGCCCCCATCGTTACCGAAGTCACACAAGCCGGTGCCTTCTATGTCGCAGAAGATTATCACCAGGATTATTTCAATAATAACCGTACTGCCGCCTACTGTAATTTCGTGATTGTCCCCAAACTAGATAAGTTCAAAAAAGTTTTTAGCGATAAGCTGAAAAAAGACTAATCATTGCACGCAGTATTTTCTACCTTTGGTGATCCCTTATTCAGAAGGGACAACTAATTATTCATTAAACCAAATAGTAATGAATACCGAGCTTTCGAACGATTTTTCTATTCAATTTCTGGGTGCCGCCGGTACCGTTACAGGTTCAAAAACACTCATCAGGGCCAATGGGAAAAAGTTCCTGGTTGATTGTGGATTATTTCAGGGTCTGAAGCACCTGCGTGCTTTAAACTGGCAGGATTTGCCTGTCGATGCTTCTGAGATAGATGCAGTTATCCTTACCCATGCTCACCTCGATCATATAGGCTACCTGCCCAGGCTGGTACATCAGGGCTTTCATGGTCCAATTTATGGATCCTCGCCCACCTGCGAAATTACAGGGGTTTTACTGCTCGACAGTGCCAAGATACAGGAAGAGGATGCAGAACATGCCAACAAGAAAGGCTATACCAAGCATAAGCCTGCGAAACCCCTTTATAACCTGGAGGATGCAAAGAATACCCTTCCCCTGCTAAGCATACATCCTGAGGATCAGTGGAAAGAGCTCAGTGAGGGGATCAGGTTCCGTTTTCAGAACAACGCTCATATCATTGGTGCTACTCATGTCGATATTGAGGTCAATGGTAAGCGAATCATCTTTTCAGGCGACATCGGAAGAATTGACGACCCCATGCTGGAGGTTCCCGATAGGCCGGAACATGCCGATTACCTGGTTGTTGAATCAACTTATGGTGATCGCATCCATCCCAAAATCGATACAGAAGAGCAGTTCCGCAAGATACTCCACGCAGTCTCAAACAGAAATGGGATTATGATCGTACCCAGTTTTACAGTTGACCGTGCCCAGGATTTCATGTATCTCTTCTGGAAGCTTGAACAAAATAATGACATCCCAAACATCCCTATTTATCTCGACTCACCCATGGGTGTGGATGTAAGCAAGGTGTTTAACAAGTACTATAAATGGCATAAGCTGGGGCCAAAGATCTTTGATGAAGTATTCAAAAACACTAAAATGGTCAGGTCATATAGAGATACCTTAAAACTGGCCGCTGATACACATCCAAAGATCGTCATTGCCGGCAGTGGCATGATGAATGGGGGCAGGGTACTCACCTACCTGAAAAAGCATATCAGCAATCCTCAGTCTACCATTATTATCCCTGGCTATCAGGCCGAAGGTACCAGGGGAAGGAGCATACATGACGGAGTGCACGAGATCAAGATCCACGGTGAGTATTATCCTGTTAAAGCCCATGTTGAAGATGTAAAGACGATGTCCTCACATGCCGATCAGGCCCAGATCATCGACTGGCTTTCCGGACTGGAAAACAAGCCTACACGTATATTTATCAACCATGGTGAACCCAAGTCTTCGGATGCCCTGCGCCTTAAGATCCACGACACCTATGGCTGGGATGTTACTGTACCTCAACTGGAAGATACATTCGACCTTTAGCCTCCCTTCCTACCATCTTAGCGCTTAATTTCTTGGATTAGAATTTTGTATTTAATCAAGGAATGTTTATATTTGAGCGAACGAACAACTTTTTATTAACCTAAAATTAACGACACATGAGAAAATTTACACTTTCTGTGCTGGTGCTTCTTGTATCAGTACTTTTTTTGGCACAGTCCGCTTTTTCACAGAACATCCTTGCCGTTGACAGGGATGGGAGTGCAGATCTGGACTTTACCGATTGCTGGCCTATGTATATGGCCGCTCTCGATGCCAATGGGTATATGTACACCTATTATGAGGTGACAGACCTGACTGGTGACGGACCAGATCTTCTAACCATGATGGACTATGATATCATTTTTTGGTTTACCGGTGAAGGCTGGGCAAGTAATCAAACTATGAGCGACAATGACGAGGCAAACCTGGCAGATTATCTTGATGCCGGTGGAGCTTTGTTCTTTTCAGGGCAAGACTACCTGTGGGACCGTTTCCCGGCTGCAGGGGCATTGAGCGCTGGAGATTTCCCTTATGACTATTTTGGCGTGACAAATGTTACCCAGGATAACTGGGTTGTTGAAACTCCCAACCTTGCTGATGCATCCGGTGTAGCCGGTTCACTGGCAGATGGTTTTACTTTCCAGGTAGCCGACATCTTTACGACTACCAAAGACGGCCTGTTTATTGATATGATTGATGCAACCATGGGCATGGACCTCTTTGAAGCCAATGTCCCTCCGGCCGACGGCATTTGTGCCGTACAATTTGATGGAGGTGATTTCAAAACTGTATTCACCACACTATCATTTGCAGGTATTACAGATCCTCTCATTCAGGCTGACTTAATGATGAATATTGTTGATTTCTTCTATGGCGGTGGCGGTGCCGAATGTGAAGACTTTGATGCACTCACCGTGGGCGGCCTGGTAGCCGATCAGTTAGGTTCTCCATGGAATACCTGGAGTGGAACCAGTGCTGATGATGCTACTGTATCAGATATGTATTCAAACAGCCCTGATAACTCATTTGTTGTAGATGCAGGCACAGTTGACCTGATCTATGAATTTGGTGCAGCTCCTATTGCAACCGGACAATGGCTGTATTCTCACTATATCTATGTTCCAACAGGATATTCAGGATATTTCAATGTTCAGACTGACCCTGTACCCGGTGTTGCATGGAACCTCGACCTCTATTTCGATGATGGTGGAGATGGACACTTCGA
>Ga0164313_10005137_pt1 | contig 11603 bp, 11 predicted proteins | sample GuaBasSedimGuay4_FD_113735 | JGI IMG/M metagenome (GOLD analysis project Ga0164313, IMG submission 113735) | Subseafloor sediment microbial communities from Guaymas Basin, Gulf of California, Mexico - Guay4, Core 4569-4, 0-3 cm | ecosystem: Environmental > Aquatic > Marine > Hydrothermal vents...
ACCGGTTTGTCCAGTTTGCCCATATTTCCTCTCCTATCAAATATGAAATGTACAGGCGAGGAGGATACTGGGTGTCAGCGGGAAGAGAATAACGGCCTACTATGGCCGGTTACTTTCGGAGGTAAAATAACTACACTTGCAATTCTATCTACACAGGTTACGCAGTAACACTGATCGGCCATACGCTCGAACGGCGCCAAAACTACTCTACATATTACCGAACTTCCCGGTAAGCTTGGTGATAGTAATCGGATGTATCCAATTGTAGCACTGGGGACTGGTCCTTTATCGCCTGCAACCTTTTAATCACATTTTTATCGGAAGAGGCAAAGAAGACACGTTTGTTGGGGAATAGGTCATTAAATTTCAAATCGGGTTTGATACTGCCAGGACAAACCATCTCAAACGTGATTAACGTCATTCCGAACAACTCCATCAAACGCGCCATGGAATGCTCCGACCAGTAAGCAACGTGCTGATTTATGCTCATGTATCCTACTTTTTGATTGTCCTCAATTGTTCCTCCAGGATAAAAATTGGTCGTCCCGCAAACTGTACCTCCATCTGTCAGTCTACCCACAATTATCCCAACCCACTTGACCGGATCGTGGAAATGTTCAAAAACTTCACATGCGATAACCGCATCGTACTTCTTGCTTCTCGACTGAAGTTCATTTACATGGAAAAATCTCTCGCTGCCAAATTCAGCCTGACGATATGCGATCACATCCGATGAGACGTCACAACCGCATACATCAAACTTTTCTGATAACAGTACCGGAAAAGCCAGCGTACTCCCGACGCCGTAAAGTAGAAATGCCTCCGCATTTACAACTTCAGCTAGCATTCTAACCAAGAAATCCTCTCTCTCCCCACCCACATCTGCCCCCCCCCAAGAGCCAATCATGCCCATGCCTCTTGTTGCTGCAATTTCTGGATAATCATCGGTGAATATTAGCCCACAACACTCACACTCTAGAAACTTCCGGCCGTAACCTGAGCAGATACTTGTGACACCCCCACAAACTCGACATGGAGGAAGAACGCAAAAGTGCAGTCTGGCCTGCCATATGATTTGAAACAGGGTCAGTATCGATTGCTTAAACTTTCTCACCAAACCAATCGTCATCAACAACTTTAAGACCTCTGGAAAATACCAAACTACCTTAATCTCTCAGAATAGCCAAGAGGGTCCAGCTGGGCATCAAAATCAACTACAAAAACGTTTACCAGATTAAAAGCAGTATAAAGCTACACTCAAAACTTTGTTCCAGGGGAATATTGGAATGTAGTGCGTACAAAGTAACTGTAGGAGCGGAATTGGGTTGCTAGTCCACTTCTTCCGATACGTCAATTACCGATAATGACGGCTTTTAGTCTATCGCTTACTTATCGCCATTGTTAGAGTAGTCACGAAATATTTTCCTGTAACGATGCTGAAAACGGGCCTTTATTCCCGTCAGCACGAGCAGAAGCTTGAGCGAACCAGCCCGATATCCGAATTTGAATATATGCAGGGGATATGCCAGCAACGCGACTAATAGCTCTTTTACAGCCAAAAATACATCGTGCCACAGGCGGGAACCTCCCTCCATTGCTATCAGGCTCAATTCTGCTCCATGCGTTCGTTCCAAAAAATAATCTACCGTCATTCGTTTTGGCGGCACTCTATGAAAAACATACATATCAGCCACATAATAAACCTGTTTACCCTTATCCATGAGTTGCTTTTGAATCAGGCGCTCCTCACTACCTAACAGGAAAGATCCCTTTCTCCCCAATGACTCATCAAAAAGTAGACCGTCTGAGAAAACATATTTCTTGAACGCCATATTGCAGCCAATGACAATTTCCGGATACCTCAGTGCTCTCGAACAATCACCATAAGAAAGCAGGCTGATCATTCGCCAGTAGCGCGACATTAACCAGAATGGGGGATAGTCGGACCACAGACCATGCACGGGACCTCCCACGACCACGCGATCTTCGCAATGCTCCAGTTGTTCGACAATCAACGCCAGGAGGTGAGCAGGAGCGACGGCATCATCATCTATAAAATATAGAAATTCGCCGCCAGATATGCTAATACCTCTGTTTCTTGCCAAGGACAACCCAGGTTTTTCTAGTTTGTGGTAAGCAAACCCATGACTCTCGCACTGCGTTTGGAGGCAAGTTGACTCCCTCGGATCTGACGCACTATCCACCACAATCACTTCATAGGCATCGCGATTGAGCGACTGGTGCTTCACGCTCAAGAAAGTTTCTCGAATACTTTCAGAAGGATTACACGTGCAAATGACCACGCTAAGTCTGAGGCTACCTGAAGAGTTCTGCATAATTCACTCTGTCGAACACTTCCAGATTCCCGCCCACCGTGGCATTTATGATTTTCTTGCCACGCCGCTCAAACACCTGCCGGGCTTTGCAATATGCCTCCTCCATCCTCCAGACCTTGGGGTCATGCCAGCGATACCCGGAGCCAAAATAGTCGGGGTGAAAATGATTAGGGTCATTCCCTTGTGAAAGCCATATATCGCCGTCTGATTCAACATGATCCGGTTTCGCATAATTATGATCCATGCCCAACAGATAGACTTCTTCGAACCCCATATACAGTGCAAGCTGGATACAGACGTAAGTTACCGTACCACCAATCCATACTAACTTAGAAATGTCCTCAGAAAACCTTGGAAACCCCGCCCGTGGATCAAACTCATATATTGCCTTGAAGTAGTTATGGTTGACGCGGTCGAATTCCTCGCTGGAAAACTGAACTGGAAAAAAACAGGTGGAAGATTTTATCTTTTTAGTAATATCTCGCCAGCGATCTTCATATACCAAGCAATCTTCTACACAATAGTATGTCGGTTCGAATCCTAGCCAATCGTATATTAGGAAAATGCCATTGACTCCAAAGGTCACTTCCCTTTTTAGAAATTCAGGATTAATTGCTTTGAGTGACGGGCCACCACCCATGATGAAACAACGCTCTCCCTTATGGCGGTCTTTGAACTTACTCAGCGATTCATCACCGTCAAGAGACTTTTCGTATAACGTATAGAATAACTTGAGCTTTTTCAATAAACGGGCTACCTTAAACGCATATCGTTCATTGCGGCTATAAACTTTCAGGTATAAAGACATTTCGTAAGCTTCCTCAAATCAACCCTAGCACAGCGGAATGTCAGTGAATCGAAAGTTATAATAATCCTCTAGCTCCTGCTTCGTTTCAGATAAACTCTTGAACTGAAAATCGGGAAAGCTCTGGTTAAACTCCGCCCTGGAGACCATTCGATTGTCTCTATAAAAATCAGATGCAAACAGCGAAACTATGCGGGGCTTCGGCGGCAAACCCATTTCACCACCAAACACATTATCTCTTACCCAGACAACAAGGCTGCGAGGGAGCTTACCAACAATGGGCGCGGCCATACGCACAAACGAGTCCTCGCGACTTATAATCCCCATCAGCTCTTTGAAGTTATCTTTATAGAATCTGAAAAAACCTACCGACGGACCATACTCCGAAGGCACTGAATTCGGGTCCCGGGTCAACTTTCCGCAACAAACAATACCTTCAAAGAATTGCAGAAATTCCAACCAGGTTACTTCTTCATCGCCCGCCATATTATAGGTGCCCGGAATAAAATGGTGTAGGCAGCTATGAATAAAACGGCTTATATCGTGGCCATAAACTGGCTGAATTATGCCAGACAGATCACGATAGCACACCTGCCCCTCCAAAAAAGCCTCAAGTATTCTATCGGTCCAGGGTCTGCAAAAAGGTCCATAAACGATCGTGGGGCGAAGATGAACCTGCCATTCACTGGCACCTGGAAGTGCCTTGATTCTCGATTCCACATAGACCTTGTCAGAAGAATAAGCATCGGTTTTGGGCGGCGCCAGTTGACTGTTCTCTGTGTAGAATATCTCGTCGTTGAAAGGCTCGTAGACGGACATGCTACTAAGATGCAGCAATCGCAGCGCTGGAATTATTTTCTTCTGCCTGGCAAGAAAATCTATAAATAAATCAATTTGTTCCCGGGATGTATGTTCATCCCTGATGCCGAATGGATGTGAGAAATTTATAAAAAAATCTGTATCTTTATCCAGGTTTACTTTTTCAAGCCGTCCGACCGATATTAATCTAACGTCCAATTCGTGCCTTGCAAGATTCACAAGGCTTTTAGGACTTGTAGAATATATTGTTAGTTCAATTTCTGCACTGTCAGAGGCGAGCTTGATAAAATCATAGCCAAGAAAACCTGTACCGCCAAAGACTGCAAGCTTCATCAGAAACTTCTCTCCATGAGTTCAGCAGTACTGTAAATCTCTTCAATCAACTTCAGCAATCGGTTTGATTCCGGACCGCTGACACCACAATTGTTTCTATTCAGGATAAACTTGCGATAGTATGCATCAAACATTTGTGGGTAATTCATATCCGCGTCTACGTCATTGGGTAAGCCATGCATCCCATTTCCAGATTCATCGATTATTCTGATCGAATTGGAATGGAGGGCAAGCTCTACAGTGGCTTTATCAAATTTAAATTTCGCTGTGTTTGACAAAGCGCGATTTCTGCTTAGCAATAGTGTGATCGGCCTACCCTCACCACATGTTAATTCGATGGTGGCATTGGCTTCTATAGCATCCCCAACATCAGTTGCCAGGGCATCCAGTTTCGCGGAGACCAATACCAAAGAATCGAAAAGCTGAAAAAGCTGGTCCAGTGTGTGCGGGCCGGTATCCATTAGAACACCACCTCCATTGAGATCCCTGGAAAAAGACCCTACCGATACCGCGTTCCAGCTAAATATAAGCCCTTCCGCAACAACTACCGAGTGCAAGCGACCAAAAACATCACTATCTATCCAGTTCTTCAGCAGAGCAAAATTTGTCAAACTACGACGAATCAATCCTACATAGGTTTTAACATCAAACTCATCGGCCAAAGCATTGAGTTTGTAGGCCTCGGCAAGTGTCTTGGTTAGCGGTTTTTCGATGACAATATGATGACAAGACTCCTTGAGCGCATCAAAACACTCAAAATGGAATTTTGGCGGCGTGGACACTACCGCCAAATCATAAGCACCATGCGGTATGGCATCGACAATCTTAATTAGGGAATTGCGCGCAAATTTTTTGCGCAATCTGTCACACTGCAGTGCACTGTTCTCAACTACTGTAACTTCTGAACAACCGATAATATCTAGCAGGCGCGGAACGTGAAATTCCACCCCCACTGCCCCTCCCCCAACAACAATACCCTGGATAGAAGTCACTGAGTATTCCTCATAATTGTAAGCTCGACACAATCACTATCGGCTTTCGACTTCAAACAAACCATTAATCACCCCTCCCGAATGACCACAGAAGTATTCCGCCAGATATCATCACAGCCTAATCAGGCTATAACTCTTGAAAAACCAACAAGATAACCAATATCAAGACAGGCCCCACCATACTAAGTATGTTTTTACCGTTTATTAAAATATCGAATTTTCGATAGCTCAGCATCATGCTATAGGGTACATAGAAGCAAGCGTAGCCCACTAACATACCCAGCGGCAACCCAATAACTCCAAATAAGCTAAATGCTAGCGGCATGACCGCCAGCATAATGAGCCCCGAAACACCGTTGGCAATATGCCAGACGATGTGGTTCGTTGTGCTATACAATTGAATATGGGTGGCGCCTATGAGCTCGAAAAAAAACGCAAGGGCCAACAGCCACCATACCTCGACAGCGACAAAGGAGGTACTACTGTTGATTAATTCCAGAAGATAATTTCCACTAAAACCAATGATTAATACCAGCGCTATAAAGACCCAGGCTGACAATTGCATACTCTTGTCAGCGACACACACTAACGTTTTATGCTCGCCCGTTGCATACATTCTGGACATATCCGGTATGCGCGTGTAAAAAGGCACGTACGAAAATTGCCTCACTCTCCGTATTAACTGCAAGGCCAGAAGATAAGACGCCATTTTTCCCGGGGATGCCAGCTGCGCATATACTACCCCGGACAATTGTATGGTCCCGAAGGTAGCAAGCACACCCAGGCCACTACGCCAGACAGCCGACCACAGCTTGTCGGTCATGGAATTATCCACCTTTTCCCAGGCACGTGCCGGAGCAAGCTTCACAGCCAGATTTCGATAAAGGAAAAATCTCGCAAGTCCGCCCAACTGGTTGACGATTGTTAGCTCCAAAATCCCGCCACCTGCCACCAACACCAGGCACCCTACCACTGTAGTACACAACCCCAAAATAATTTCCCAACGCTGGTGCAGTGCAACACGCTCCATACCTTGAAGGTAGGATATATGCATTGCGCCGCGAAAAAAGATACCACTGGTGACTGCTATTATTCCCCAAGCTATCCAACCGATGAGCGGGGCATCGATATTCGCAATGGGCCTAGCCACAGCAAGCGAACCAACGACAGCCAATAGAATAAACCAGATGGCCGAAAGCCGTGTATAGACGTATCGCATATTTGCAATCACAGCGGAGTTAGACTGTTGAGGTATTCTACTGTACCCGGCACCGTTTACTTTGGGGGCAGCACCCACCTTAGCGCTTTTGGAATAAGCTACAAACCGAACAAATGTGGCAGAAAAACCAAAATCCACCAATGTCTGTAACGACAAAACCGTTGAAAAGAGAAACCAGAGCGCAGTCTCCGCAACCGAAAACTTAGTCATTACCAGCGGCAAGAGAATCAACAAACCGGAGAGGCGTGCCGCCGTACCGCCCCACGTCATCCACATCGGCGAATGCCAAATGCGCTGCGAGAAATTAGTTAGGCTGCCAGGCAAAACGTAACCGCTATTTTCATCTAGTCCGGATCGTGAAGTCGCGACGCAATGCCACCGTCAAGACCTATAACAGAGCCGTTGAGGAACCGGGAATCGCTATCGGCAAGAAAATAAGCCATTTTCGCAACATCCACCGGCTCCCCTATGCAGTTACTGGGATGATAGCGTCCCAGTATCGCCAAGCCGCTTTCCGAGTCATCAAAGCCTGCCGCCAACATCGGCGTCGATACAGCAGCCGGCACAATCGCGTTGACCCTCACTCGATCACCTATCTCTACTGCCAGCGCGCGGGTAAGCCCCTCCAGTGCAGCTTTACTAGCCGCATAGGCCGTAAAATTAGGTTTAGTCAACTGAGCATGAATACTAGCAATGTTAACAACACTACCACGGCTAGACCGTAACGGCCCCAACAATTCCCTAACAAGCAGAAATGCCGAGGTTACATTGGTATTGAATGCCTTATGCCAGTCTGAAACGCTCAATTCCTCAATAGGAGCAACTACCTGATAGGCCGCATTGTTGACAAGGCAATCTAGGCCATCGCGCAGCACATCGAGCAGGGATTCGATGCGATTTTTGCAGTATTCATCGTCTGTGGCGATCCGGTTGAGATCCATAGGCAAATATAAACTTGTTTGGAAATCAACTGATTCAACAATATCGGTGGCAATTACCCGCCATCCCCTTCCACGGAAGGTATGGCATAAAGACCGGCCGACACCACCATTGGCCCCGGTTATCAACGCAGTTCTTGGTTTCACGACTCCAGGCCCAGGAACTCAAAGAGCCTAGTTATGACCAACCGACTGGTTCGCTCGACCGCATCCCGGGTATTCGACCCATTATGTGAACCGAAAACACACCGTGAGTGGTCACGCAGTGGTGAATCAGCAGGCAGCGGCTCCTCTTCAAATACGTCCAAAGCCGCAGAGTACACCCTCTCCGATGCCAGTGCCTCGATTAGAGCTGCCTCATCAATAATTGCACCCCGAGACACATTTATGACTCTCACCCCCATTTTTGCACTATGCAGAGTTTGCTTATTGAGCATGTGCCGACTGGAAGGGGTGAGATTGCAGGTGGCTATAATAAAATCTGCCTCACTCAGCCTATTAGGCCAGGTATCCAATTCAACACTCTCAAGACCGTCAATGGGCGGGAACTGTGGGTCATAGGCCACCACTTTCATATCCAGCGCATTCAGGCGCCGAGCCAAATTACGTCCAATATCACCCAGTCCCAGAAGCGCCGCTGTCCGTCCGGCCAGAGATATCCCCTGAAACTTGGGCCACTCGCCAGCCCTTACACCCCGGTCAATTTCAAATGTACGCCTACCTAGTGCGATCACATAACCCAGGGCAATATCAGCCACTTCAGCCCCGAACATGTTCGGCGTGTGTGCCACCTGTATTCCCAAGTCTTCACAGGCTGAAAAATCAATATTATCTACACCTACACCCCATTTAACCGCTGCCTTAAGCCGACCCGCATGGCCAGCTTCAAAAACTTTCCGGGTGGCTGGATCATCACCTATTATCCATCCATCATATTGAGGCACTAGCTGCAACAGTTCATGTTCCGCCAGGGTCTGGACTACATCTGGCGTCGTTAATTCTATTCCGCGGACTTCAAATAAATCACGAAAGCTGTCCATTATTCGCAACATGGGAGGGCAAGTTATCAATACTTTCACGCATTCCTCCCATTAATGCCACAGACGTAGTGAGCAACCGCCTGTGCAATTTCCCAATCCTCAGGTGTGTCAATATCAATAGCTTCCAAATGGGACGACTCAAACAAGACCGGTCGCTCGCCAATCCGTGCTCCCGTTCGGGAAAAGCTTTTCGCACTAAAGATATAGAGATTGGAGTTCTCTTCAAACCAGGGCTCTAAATCCTGCGTGGGTATCAAATTGCCAGGGTCGTGATTAACCGGAGAAGCATCCGAACGGTAAAACCGGGTTTGCACCCTATTCACGGTGAAGAGTGAATCTCCCCGGGCCTCCTCCATTGCACTCAGATAGGTCGCTAATGCCTTTTTAATAACACTGGAACTGAGCAAGGGGTTGGTTGTGTGTGTCATCACATAGACATCTGCTGGTACGTTGGCGATATCATCCGCAAGTACTGCGTTCATGGATATACTGTTTCCACAAATTTCGTCCTTGCGGTCACGTATTAGAATTTTATCGCTTTCAAGGAGGCCGTGCTCAACAAGTAGGTGCCTGGCATCGGTGTTGATTACGATCTGGCCGATTTCATCAACTTCAAGCAGAGCATCCAACACCCAACGAAACAAAGGCTTTCCCAAAAAATCACGAAAGTTTTTACCACTAACCCGCTCACTATGGGCCTTCATCGGCAGCAGGGCAACCACTTTCATCGATGATGCTCCTTGATGACCTTGTTCGGATAATAGTAGTTCTCCTTACGTTTTCGGGACAGCTGTCGATGCTCATGATTGCCCCTGTAGGCACCCCAGTACTGCGCTATTCTAAACTTCACAATATCCACGGACTCTCTTAAGAAACATTTTTCGGCCAAGGCACTGGAAAAATCTGCGGCCACCGAGACTACAAGGTAACGTAGCATATCCAAAAAAGACACATGTACATCTGGCATGATCTTCTGCAATGCAATGGCCTCTCGCTCATACCTACGTTTGGTCTGAATCCACGATTCATCATGGATGTGATACACCATCGCATCGGCGGTGTAGGCAATGAGGCAGCCATCATCCAGCAGGCGCCTGCCCAACTCCATGTCTTCCAGGCCGGTAACTTCCTCGTCAAATCGATATTCTTCCCAAACATCGCGTAAAATAGCCGCGTTAGCATTGTTGCAAAAAATATCGGCCTGGGGAATTTTCGATTCGCCGGGAAAATATTTCCCAAACAACTTGTTCTCACTGTACTTGGTAGTCTCGCAGCCAATCTGGCGCCCATAGACATAAGTAGCTCTTCCATCAACAACCGGAGCCACCAGGTTAGCGAGCCAATACTGCCCTTCTGGTATGCAGTGGCCGCTAACGTAGATAAGTACATCGCCATTGGCGTACTCCGACCCCCTGTTTAGGGATCGACCAAACGTAAACTCAGATTTATCTATATGTGTGATGCGACATCCATGCCTTTCAGCTATTGAAAGCGTATCGTCAGTGGAGCCTGAGTCAATTATCACAACCTCCAACTGCATACCAGGATCTAGCTTCTGGTTAAAAGCTGACGAGAGTAACTCATCCAGGTATCTGCCCTCGTCCAAAGTCCTAATTACTATCGAAATCAGCTCCATTAAAGCACTTCGGGATAGGGCATACAGAACGTCATGCCTGACATTGGATATTGCTGTAATTCATCATCACATAAACCTTCATACGCAGAAGTCACCCAAAGTACATGATTTTTCTATCGTACTTTGTGTTGGTGGGGCGTTTAGCGGAAACCGGTAAATCGAAAATTTGAGAACCCAAATGATCAAAAATTCTTATACAAGCCGCATCCCAAACAGCGATAGCAATACGGTCGTCCGGCAGTATGCAGCCGCCATCGGGAGATTCGCTCTCTTCGGCTTCATACCATTTAGTCCTGGCCAACAACGTATGCGCATCAAACGTGCACTTGTAGATTATCCCCAAATAAGAGTCGGTGATGAGTACCACGTCCTTCGCGATTTCAATGAATGAGTTGGGGATATGAATCCCACTAATCACTTTGTGGGCAGTCCCGCTTCCATCCAAGAAAAAAACTGCTCCCGGCACACCGTTTGGAGACATTTTGTGCATAGTGCCAACCAGAAATCTGCCACTAGATAACTTACAACCATCGTTCGTGCGGTGGGTGTCACTGCAAAAAACTGAAGCATAGTCCTGTAATAGATGATATTTACCCGCCGATACGGCAATCGCACCCAAACCTTTGTCTGAGGCCACAATCGGGGTGTCGTCCAGACAGTCCAGAATCACTGTTGCTTTAACTGGAAGATCAAAGCGTTTGACCATACCTCTCTGTCTGATGTAGACCTGGTCAGCGGCAATACCCAACCAGACTACCATGTCGCCAGAGACAAATAGACCCTCGCCCAATTCACAACAATGATTGTCCGGGGCCATGCCACCAGTCACAAGATATTCCTTATTTTTCACTTTAATATTTGTTAAAGCTTGGAAGCCCTATGCTGCCTTTCGATTGACTAAATTAAGCGCCAACCCTAGATTATTCTTGTCCCCGTGACAACCAGAATCCTGAAAAGTATCTGCCATAAGATGGGGCGACTGCCTGCGATTGATGTCAAAGATTTCCGCCCCAGCAAGTACGATGCAGGTTCAATAATTGCTATTACTTATATTAACTGAGCTGTTTCGACCAGGCAATAATACCAAATCGGTATTGAAAACTCACGATTGGGAGAACATCACATCTGCCCAATCTCTCCGCGGCGTGCGGTTAAAGGAGATACCTGCTTCTTCAACGAGCATGCTCCATTTTCACAATTTCCCCAGTATACTTAAGCCCCACACCAATTCTGAGAACAGCAATGGGAAAAACTAAAAAAATCTCCCCTGAAGGGGGACCTGACTTCGAATCCAACATCAAATCCCTTGAAACAATCATAGAGAAGCTGGAGGGTAATGACACAGACCTTCAGGATGCTCTGAGTGAGTTTGAGAAAGGTATAAATCTCGCTCGCAGCGCACAGAAAGCGCTGGCCGAGGCTGAGCAAAAGGTGAGCCTGTTATTGAATGACGACGAAGAACCGACTGAACAGGACTTCCTCCTC
>Ga0164313_10005138_pt1 | contig 11602 bp, 15 predicted proteins | sample GuaBasSedimGuay4_FD_113735 | JGI IMG/M metagenome (GOLD analysis project Ga0164313, IMG submission 113735) | Subseafloor sediment microbial communities from Guaymas Basin, Gulf of California, Mexico - Guay4, Core 4569-4, 0-3 cm | ecosystem: Environmental > Aquatic > Marine > Hydrothermal vents...
AAAGCTATTACAAATTACTTTACGGGAAAACTCGCTAATAAATTCGGAAGGAAAAATTTATTACTCCTTGGTTGGTTGTTTGCGATACCTATTCCTTTTATTTTAATTAATGCGACTACCTGGAATTGGGTCATTTTTGCAAATATTCTATTAGGTATTAATCAAGGGTTAACTTGGAGTAGTACTGTTGTAATGAAAATTGATTTAGTGGGAGAAAAAAATCGAGGAATGGCAATGGGAATCAATGAATTTGCTGGTTATTTTGCTGTAGGTATTGTTGCATTTTTAACAGGAATTATTGCTCAAAAATATGGAGTTACTCCCTACCCTTTTTATTTAGGTATTGGAATTTCTATTTTAGGTTTTATACTTTCTCTATTCTTTGTAAAAGACACACGAATTTTTGTAGCCAAAGAACAAGAGACTACAAGTACAGATAAACTTGAACATGTTTTTTTAGAAACCTCTTTTAAAAACAAAAATTTAAGTTCTATTACGCAAGCGGGGTTGGTTAATAATTTAAATGATGGAATGATTTGGGGGCTACTACCTATCCTACTAATATCTTTAAATTATGATTCAAAGAATATTGGAATTGTCGCTGCCATATATCCAGCAGTGTGGGGAATTGGGCAATTATTCACAGGTAGAATGGCCGACATATATTCTAAAAAAAAGATGCTCTTTTGGGGTATGCTTATGCAAGGTTTTGCCATATTATTAATTCCTTTTTTTACAAGCTTTTATATGTTAGTTACTATTGCTTCCATCTTGGGATTAGGAACTGCATTGGTCTATCCCACATTTTTATCGGCAATTGCAGATGCCACACATCCTAGACAGAGAGCAGAAAGTATTGGTGTTTTTAGATTATGGCGAGATTTGGGCTATGCTATTGGTGCCATAGTTTCAGGTATTATAGCCGATTTATTTGGGGTGCCTTATGCTATTATAACAATTGGGATAATAACTATTTTATCATCCTTAGTAATTAAATTTAGAATGGAAAGCGACAAAAATTAAATCTTACCTTTACATTAATTCTTTATACAAATAAAAAAATGAAAAAAATAATTTCCATAGGTTTCACAATTATTGCCCTTTCAATTTTTTCTTGTAATACCGATACAAAACAAGAAGCAATTAAAAAAAAGATAATACCCAAAATAGAAAGAGATTTAAAGGAGATTAAAAAAGAAGGAAAACTAAGGGTTTCCACAACCTATAGTGGTACAAGTTATTTTCTATATCGTGGGAGTCCAATGGGATTTGAATATGAGCTTTTAGAGCGTTTTGCAGAATATTTAGAGGTAGAATTAGAAATTATAGTCGCCAATGACATTAACAACCTTATCCCTAATCTTAATAAAGGAAAAGTAGATTTAATAGCTCATGGATTAACCATCACTTCTGAAAGGAAAGAGAAAATATCATTTTCAGAATATATCTACCTAAGTCATCAGGTTTTAGTTCAAAAAAAGCCTGACAACTGGAGGAAAATGAAATGGAGTTCTCTTGAGCGTTCTTTGATTCATGACCCCATAGAGTTAATAAATGATACTGTTTCCATACGAGAAGAAACTTCTTATATGCATCGAATAAATAATTTGTCTGAAGAAATTGGAGGCAAAATAGTTATTGATACGCTACATGGTTCTATAACGACCGATGAAATTATTAAAATGGTTGTGGATGGAAAGATAAAATATACTGTTGCTGACGATAATATTGCTAAAATAGTTTCGTCATATTATCCAATTTTAGATATTGATGTTCCTATTAGTTTTTCACAACGAAATGCTTGGGCAACAAGAAAATCCTCTCCTGTACTATTAAATGAATTAAATAAATGGTTAAAAGAGTTTAAAAAAGAAGTCGATTACTATGTTATCTATAATAAATATTTTAAAAACAAAAAAGATTTTAGAAGACGTATTAAAAGTGATTTTTATAGTGCCAATAGTGACAACATTAGTAAATATGATGAATTAATAAAAAAAGCATCAACTAAAATAGGCTGGGATTGGCGTTTGGTTGCTTCCTTAATTTATCAGGAATCCAGATTTGATCCAAAATCTAAATCTTGGGCGGGAGCAGGTGGATTAATGCAGATAATGCCAGAAACTGCTAAAGAATTGGGTGTAAAGAATAGAAAAGATCCAACAGAAAATGTGATGGGGGGCACTAAATACTTACAAATTCTTTGGAAACGATTTGAAGAAATTGAGGATTCTGTTCAACGTAAAAAATTTGCAATGGCATCCTATAATTGCGGTCATGGTCATGTTTTAGATGCGCAACGATTAGCCCAAAAAAAAGGGTTAGATAAAACCAAATGGGATGATAATGTAGAAAATATTATTTTAGAATTAAGTTACCAAAAAAACTATAATGACCCTGTTGTTAAATATGGTTATGTAAGGGGGATTGAACCTTATAATTATGTTCGACAAATTTATGAGCGGTATGATCACTATAAGATATTTATCGAAGAGTAAGATTTAAATAATCCTATAAAAACCAATTAATACTACTCTAACCACAATTTAAAATCTTTTACCCGCTCTCTGGCAACAATAACTTCTTGATCTGAATAACTATTCAATTTTAACTCTAATCGAGAGTTAGTATAGGAGATAATATCTTTTATTGCATTAATATTTATATAATATTTACGGCTAATTCTAAAAAACAACTTAGGTGACAATTCTTGTTCTAGCTGCTCCAAAGTGGTATCTAACAAATAATCTCTTCCTCCTATAGTATGGGCATACGTTCCTTTATTTTCTGAATAAAAGCACTCAATCTCATCTACCGAAATCATTTTTAAATGCTGTCCTATCTTTGTGGTAAATCGCTTCTTGTATTCTCGTTCTAATGGATTGGTAAGAAGTTTTTTAATATCATCGAAATTGAGCTGTACGTTTGAAGCTTGTGGTTTTAACTTTTTGTATTTTTCTACAGCGACCTGTAGTTCATCTTCGTCTATCGGTTTTAATAAATAGTCGATACTATTTAACTTAAATGCTTGTAGTGCATACTCATCAAAAGCCGTTGTGAAAATTATTGAGCTTTTAATATTTATAGTATCAAAAATTTCAAAAGAAAGCCCATCACTCAATTGAATATCTAGAAAAATTAAATCGGGATGCTCATTATTATTAAACCAATTTATAGATTCCTCTACGCTGTGTAAAATTTCGTTTACTGCTACACCAAGTTTATTAAGCATCCGTTGTAATCTGCGCGCAGAGGGCTTTTCGTCTTCTATTATTATTACATTCATAGTTTGCAACTTAGTGGTTTTTTTTAAAGATTAAAATTTATTATTACTTTTCAAGTCTTCCTCTTCTTTTTCCATAAACTCTTTTATTTTTCTTTCTTCCCAATCCTTAAAAAAATGAAAATTATGTTTAAAAACATTAAGTCCGTGGAATAATAATCCTATTCCCCAAAAAAATGGGGTGGTAAGCATAGGCCATTTAGGTATTTCTATTCCTGCAAATCCACTTTGAAATATACCCAAATTAATGATGATCAATGTCAAATTCACCACAACATAAACGGTTAGATGAATATAAAAGTCTTTAACATCTTTTACTCGCTTTTTTGCTTTTTTATACTTTGTTTCATTATAATTTTCCATAATTAGCTCCATCTATTAGTTGGTTGATTATTATCTTCATCCATGAATTCTTTAATCTTACGGTCTTCCCAATTTTTATTCATAAAAGGTACCCATCCAAATGCTTTAAAGGCATGAAATATTAAGCCTATCCCCCATCCAAATGCAGCCCATAAAAACCAAGGGCTTCTCAATTCGTTGGTATAATAATTTAATCCTGCTAAGAGTGTTATAAAAACTATATAAGATAAAAGACTAGAATAAAACTTTTTAATTCTAGCAACGCGATCTTTAGCGCGCATGTATTTGTTTTCGTTATTATAATTATCCATTTTATTGTTTTTTAAAGTTTTCAAAATCATCTTCTTCCATAAATTCTTTCATTTTTCTTTCTTCCCAGTCTTTTCCTAACAACGGATTGTAATTATAAGTTTCCATTGCATGTCCTGCTACTCCAAAACCCCATCCAACAATCGGGAATATTGCCCAAGGAAAGCTTGTGGATCTAAAGTTTAAAAAGATAAATACGGGTACCATAATTAAGTAAATGGCAAAGTGAATATAAAAGCCTTTTAGGTTTTCTACATGTTCTTTGGCTCGTTCGTATTTTATGTCTGATATATAAGTGTCTTGTGTTTCCATTATAGTGGTGTTTTTTGTTAATAATGGGATAGAAATGTAAAATTCTTTATCTGTTTTGTTAATTATAACAGGTCTATCCGTTAGTAAGTAATAGCGTTGCGTAATGTTTTTTAATCCTACGCCAGTACTTGGTTTTACAACCTGTTTAGGTTGCGAATTATTCCTCACAATTAAATTACCATCACTTTCTAGAATTGAGATATGTAATTTTTTAGTAGGGGTTACTATATTATGTTTTACAGCATTTTCAAGCAATAATTGGAGCGAAAGTGGTACTACTTTAGCCTCAGGGTTGCTAAGCTTTTCTGGTAATGTAAAAACGATACTATCTTCAAAACGCATCTTAATCAAAGACATATATAATTTTGCAAAATTCAACTCCTCTTCTACCGACACCAAATCTTTATTCTTCTGCTCTAAAACATAGCGATATACTTTAGATAAAGAAGTTGTAAATTTAGTTGCTGCATCAGGGTTTTCTTCAATTAAACTAGTCAACACATTTAAACTATTAAAAAGAAAATGAGGGTCTAATTGATTTTTTAATGCATCAAATTTAGCAGATGCTGTTCCTGCGATAATTTTTTGTTCTTTTACTTTATTCTCTTGAATATGCTTGTAATAAAAGAACCCTAAGATTGCAAAACTTACCAAAATAGAAACAATAAATACTACATAATAATCTTGAGGTTTCTCATCTATAATGAACTTACTAAAAGTATAATTTCCAAAAATAACTTCGTGAACAATTCTAATACAAAATACAGATACAAATGTAACTCCAAGTACTCCTACCGTAAGTATTACAATAGTTTTTAAAGTAAAAAAAGTTTCTTTAAAGCGGGTAAGCACATACCTAAAAAAATATCCATTAGCCAGATATAGTACCACAGAATACAACTGATTGTAAGCAAACATTAACAACACTTCTTTTACATTTGAAAAAGTGTAACCATTACTGTATCGTATAACTCCCAATACAATAAATACAATAATTCCAATGAAAAATGCTTTTCCTATTTCTTTTATTAATTGAATCATATTTATTTTATTTTAATATCGAAGCTTAAAACCTCTCCATTTTTTACTTCAAACTTTGCATCTTTCCATTTTGGAGGCCCCATAATTGTATTGGGGTTATTTGAAGTTCCGGTATCTTCCTTTGGCATCATTCCCATAATTAAATCTATCTTTCCATTATCATTTTCATCGTGATAGACAGAAATAGCATATATCCCATCTGGGATGTCTCTAAAAGTTATATCTGATTTTTGATCTATTATTAAAGAAGATAATGATTGTAAGGGTTGTCTTAAAAAAGTCTCTTCTTCCACAAAAAGTCCTATTATGGCTTTTCCTTTATTTGAAGTAAAACCAAACATATTAACTTCTATAGTATTCTGAGCTTGTAAAAATAAGCTTGAAAATAAAAGAGTTAAATAAAGTAGTGCGGTTTGCATAGTTTTGTTTTTAATTACAGGGCAAATATCCAATACGTAAAGCTACTTAAAAAATTGGGATTACTCAATTGTTATATTTGGGGGATGAATTGTAATTCTGCACAAACTTTAAGAAATCAACATTATTAATTATTGATTATTGCTTACTGAAGATAGATAACTGGTTAAGGAATATGGTATCTTTGCAAACAAAATAAACAGCTATGGTTATTGAACTTACCACAAAACAATTTCAGAAAAAAGTATTGGAAAACAACTTACCATCTGTGGTAGATATTTACACATTACGATGCCCAAACTGCAAAGTAATAGAGCCTATTTTTAAAGCAGCTGCTGAAGCCAATAAAGAAAACTATTCTTTCTTTAAACTCAATGCTTCCGAAAACATGGAAATAGCCAAAAGGTATAAAGTCTTAGGGGTTCCCTCTTTATTATTTTTTAGACACGGAAAGTTAGTAGATAAAAAAACAGGAGTGATGAAACAGCAAAACATTGAAAAAAGACTCGCCAAAACAGTTGATTATACTCCCGATATGGCAACCAAAAAAGAAGTTAAAGGATATTTTAAAATGCCTTGGAATTAACTCACTTTATTCTATTCAAAGTAATTTGAAAACTCTTCAAATTTAATTTTTAAAATAGTTAACTCATTATTAGCCTCATCCATAGAATTTGTAGCCATCAATTCGTGCATATTACCTTCTATATCACTAAAAAAATTATGAATCTGATCCCATAATTCTCCTTCATATGAATCGTCTAGCATAATCACTTTGGCTTCACTAAATACATCTTTACCTAACTGATTAAAAGCAGAAATTTCTGTAGCTTCAAAATTATCTAGGTTTTTTATAATAGCATTTATTTGCCCCATAGATTTATCTGTAAGCTTCCATTTTTTTCCTTTATTTAATCGTAAATCTTGATTCATCCGCATTTTTGGAGCCGAACCATAATCTATATCATATAACACCTCTGCAATCAATCGTAATTCTTCTTGATCATATACCAATTTTGGCATTAAATTAAATTTTCTAATAGTCCCTGGCATTAAGGTATTCTCTTCGGAAGGGTTATTTACAATAGCCATAATAGCAGTTACAAATTCTTCTTTTTTAGGGTAAGTGGGTTTGTAATGTTCTTGTACTCTAAGAAAAGGAGGAGCAAGCATTTGATCTCTACGAGAAGGATCTGGCCTTTCAAAATGACAAATAAAACATTTCTGCTTCATTAATTCATAACCTTTAGAAGCGTATACTACTTCGTCTATTTTTGATACTTCTTCAGTAGAAGCAGCATCATTTTTTTCGTATTTTTCTTCTTTATCGGTTTTACAACTTATAAAACTCATCATCAATAAAACCACTAATAATAACCTTAATTTCATAGCATTTCAATTTTAACAAAGTTACAAATAAAGGGCTGATTTATACCAAGAAAATCAAGTCGTTGTTTTTTGCTAAATTCAATTATAAAGTGCAACAAATTGGCTAAAATTAAATTATAATTAACAGTATCTTAGTCTAGATAAAAAATAAGAAGATGAATGATTTAAAAAAAACAGATCAATACAATGCGACACTTTCACGCTGAAAGGTTAGATAAATGTATTCCTGTTATTTTGGATTGCGAAAATTTATTTGACAAATACAAGAGTTCTTAAATTGGGTATAGAATTTGATTATTTTTGAATTATAACATTAAATCCCTTATTATGAAAACAGATCTTTACACAAAAACAATTTTGACCATTATTGCAGTATGCCTAACTATCAATGTAATATCTAATGCTGAATTAATCCCTTCTGCTTATGCTTCAGAACCAACAAATGATTTGGTTGCTACCGAATACAAGTTAGTTCCGGTAAATGCATTTGAAACGATTGATGTTCGTATTGTAGATATTAATACGAACGATGAACTTAATGTGAATATAAAAGGAGTGAGCACTTCAGAAGAAATTAAAGTAAACATCAACAGTATAGATACCACAGATGAACTTGATATTAATGTAGATGAAATAGGTGGCGGATGGGTTACTCACGGAGGCCCTATCCCTGTTAAAATAAAAGAATAATTTTCTAATATAAATATCATTTGTAACAAACCATAAGTAAATACTACTAACAGAGTAATTAACTTTCCATCATTGAACAAAGAACTCGAACATAGTTTTGTAAAACAGCTTGAAGAGAATCAAAACATTGTACATAAAATATGTAGAATGTACACTTATGATCAAGATTCTCACAATGATTTGTTTCAGGAAATAACTATCCAATTATGGAGGGCATTTCCGAAATTTCGAGGAGATTCAAAGTTTAGCACTTGGATGTATCGTGTTGCATTAAATACTGCAATTACATTGTACAGAAAATCTAAACGTAGCATAAATACACAAGACTATGAGTCTATTAGCTTTAAAATTAAAGCTGAAGAATATGATGACACTATAGAAGTTCAATTAGAGCTAATGTACAGTGCTGTGAGGAAATTAAATGATATTGATAAGGCTTTGGTCTTTTTGTATTTAGAAGACAAGTCTTATAGAGAAATATCAGAAACTTTAGGTATAACTGAAGTTAATGCTCGTGTGAAAATGAATCGAGCAAAAGAAAAATTACGTAAACAATTAAATCCGTAACCTTATATGGATCAATTAGAAATATTAAAGAAACAATGGCAAACCTCGGATCAAGAACATCCTAAGGTTACCTATAACGACATTTATAAAATGTTGCTTAAAAAGTCCTCGTCTATTGTAAAATGGATTTTTGTAATTAGTGTTGCAGAGTTATTATTTTGGATATGTATTCAATTAATCATCCCTGAAAAACAAACAGAAATTATGAATGAAATGGGAATTGGGAATATTATATTTTATAGTAATATATTCCACTATACTGTTTTTGCAATCTTTATTTTTTATTTCTATAAAAATTTTAAATCCATACAAGTTACCGATAATACTAAAATGTTGATGAAGAACATTTTAAAAACCAGAAAGACTGTTAAGTATTTTGTCTATTATAATGTTGGAATGTTTATACTTACCAGTATTGCGGTTGACATGTTTTTCTTTTCAAATAGCGGAAAACTTTATGATATTATGGATTTTGCAAGCCAAGGGGTTTCCCAAGATAATTTTTCCTCTGTTTTTATTATTTCTCAAATTGCAGTGGGAGTGGTTGTTTTAGGGTTACTAATATTATTTTATTGGTTAATATACGGTCTTTTGTTGCGTAGACTTAATAGAAATTATACAGAATTAAAGAAAATGGACAACTAATACTTTATGAAAAAAGATAAAAAGGCTAATACAAATTATTTAGGTGTTGGCATTGCTCTTGGTGTAGGTGTTGGGGTTGCAATTGGAACAGCCATAGATAATATTGGAGCTGGAATAGGACTAGGAATTGGTGTAGGAATACCATTTGGCATGGCTTTGGATAAAAAAAATAATAAAAAGGACAAAACTAACTAAGAATTAGTATTCCCATTTTCGCTGTTTATTCTGCTCTTCTTCTTTTACAAATTCTTCTTTAGGAATTACATGTAATAAAGAAGGATGTTGCTCTATAGCAAACTGTAGCTTTTCTATGATAGAATCAACACTTTCATTTTCATAATCAATTTCTAAAGGTTCTTTAATTATAAAAGATTGTAGAATACCTCTTTTTTTAATCCGAAGTCCTTTTTTGTCAAAAGATCTTCTAAACCCATCAATAACAATAGTTACCACAACGGGTTTGTTTTTTTTGATAATGTGAGCTGTCCCTCTTCTTATAGGTCTCCACGGTTTAGTAGTACCTTGAGGAAAGGTAATTAACCATCCGTCTTTTAAAGCTTTTGAGATATTACTAACATCACTCATTTTAACTTGGCGATTTACTTCTTCTCCTTTTGCCCTCCATGTTCTATCAATACTTACAGAACCGCCATAAGCCATAATTTTTGGTAGTAAGCCAGATTTCATAGTTTCTCTAGCAGCAACATAATATAAGTTGAGTTTTGGACGCCAGATATAACCAATATTTTTAATACTATCGGTTCTACCACTTAGACTTGCATTAAAAACGTGAAACATTGAAACAACATCAGCAAAATAGGTCTGATGATTAGAAACAAACAATACATTGTTGTCAGGGAGGTTTTTTATTATTTCACTGCCTTCAATATGTAGTTCATTAAATCCCTTAAATCTTCGGTGTGATAACAATCCTAATATTCTTATAAGCCAAAGCTTAAGAAATAATATATGCCCAAAAGGATTTCTTTTAAATAGCCCCATTATTTAGTCTTCAGTTCTCAAGCCTTTCCTCTTACACTAAAACAACAGAGGACAAACTATCATCATTCTTAGGTTACGAATATACAAAAATACAGCTTTTACAATAGTTCTTTCAGCATTTCTCTTACTTCGTTGAGCATCATAGCTGTTGCTCCCCAAACCAAATGATTATTTAACATAAAGGCAGGAACTTCGATATTTTTAGCATAAGAAGTGGATAAAGTTTGTATTGTTTTTATACTATCATCCATAAAATGAACCAAAGGAACTTCAATTAATTCTTCTACCTCTTCTTTCTGAAGAATAAATTGAGGTGTTATATTGGTAAGACCTACAAACGGCTGAACAAAAAAATCACTTGGCGGTATGTAAACTTCTGTAAGTTGTTTTAACACGGAAACCGAATCTCTTAAAACACCCACTTCTTCTTCGGTTTCTCTCAATGCGGTTTCCTCTATTGAGGTATCACTATTTTCAAATTTACCTCCTGGAAATCCTATTTGTGCTGAATGAACTCCGTTATAAGTCTTCCGTAAAATCAATGCTAAATGGGTATTATTATCATTCCCAGGATAAAACAATGCCAGTACTCCTGCCCTCTTAGCTGTATTTTTTTTATAAGCCAATCGTTTCATTTCTGCTAATCTTTCCATCGGAGCCATTTTAAATTGAACAGACTCTCCTGGAAGCTGCATTTTTGCTATTTTTACAATCTTCTTTTCAAATTCCTGAAATATCATTTATGAAGAAATTGTTACTTGTTTATTTTTTATTCATTGCCTTTGCAAGCTGTGAAGATACTAAAAAGGCTTCTGTCAAGACCAATTCTAAAACAAAGGTTGAGGTGTTAGATGAAAATAAAAATAAGGATACTATTACCTCTACATCCCAAAAAGATGAAGTTTCAAAAAAGAAAAAATATCCAAAAATTACACAAGAGAATGTGGTTGAATTTTTAACAGAATATGGAGCCAATAATCCTGAAACCAAAGTAAGAATAAGTACTGTTCACGGAACTATCGATATTCAGCTTTTTAAAGACACTCCTTTGCATCGCGCAAATTTTATTTATTTGGTGAAACAGAAATATTTTGATGACACTTTTTTTCATAGAGTTGCCCCTGACTTTATTATTCAAGCAGGAAATAGTGATCATAAATCTACTTCTCAAAAAAGAAGAGCACTTTCATCAAAATATAGATTACCTGCAGAACTTAATACTGGAAGAGTTCATCATTATGGCACAATATCTGGCGCAAAAGAATATCGCAAAAACCCAGATAAAATGACTGCTCCTTACGAGTTTTTTATTTTCATCGGACCAAAAAATAGTGCCAATCACCTTAATGGAGATTACACCATTTTCGGAAAAGTTATTATAGGAATGGATGTTGTAGAGACTATTGCAAACCTACCTGCTGACAAAAAGGAATGGCCACTTGAAAATATTTATATCAAGGCTGAAATATTAGAATAATAACAAACTCACATGTTCTGGGTATAATAATTATAATCTTTAAGCACCGTATCTATATATTGTCTATCGTATAAATCTGAACTAGTTTCTAGGATGCTTTCTACTTT
>Ga0164313_10005139_pt1 | contig 11601 bp, 12 predicted proteins | sample GuaBasSedimGuay4_FD_113735 | JGI IMG/M metagenome (GOLD analysis project Ga0164313, IMG submission 113735) | Subseafloor sediment microbial communities from Guaymas Basin, Gulf of California, Mexico - Guay4, Core 4569-4, 0-3 cm | ecosystem: Environmental > Aquatic > Marine > Hydrothermal vents...
ACCGGCCCCGAATACGACGGCAGCCGCGACACCGGCCCCGAATACGACGGCAGCCGCGACACCGGCCCCGAATACGACGGCAGCCGCGACACCGGCCCCGACTACGACAGCGGCCGCGACACTGGCCCCGACTACGACTGAGACCGCGGCCGGTCGGGAGCGCCGGCCCGCGGCGCCGCGGGTGGCAAGCTCTTGGGTTCCACGATAGTTTCCCGATGTGCCGCGGCTTCCTGCGAGCGCCCTCGGGTGCATCATCTTCGTCGCAATGGCCTTGCCCTTCGCGTCATCCCTCACGGCGCCCAGCCCCGCCGGGGCGTCGGACTTCTGGGACGAAGTGAAGAACCCGGGCCTGCGTCGCTACCACCGGCGCCTCGCCGAAGGCCGCGGGGCCGCGGCGGCGGGGCGCTACGAAGACGCCCTCACCGAAGCGGACGCCGCGATCGCGCGCATCCCGAACCGCCCCGAGGCTTTCGTGCTGCGGGGTCGCGCCCTCGGCGCCCTGGGCCGCCTCGAAGACGCCGCCGAGGCCTACGGCCGGGCCTTCGAGCTCGGCCCGGAAGCGCTCTCGTCGCCGACCGAAGGGCGCGGGGCGGCGGAGTTCCTCGCCCGGGGCGGACGCTACGAGCTCGCAGCGCGCATCCTCCCCAACGTCCTCGGCCGCATGCCCCCGAGCAGCACCCGGGTCGAACTCTACGCCCTCTACGGCGACGTCTTGATGAGCCTCGGGCCGGACCATCTGCGAGAAGCGGTCGGCGCCTATCGCGAGGCGGTGCGCCGCGGAGGCCCCCACGACCCCCGGTCGGCCCTCGGCCTCGCGTTGGCCCTGCGCCGTGTCGGTGAATTGGAAGAAGCCCGGGCGCTCTCCCGGGGCGTCTCCGCCCGCGGTCGCCTCGACACCGTCCTCGCCGCCCTCCCCGTGTCCGAGGCCGAACGAGCTGGCCGCCGCGCCGTCGCACTGATGGCCGCGGGGGACCGAGAGGGTGCGCGCCGAGCGTGGACCGCGGCCGCCGAAGGGGAGCTCTTTCGGGAACATGCCCAGGAAGAAATCACGCGCCTCGACGCGCCGCCCGAGCACAGAAGAGACAGAAGAGACCGAAGAAACAGGAGGCCCCGGTGATTCGTCGCCCCCGGTCCCCGGTCCTAGTGCGAGGCATCGCCACCGCCGCGTTCGCGGTAGCGCTCTCGGTCACCGCGTTCGCCCTCTCGCCCGTCCCCGTCGCGACGGCGCAGATGTCCGAGCCCTCGTTTTGGCGCACCGTCCGCGAGCCCGACTACGCCCGGGCGATGCACCTGATGATGCAGGGCATGTACTTGCTGCGGGACAGCCAACAGCTCTTGCGCGACCCAGGCCACGGCCCCCACGAGAGCGCCGCCATCCTCGAAGGCGCGATTCGCCGCTTCGCCCTCGCCCACCGCCTGGCCCCGACCGAGCCGCAGATCCTCTTCTTCTACGCGATGGCCACGTCGCTCTGGGAGGAGCCGGGGCGCGGCGGCGTGGCCCGGAGGGACGACGAAACCCTCGCGCTCTTCACCGAACTCCGAGGCCTCGACCCGGGCTTCGAGGCGATGGAGGTCGCGTTCAGCCTGGGCATCGTCCATACCCGGGGCCGCGACTTCGAGGCCGCCGCCGAGGAGTACCACCGGGCGATCGCCCGGGCGCTGTCGCCGAACGCAGTGCACTGGGCAAACCTCGCCGAGGTGACGATGCTCGACGGCGACGTCGAGGCGGCGGTCGGCTACTACGAGCGCGCCATCGAGGTCGCCGGGGTCGATGGGACCGACACGGTCCTCGCCCTCTGGGGCCTCGCCGTAGCCCTCGACCGCCTCGGTGAACACCGACGGGCCATCGAGATCGCCGGGGATGCTCTGTCGGCGGGGGCCGGCACCCTGGCCCCGCTCCGGACCGAGGGCGTCTTCTTCGAGCCCGCCTACGAGATCCACTGGTACGAAGGCTTGGGCCACGCGGCCCTCGCGGCCCAGGCCCAGGGCGCCGAGGACCGCGCCCGCGCCGAGGAGGCGTCGGTGGCCGCGTTTCGGCTCTTCCTCTCCCGAGGCGGTGAAGAATCGCCCTGGGCAACCCTCGCTCGACGCCACATCGCGACCGCCGAGACCCGCGGTGACGGGTCACGAAGGGCAAGGCGGCGCCGCCGGCCTGGCCGATAACTGGACCCGCCCCGTCGACTCGGGCACAAGCAAGGCATGCGCCGCGCCCTCCGCGCCAGTCGTGCCGTAGCCTTCGTCGTCGCCCAGTTCATCTACTTGGCGTTCGAGGAGGCCGTGAAAGCTGGCGCCCAAAGTCAGCCCGCTGTGGAACCCCGGGTCATCCCGTCGGTCCACGAGCGGAAGACCCTCCCGGGAACGTTCACCGCGCCGCGCCTCGACCTGGACGTGGACTTCGACGTCGACGTCACTGCCAGAGCGCCACGCGTTCGCATCATCGATTCGTCGGTCGAAGCTGCCGCTACCGAGGTTCCCTCGTCAGAGGCCTCGAGAGAACTCCAAGAAGCGCTCCCGGCGGTGCTCCGGGACGTCGCGCGGGAGCCTCTGGCGCCGCTGGCACCCACGGAGGTCGCGGCGGACGCCCAAGAAGTCGTCGTGACCCTCCTCCGCACCCTCCGGCAGGACGTCGGCTGTACGACCCGCGCCGACGAGAGCCACCGCGCCTGTCGCGCCGCCACCAAGCTCTCGACCTTCATCGACCGAGACGCCGTCCTCGAGGCCCTCGAAGAGACGGTCACCCAGGCCCGGCGCCCGCACTGCGTACGAACCTCGGCCATCGACACCCTCGGCCAGGCGAAGACCGGCCGCGCTGGCCGGGCCATCGCCCGCATGGTCGGGGTCGCCCGGGGCCGCCTCGCGTGGACCGGATCCCGCGTAGATCGCGAAGTCCTCGCGCTCCTCCTCCGCGCCCTCGACGTCTGAGCCGTCCGGCGCGATAATCCCGCGCCATGAGAGCCTGGGAGATCAGTGGGGCCTTTGGCCTCGACAACCTAAAACTGGTGACGCGCGAGGAGGCTGCCGAGGGCGCCCCGGGCCGAGGCCAGGTTCGCCTGCGCATGCTCGCCTGCGCTCTCAACTACCGCGACCTCCTGATGGTCCGAGGGGAGTACAACCCCCGCCAGGCGCTCCCCTTGGTACCGCTGTCGGACGGGGTCGGCGAGGTGGTGGAGGTCGGCCCCGACGTGACCCGGGTCGCTGTCGGCGACCGGGTGATGCCCCTCTTCGCTCAGAAGTGGCTCGCCGGGCAGCCCACCAAGGGCGACCTCCGCTCGACCCTCGGCGGCCCCCACGACGGCACCCTCCAAGAATCGATGGTGCTCTCGGAAGAGGCCCTGGTCCGGGTCCCCGACTACCTGACCAACGCCGAGGCGGCGACTCTTCCCTGCGCCGCCCTGACCGCCTGGAGCGCCCTCGTCGAACACGGCGCCGTGCGCCCCGGAGAGACCGTGCTCATCCAGGGCACCGGCGGCGTCAGCATCTTCGCTCTACAGCTCGCCAAGCTCCTCGGCGCGCGAACCATCGTGACCTCGAGCAGCGAGGCAAAGCGCGAGCGCGCCCGGGCCCTCGGCGCTGACGAGACCATCGACTACGTCGCCGACCCGTCCTGGGGCAAGACCGCCAAGGAGCTCACGGGCGGCGTCGGAGTCGACCACGTCGTCGAGGTGGGCGGCGCCGGGACCTTCGCCCAGAGCGCCCGGGCGGTGAAACCCGGGGGCACGATCAGCTTGATCGGCATCCTCTCGGGCGGCGCGTCGAAGATCTTGCTGACGCCCATCCTGATGCAGAACATCCGGGTCCAGGGCATCTTCGTCGGCCACCGGGCGGGCTTCACGGCGATGTGCCGGGCCCTCGACGAACACGCGGTGAGGCCGGTCGTCGACCGCACCTTCCCCTTCGAAGCCGCCCCCGACGCCTTCCGCCACCTGAAAGCGCAGAAGCACGTCGGCAAGGTCGTCATCGACGTCGCGGGGTGAAGGTCAGTCCGCTGCGGGCGGGGCGACCCGATGCACCGCATGGCCGACGAAGAACGGCCCCATCTGCGTGATGTAGGTCGACGTCTGGGTCGTCTTCCGCATGGTCTGGACCACGTGGGAGAGGCGGTGGAGGTTGTCACCGACGAGGCCGATGATGAACTCGTTGTCGTTCGTATCGAGGCCGTGGCAGGCCAGGCGGATGTCGTGGGCCATGCCCTTCTCACCGTAGGCGCGGCCGATGACGGCGTGCTCCCGGAGGATCTTGCCCTGCTCGCGTCCTTCGAGCTTGGCGAACTCACCGCTCCGGCGCAGGGGATACCACACGGCCCAGGGCCAGTCGGGGTTGAGGGCGGTCTCCTCGGGGCGCCGGATGATCCAATACTCGAGGTCGGGCTCGTAGCCGCTCGAGTAGGTGCGGCCAAACATCGTGAAGGACGGACGCTGGGTGAGGTGAGCGAGCTCGACGCCGCGGAAGATGGGCCGAACCTTCGTCACGAAGTGCGCCGGGTCTTCGGCCCAGGTCAGCAGCGCGATGGCCCGGGGGTCGTTCACGTCTTCGTAGACCACGCCCGGTGAGCCGGCGGCTTCGAGGGCCTTGGCGATGCCCTGGGCGGCGTCCACCGGGTCAGAACCGGGGGCGCAGTCGAAGACCAGGAACTGCATGAAGAGCCGGCGGTCCATCTGCTGGCGCTTGCCGTCACGCTCCGCGCCGTACTCGTTGATGTCGACGGTCGTGGGGGCCGGGGCTCCGCCGCGGGCCGGACGACCGACCGCCGGAGAACCGTGCTTCGGGGTTTCGGAAGAAGCCGATGCGCCATGCTTGGCGGGAGGAGGGCCGGAGGGGTTGTGCCCGGTGGAGCTGGTCATGGGCGGGACCCTACGACGATGGCCCGGTGTGATCTAGACCGACTTTGGTGAGAAGTAGACTCTCAACGGGGCCGGGGCGGGCTGAGGGCTTCGCCGGATTCGAAGCGGCGGATAGCGCTGGGCCGCTCCCTCGCGGAGATGGCCCAGGGGTCGAGGACCTCGGTCACCACGCGGCTGGGCCCGGACCTCACCCGGGGCACGAAGGGGTCGAGGACCTCGCTCGCGGTGGCCCATCCCGCCGGGGGAGGCGGGGAGCGAAAGAACTCGGCGACCGCAACCGCGATCCACGAGGCCCCGGATTCGCCCTCGGGGGCGGTCACTCGGGAGAGCTGGCGACGACCCGAGGGCATCTGAAAATAGAGCTGGGCGATGTGCCCGCCCCGGGCGACGACGATCACGAGGATGCCCCGGGAACGGCCGGCGTCGACGTCGAGGAGAGAGACGATGGGCACGTCGAGGACCCGGGCGACGGCAGTACGCACGGCTCTGGGGCGTACCCGGGAGTCAGCAGACTCGACGCTCACCGCCAGGGGAGTGCTCGCGGCCGCGCGCTGGGCCCTCACCGGGCCCGCCGCACCGAGGACGAGAGAGATGACCGAAAGAGCGGCCAGGAGTGCCTTCGTAGCCAGAGTTCTCATGCGCCCACCTCCACTGCCGGAGCATAGTGTGGGACGCAGAGTCACGGGAGGGAGGATCGCGAAGGGCCGTGGTTTCCTCGCAAGGAAGGGAGCCGAAGGAAATGCAGAGCATTTTCGAGGGTTCCTGACGCCGCGAGGGGGCCACGGAACGAGCGAGGAACCTTCCGTGGCTTTGCATCCCGCACTCGCAGGGCCCCGTTTGACTCGGGCCCAAGGGCGGGGGCAAGGTCTCGCGCCATGAGCCTCCGAACTCCCATGACCGCCCTCTCAGTGACCCTATCTCTGACCGTAGCCGTGACCATGCTCACCGCGAGCTGTGGCGGCGCGACAACGACGACGACCGCCGGCGCCGAGCGCACGCTCCAGGCCGACGCCGACGACTTCCTCGAGTTTTACACGGCGAGCTATCTCGGCCTCTACAACGAGATGGTCCGGGCGAGCTGGACGGCGAGCACCGACGTGACCCCCGAGCACACGGGGCTGCGCACCGGCGCCGACACCGTTTACGGAGCCTTCGTCGGCAACGGTCAGATCATCCGTCGCAGCCGGGACTTCCTCGCCCACCGCGATGAGCTGAACGAGAGCACCGTCCGGCAGCTCGAGATGGTCCTCGAGAACGCGGCCCTCGCCCCCCAGACGAACCCGGAGCTCGCGCGCCGAAAGGTCGCCGCGGATAGCGCCATGAGCGCGCTCCTCGACGGTTTTCAGTTTTGCCTCGCCCGCGAGGGAGAAGGCGAGAGCGCGACCTGCACGACGCCCCTCACCACCAACGACATCGACCGGATCCTCGCCGAGTCCGACGACCTCGAAGAGCGCCTGCGCTATTGGAACGCGTCGAAGGAGGTCGGCGTCGCGCTCCGGCCGGGGCTCGCGGAGCTCCGGGACCTGCGCAACGCGGTCGCCCAGGAGATGGGCTTCGACGACTTCTTCGCCTACCGCATCAGCAACTACGGCATGACCCCAGACGAGATGATGGCCCTCCTCGACCGCCTCGTCGAAGAGACCAAGCCGCTCTTCGACGAGCTCTCGTGCTGGACCCGCCATCGCCTCGCCGAGCGCTTCCACCACGAGGGCGAGGTGCCCGAACGCATCCCCGCCCATTGGATCGGAAACCGCTGGGCCCAGAGCTGGCCCGGCCTCGTCGAGGGGATCGACATGGACACCCTCGTGGAAGACAAGAGCCCCGAGTGGATCGTCCAGCAGGCCGAGCGTTTTTACGTCTCGATGGGCTTTCCCGAGCTGCCCCAGGCGTTCTGGGACGGATCAGACCTCTACCCCGTGGCCGAGGGCGACAGCCGCGACAAGAACGACCACGCCAGCGCGTGGCATGTCGACCTCGACCAGGACGTGCGCAGCCTGATGAGCGTCGAGGCGAACTGGCGCTGGTTCGGCACGACCCACCACGAACTCGGGCACATCTACTACTACCTCTCCTACGCCAACGACGACGTGCCGCCGCTACTCCGAGAGGGAGCGAACCGCGCGTACCACGAGGCGATGGGCAACCTGATCGAGCTCGCGAGCGGCCAGGCACCATACCTCGAAGAGGTCGGCCTGATGGCCGCGACCGACCAGCCGGACCAGGTCCAGGCGCTCCTCGACCGGGCGCTCACCGGCCCCATCGTCTTCATGCCCTTCGCCGTCGGCACCATGAGCCACTTCGAAAAGGCGCTCTATTCGGACAACCTGCCGGAGGATCAGTTCCAGGCGAAGTGGTGGGAGCTCGTCGGCCGCTATCAGAACGTCGCGCCCCCGGGCGACCGCCCCGAAGACGGCTGCGACGCGTGCAGCAAGACCCACATCATCAACGACCCGGGGGAGTACTACGACTACGCCCTCGCCGAGGTCCTCGTGTACCAGTTCCACGACCACATCTGCCGCGAGATCCTCGACCAGGACCCCCACGCCTGTAACTACTACGGCCGTCCCGAGGTCGGCGAGTACCTCCAGGGCATCATGGGCGCCGGCGCGACCCGCGACTGGCGCGAGGTGCTTCTCGAAGCCACCGGCGAGGAGCTCAGCGCCGAGCCGATGCTCGACTACTACCGCCCGCTCCTCGAGTACCTGCGGGCCGAGAACGGCGACCGCTGCAACTGAGGCTAACTCAGATACCGACGTCGGCGACCATTGAGCCATCGCTCGGCGGTCCGCTGGCGTCGCCCGTGCCGGAGTCCGTTCCGGCCTCGGGAACCCCCAAGTCCACTCCGGCCTCCGGGACCCCCGAGTCGACCGCAGAAGAACAACTCGGGGGAAGCGGGCGGGAGCACGACTGCATTATCGTTCCGCCGGCGTCCTCGGAGACGCAGGCCAAGGACCGACACACGTCGACGTTCGTCGTCCCCGTCCTCATCCCCGTGGGGGAGCTCGCTCAGTTCGTAGGCCCGCTGAAAGCTATCGAGGGCGTCCTCGAAGCGCCCGTCGCCGAACGCCATGCGCCCCGCTTCGAAGAGCGTGCGCGCCTCGATCTCATGGCGGGCGGCGCGCTCGTCGGCTTCCGAGGTTTCGGTCGTCTCTTGCGTCTCTTGCGCCTCTTGAGCTGACGCGGCGGGCACAAAGCCCGGGACAGCGATGACGAAGACCGCGACCGAAAAGAAAAGAGCGCTGCCCCGAAAGAGCCCCACCCCGCGAGGGTACCACGGAGCCGCCTACGGGCTGCAATCCCCCCCGCCGAATGGGATTCCCCTCGAAGAACGTGCTCTCAGCCTGCGCTCGCGAGGAGCATTCGCCGGAGCGCCGCCGTCGCCGGAGGCAGACTGTCGACCCCCCGATGGGCGAGGCTGAACTCACGGCGAATGGGCACCCGCGGATCGGCCAGCTCGACCAACTGCCCATCGGCGACGTCGCGCTGCACCGCCGCCCGGCTGAGGAGCGCGATGCCTACGCCGGCCCGCACATTGCCCAGCACCGTGGCTATCGAGTTCAGCTCCATCACGACGTCGGCCTCGGGGAAGAGCCGGTCGAGATGGCCGCGGGTCGTCGTACCCCGACCCAAGGTGACGAACGCAGCGTTCTCGAAGGTCTCGACCCTGTCGCCGGGCCTGCCAACCAAGACCAGCTCGTCGCTGCGCCAGCGCTCCCCGGGCCCATCGGCGACGATGGCGAGGTCGAGGTCACCCTTCTCGACCGCCAACAGAGACTCCGCCGTCGTCGATTCGCGCAGCTCGTAGCGAACCCCCGGGTGCTCGGCGGCGAAGGCCGCGAGGATGTCTGGCAAGAGATAGGTGCTCACCGTAGCGCCGGCGCCGAGGCATACACGCCCGGTCTCGAGGCGACTCACCTCGGCGACGGCCCGGAGCCCGTCCTCGAACGCGGCGAGGGCCGCCCGGGCCCGGGGGAGCAGCGCCTCGCCCTCGGCCGTCAACGATGCGCCCCGCCGACCGCGGTGGAAGACCCGAGCCCCGCAGCGCTCCTCGAGGCGCTGAATCGACGCCGTGAGCGCGGGCTGGCTGAGGTGCGCCTCCCTCGCTGCGGCGGTGAAGGTGCCGTGGGCCTCGATGAGCACAAAATGACGGAGCTCCTGAAGCATCAGCAATTCTTATCATAATCCTAAAAACAATCGATTGGCCGCATGCAACCACCACCGCCAGAGTCAAAACATGCTGCTTTTCCTTTCGGTTCTTCCTCTGGGCCTCGCCGCCGGGGCCCTCACGACCATCGCTGGCCTCGGCGGCGGCATGATGTTGGTCCTGGTCTTCTCGTTGCTCTGGGACGTGCCGACGGCCCTCGCCCTGAGCGCCCCAGCGTTGCTCCTCGGCAATCTCCACCGAGTCTGGCTCTTCCGGCGATCCGTCGATCGCCGCCTTGCGAAGAGCCTCGCCCTCGGCGCCCTCCCCGCATCGTTCATCGGCGGCCTCTTCGCCGTCGCGGTGCCGCCGTGGGTCTTGCACTGGCTCCTCGTCGCCACGACCGCCTTTGCCATCACCAAGCAACTCGGCTTCGTTTCGCTCAGCCGAGGGCCCTCGCCGATGGTCCCGGTCGGCCTCGGCGCCGGGTTCGTGACCGCGACCTCCGGCGGCGGCGGGCTCCTCGTCGCCCCGGTGCTCCTCGCCTCGGGGCTGCGCGCCGAGGCCTACGTCGCGACCGGCGCGGTCATCGCCGTCGCCATGCACATCGGACGCATCGGGGCCTACGGTTTCGGCGGGCTCATCGACGGTGAGAGCCTCGTGACCTCGGCGGCCCTCGCCGTCGCCATCATGAGTGGCAACTCCCTGGGCAAGAGGGCCCGCCCCCTCATGGCCGAGGGCACGAAGTTGCGCATCGCCTGGGGCACGATGGCGGTGGCGGTGGTGCTCGCCCTAGCGGGCGTCACCTGACGGCGTCGTAGGCGCGGGTATGGAGGTTGATGCGCAGGCCCCCCCCATAGCTGCCCTGGTTGACCACGTCGACGCCGCCCCAGACGTCGAAGCTCACGTAGCGCCCGACGAAGAACTCGATACCGACGCGCGGTTCGAGCCGGTAGCGGGTGACGACGTCGGTATCTTCGCTCACGCAGTCCCCGAGGTGGCTGGCCGTGGTCACCACCACCGCCTCGCCCCCGGCGAGGACCTCGCCGCGAAAGCGCAGGGGGCCCACGGGGCTGACGACCCCGGCGACGAGGCCGCCGCCGATGGTCTCGACGTCCGTGATGCGCAGGCTCAAATCGCCATCCGAGACGGCGCCTTCGGGCGGGTTACCGCTCGCGACGTCGAATTCGGCCCCGAGGAGGAAGTTGTCGAAGAGGGGCACGGTAAACCGGAGGTTCACGCCGGCGGTGAGCGCCGACGGGTTGTCGAGGTCGTCGGTCGCCAGGAAGAAGCGATAGGGGTTTCCGTCGTGATAGGTCGTGCCGCCGACCTCGAGGCCACTGAGCGAGAGGCGTCGAAAAGACGGCCCGATCTCGAAGCGCAGGGCCGGCCACATGGCGTTCCACTCTCGGCCGAAGCGCGTGCAGTCTTCAAACCCCGTGACGTCCGTGCGGTCGGTGCACGCCGGGGTCGAGGATCCACCGCCAGATGAAGACGACGAAGAGCCCCCATAGTCGCTATCGTCGCCCCAGGAATCATCAGAGGAGTCGCTGCTGCCACCGGAGTTGCTGCTCTCGGAGTCATCGCTCCCGCCGGAGTCACTGGAAGAAGAAGAGCCCGGCGGGCCGCAGCTCTGGGCCCGGGCGACATCGGCTGTCGATGCCCAGCCAAGGAGCACGGTTGCTATGGCAGCCGCGACCAGGTCGACGGACCGCGCGCTGCCGCGGCGAAGGGTGCGCGCCCGCTTCATCGGTACACCTCGACCCTCATGGCATCACCGTCGCGGCGGAAGCAGACCGGGGCCACCTGCTGCTCGTTGTCTGGAACCAGGCGGCTCACGTCGACGCAGAGCCGACCGAGCTCCCTCAAACCATCACCGACCGCGACGTACGCCAGGGCCTCCGAGGCATAGCCCTCGCCGTCGAGAACTGCGGGCACCACCTCCGCGCGGGGGTCATGGAGTTCCATCGGCGTCATGCCCCCGGCATCCTCGGCGTAGACCCAGACGTCTCGGAGGTTGACCTCGATGGGCGACCGACAGCGGTTGCCCAGCTCGTAGTCGATGGCAACCCAGGCACGCCCCACCTCGCCCTCACCGCGAGGCTGCATGCGCACATCGAGGCACCCGAGGGCCCGCACGCGCGGCTCGTCGACGCGCCCGTAGTGGTCGAAGGAGCCGGCCTCGTAGACCGGACCACAGCCGGTCAGAGACGAGCCGATAGCTATGATCGCGATCACCGAGAACAGAAGCGAACCCCTCACGACCACAACCCCATGCATTGGTCATACCGGAAATCACCGGCACAATTCCCTCGCGGGAACACCAAAGATCACGGCTCGGCGGGGAAAAACCCGTGCCTGGTCGGCCCAGGTGTGCCCTGAAACTCACTACGGGGTACCGATCGGCGTCGGCTTTCGCTATGAGCCGTCCATGACGACATCGTTGGTCACGGGAGCAAATCGCGGAATCGGCCTCGCCCTGGTGAGGGGCCTCCTCGAGCGCGGACACCACGTCATCGCCGCCTGCCGCAAGGCGAGCGACGAGCTCGCCCAGACCGGCGCCGAGGTGGTGACCGACGTGGACGTCACAGAAAGCGCCGGGGCCCAGCGCCTCGAAGC
>Ga0164313_10005140_pt1 | contig 11600 bp, 10 predicted proteins | sample GuaBasSedimGuay4_FD_113735 | JGI IMG/M metagenome (GOLD analysis project Ga0164313, IMG submission 113735) | Subseafloor sediment microbial communities from Guaymas Basin, Gulf of California, Mexico - Guay4, Core 4569-4, 0-3 cm | ecosystem: Environmental > Aquatic > Marine > Hydrothermal vents...
AACCTGTTCCTGAGCCTGGCCAACCATGGTGTTGAGCTGCCATCAAAATGTGGCGGTGGCGGAGAGTGTGGCAAGTGCAGGGTAAAGGTGACAGAAGGTAGCCTGGCAGAGCCCAATGCGGTTGAACGCAAACTTCTTGCTAATAGCCTGCTTAACAAAGGGTTCAGGCTTGCCTGCCAACAGGAGATCACTGAACATATCACTTTACAGGTACCAATGGGTACACTCATTGACACGTAAAAACCGGATATGTAAAGCCATAGCCTGTCCCCTGGCCAACCTGATTGTCGGCCTGATCGCTTTTATGTGGCTGAAACGACATATAATAAGCAGTGCAAAACAGTGATGAATACCTGTTATTTACCGGGGAAGTAAACTTCAATGTTGGAATTATTACAAAACTGGCTGCTGGGTCATGGTGTTAATGAAAGCCTGACTTTCTATGCCGCACGCACGGTTGCCGTTCTGGTCGTGCTTTTCCTGAGTGCCACAGCAAATTTTGTAGCCAAACGCTACATTCTCTCGGCCATCACCCATATCATTTCCAGGTCCAAATCCAAGTGGGATGACGCCGTTTTACAACAACGAACCCTGAATCGTCTGGCACACCTGGCACCGGCCCTGGTCATCTATATATTCACTCCCATTGCGCTGGAAGGTCTCGATTTCGCAATCGCTCTCATCCGGGGAACATTGCAAATTTACATGCTTGTCATCCTGATGCTGGTGCTGGATTCCTTGCTGAACACGGTTGAGGTCATCTACCGGGGGTTCCGGGCGGCCAAAGAGATTCCCATCAAAGGGTTTATACAGGTTCTGAAACTGGTGCTGTATTTCCTCACCACCATTTTTATCATTTCCATATTGCTGAACAAAACACCCGTCTACCTGCTCAGTGGGGTCGGTGCTCTCGCTGCCGTGATGATGCTGGTATTCCGGGACTCAATCCTTGGCTTTGTAGCGGGTATTCAATTGGCTGCCAACAAGATGGTTTCGGTGGGTGACTGGATAGAAATGCCCAGGTATGGAGCCGACGGTGATGTACTGGAAGTAGCACTGACAACAGTCAAGGTACAAAACTGGGATAAAACGATCACCACCATCCCGACTTATGCGCTGATCAGCGAGTCATTCAAAAACTGGCGCGGTATGTCCGACTCCGGTGGCCGGCGTATCAAGCGTTCGGTGAGTATCGACATGAGCAGCATCCGGTTCTGTGACGAGGAAATGCTGGAACGATTCAGCAAGATCCAGTACATCTCCGCGTATATCGAAAAGAAGAAACATGAACTGGAAGCGTTTAACCGTGAAGAGCGTGTTGATATGGCCAGCCTGGTCAATGGGCGCCGTATGACCAACATCGGTACTTTCCGAGCCTACGTACAGGCCTACCTGCAAAATCACCCGGCAATCAACCTGGACATGACTTTTTTAATCAGGCAGCTACCACCTTCGGAAAATGGTTTGCCGATAGAGATTTATGTATTCAGCAAGGATAAGGTCTGGGCCAATTACGAAGCTATCCAGGCCGATATTTTTGACCATATCCTGGCCGTGGTTTCAGAATTTGATCTGCGTGTTTACCAGAATCCGACCGGTGCCGATTTCCAGGCCTTTAAATGAATACGAAAACCACTCGTACAGGATTTATTTTTGTGGCTGTACTCAGCATTGGCCTGAGTGGGTTTCAAGGTGCTTTTGCAGTTGGTAAGCCACGGACTGCAGATGCATCTGAGTTCGAAAAACGCGAAAAGGACTGGCGTAACGGCGCCCTGGTCTACCAGGTTCTGGTCGACCGCTTTGCACCATCTGCGGATTTGCAGGCCAAAAGCCAACTCTATGCACCACCCAAACAGTTGCGCCAGTGGGACGAGGTCCCCAGGGCCGGTGCCTACCTGGAAGATGCAAAAGTCTGGAGCCATGAGATAGATTTCTGGGGTGGTGATCTCAAAAGCCTGCGAAGTAAGCTGGATTACATCAACGGGCTTGGTATCGATGTGCTTTATCTCAATCCGATACATTCAGGTTTTACCAACCACAAGTACGATTCACTGGATTTCGAAACAGTTTCTCCGGAATTTGGCCAACCTGAGGATGTAGGCAGGCTGGCTGATGATCTCCACGGTTTCGGTATGAAACTGGTGCTTGATGGTGTGTTTAATCACATGGGTCGAAATTCTGAAAAATTCCAGCAGGCTTTAAACAACCCGGAAAGTGAATATCGCGACTGGTTCTTCTTCGGTGACCAATACCCCGGGGGCGTCAGGGTCTGGGCGCAGGCCACGAACCTGCCAGAGTTGAACCTGGAAAACAGGGACGTGCAAAAGCACATCTATTCGGGCAGACAATCCGTGGTGCAACAATACTTGAAGCAAGGTGCTGATGGCTGGCGGCTGGATGTCGCCTATGACATTGGTTATGACATTTTAAATGACCTCACCAGCAAGGCCCATAAGGCCAAACCCGGGTCTCTGGTGGTGGGTGAGATCTGGAATTACCCGGCAGCCTGGTTCCCCTCACTCGATGGCGTGATGAACTTTACCGCGCGTGAGATTATATGGCGCCTGGTGCTTGGCAAGCTTGATCCAAAAATTGCCGGAGAAATGTTAGACCGCATGATTTCAGATGCCGGTATCGGGCCAATGCTGAAGTCCTGGATGGTGCTCGATAACCACGATACACCCCGTCTGAAAAATATGATGCCGGAAACATGGCAACAGCAAATGGCGCAAGTCCTGCAGTTCACATTACCCGGCTCACCCAACCTCTATTACGGTGTTGAGCTGGGAATGACCGGGGGCGGTGACCCTGAAATGCGCGCGCCCATGCGCTGGGACCTGGTCAATGACAGCAATGACACGCTGGCCTGGACAAAAAAACTGATTGAGATCAGAAAACAACAGCGGGCTCTGAAGGTTGGCAATTTCAGATTGGTCACCTCGGATCAGTTGCTGGCTTTTGAGCGCTATACCGACCGGGTGGAAGATACCGTCATCGTTGTTTTAAACCCGACCGACCATACCGTATCCGAATCTATATTGACCGCCAACTCCAGCCTGATGAACTGGACGACCATGAGCAACCTGTCAGGGCCTCTTGAGGAGACCATTTTTGTCAAATCTGCCATGCTGCATCTGGAGGTGGATGCAAGGTCATTTATGATCCTGAAACCCGACGTACAGGCAAAAGGCGGATACACCCCCTATAAACGTGTTCCTTGATTATGGCGGCGCATCTGTTATAGTGCCCCGTCCTGGCACAATCGGTCTGTGCCAGCTGCTCCCACCCGCACTCTCGCGGGTAACGGAGATCACCAAAGATCCAGCCCGGACCGACTCATGTTGTGAATGATTCATAGCGTTTGAGCGGGGCGATCACGGAGTAAATTCATACATGTTATTTTCAGAACTTGGCCTTTCGGCCGAATTGCTGCGCGCGACAGATAAACAGGGTTACCAGGAAGCAACCCCGATCCAGCAGCAAGCTATTCCCCTCATTCTCGAAGGCCACGACCTGCTGGCCGGTGCACAAACCGGAACCGGCAAGACCGCGGGTTTTACATTACCCCTGCTACAACGTTTACAGATGATTGAACCGCAGGGTAGCAAGCGACGTATACGTGCGTTGATCCTGGTACCAACACGCGAACTGGCTGCACAGGTAGCTGAGAGCGTAGAAAACTATGGACGCTATCTGCCATTTAACTCCACCGTGATATTCGGTGGTGTCAGCATCAATCCACAAATTACCAAACTGCGCCGGGGCGTGGATATTGTTATTGCCACACCGGGTCGCTTACTCGATCACATGCAACGTGGCACCATCCGTCTCGATGCTGTTGAGACACTTGTACTCGACGAAGCCGACCGGATGCTGGATATGGGTTTTATCCGTGATATCCGGAAAGTCCTGCAGGCGATGCCGCCGGTTCGGCAGAATTTATTGTTCTCGGCAACGTTTTCTCAAGAGATCAAACAACTGGCCAATGACCTGCTTGATGCCCCGATAGAAATCCAGATCGCACGCCAAAATGCCACGGCTGACCAGATTTCACAGGTCGTTCATCCAGTTGACCGCAGTCGCAAACGTGAACTGCTGTCACATATGATCGGCACCGGTAACTGGAGACAAGTACTCGTTTTCACACGTACCAAGCACCTGGCCAATCGACTTAGCCAGCAACTCGAACGCGACGGGCTATCTGCCGCTGCGATTCATGGCAACAAGTCACAAGGTGCCCGCACTCGTGCGCTGGCCGACTTCAAAAACGGTGGCATCCGCGTCCTGGTAGCCACCGACATCGCGGCCCGGGGGCTCGACATCGATCAACTGCCACACGTGGTTAACTTTGAGCTGCCCAACGTACCGGAAGACTATGTCCACCGTATTGGCCGCACCGGTCGTGCGGGCCTCGAGGGTGAGGCTGTTTCACTGGTGTGTGTCGATGAGAAAAAACTGCTGGCTGATATCGAGCGTCTGCTGAAACGCGACATCGAAAAAGTCATCATCCCGGGTTACGAACCAGATGAGCGTATCAAGGCGGAACCGATCAAAAACGGTCGTAACAAACAACCGTCCCGGGGACAAAGGAATAGCAGGGGGCGCAATGCACCACAGGCACAAGCCCATCGCGGCAGAAACAAGGGCCAACAACGGACCCGCCGCGCAGCCTGATTACTCGCCAAAGCTATTTAACCGCAGGCAAGTACCAACCGGACCTTGAGGGTAATAATGGACGTTTCACCGGTGATACCCGGTGATTCGACCACCCCGACTGAAATTTCCTTATCAACTGCGCGTGGATCCTCACCGGGTTTGGGACAATCCAGGAAGAGGTCTATGTCGGTTTTACCAACATCATTCCTGAATAAGTCAACTTCAGTGGCTTCGAGGGTTAGCTTGATTTTTATCTGGTTATTGTAATCACCTGCCGAGATGTCCATGGGTGCCGGCGGACCGGGCGGTTCCTGGGTAACACCACTTGGCAAAGTATGCTTGGCTACACTAATCCTGCCTTGACCCTGCAGACCCTGGTTGAAGACCTTGGCTTCAATCCAGTAGCGCCAGTCATCGCCAATCGGACCCTGGTGATTCTCAGTCAAAACCGAGAATGTAACTTTGCCTTCCATTTGTTGCTCCTTCTTGCAGCAATTACACTTTGACGAACATAGCACACAACGATGAATTGGGTTAGTGACATAAGATGGGGGTAATAAATTGGGCGCAGTTCAATTACTCTATAGCAATGAAAAAGGAGTCGTCACAAACCATTATTCAAAAAATGCTGACAACCACACCGCCAGCATTTTCCGCTGAAGATGTCATGAGGGCAGCCTTCAATAACTACGGCATCCGGGCACAAACCAGGCCATTGGTGAGCGAGAGAGATCAGAATTTTCTGCTCGATGCAGATGACGGTAAACGCTATACGCTTAAAATTTCAAATTCCGCTGAACAACTGCAGGTTATCGACTTTCAGAATAAGGCACTGCTTCACGTTGCAAACCAGGACCCTTCATTCCCTTTACCCAGGGTTATTCCCGGCCTCAATGGACAGCGACACTTCAACCTGGAGAGTGGTGGTAAAACACACTTTGTACGCGTATTCAGCTGGGTGGAAGGTCGGATACTGGATGAGTTGCCAGCGGACGCAGCGCTGACCAATCGCCTGGGCGGGTTGTTGGCACGTCTGGGTTTGGCCTTGAAAGGTTTTGATCATCCCGGCTCCAACCCACCCTCGTTGTGGGACATGAAACGCGCAGCCGGGCTGGCCGATTTACTGGACTATATCGAGGAACCGGGGCTCAGGCGATTGGTCAGCCGCACCCTGGATCGCTTTGTAAAGCTAAAACCCGAACTGGATACCTTGCGAACACAGGTTATTCACAACGATATGAGCCGGGGTAACGTGGTGATGGACAAGACCCAATCAGACCAGATCAGCGGGATTATCGACTTTGGTGATATGACCAGATCGCCATTGATCATCGACCTGGCTGTCGCAGCAGCCTACCAACTGAGTGACGGTGACGACCCGCTTAGCGGCGCATTACCCATGATTACCGGCTATCACGCCATAAGGCCTTTGCAGAACCTTGAAATGGTCTTGCTTACAGATCTTATCAGAACACGGTTGATTACCAGCCTGCTGGTCAATTCCTACCGGGTAACACTGTTCCCCGAGAACCGGGAATACCTGATGATCAGCCGCAAACCAGCCATCAACTTTCTGACAGGTCTTGAGCGCTTGAGTACGGATGACGCATTGGAGCGAATAGAGACAGCCTGCACTTTTGCCTGACCATGAATAAGATAATTTCAATTTTGCTTCTGTTGCTGATGATACCTACGACAGCATTGTTTGCCGGTTCAAAACCTCAGGATATGTCCGGCATTGTGAGATCCATGGGTGTTGACCCAGACACATCTGTATTGTTAATCGTTCGACTTGAAGATGACACGGAGTGGACCAGCGGTGGCACCCGCATCGAGACAAGATACCCACCCGCTTCGACTTCAAAAATACCGCATACACTGATTGCCCTGGAAACCGGTTATGCCGACGGCCCGGAAGCTACTTTCAAGTGGGACGGAACCCGGCGGTTTTTGGAAGCCTGGAACCAGGATCAAACGCTACTATCGGCGTATAGGTATTCCGCTGTATGGGTGTACCAGGAAATAGCACGAAACCTGGGATACGAGACGATGTCCAGCTGGATCAATCAACTGGAGTACGGAAATCGCAATACCGGTACAGCTGAAAACCTGACGTCTTACTGGTTGCGCGGGCCACTTGAGACATCGGCACGAGAACAGGTCCGTTTTCTCAGCAGGCTGGCAAGCAACAAGCTGCCACTTCAAGCTGAAACCTTACGTGTTGGCAAACAGATCATGCAGGCCGATCAAGGACAGAACTGGGCTCTTTATGCCAAATCCGGATGGCGATCAGACAATGTAAATACCGATATTGGCTGGTACGTTGGCTGGGTCGAAAAGCTCGAAGAAGGTCAGCAACAAACCTATGTTTTTGCATTCAATTTGGACATAACCGAGGCTTCCGACCTGACAAAACGTCAAGCCGTGGTACGTTCTGCACTAACCTCGATTGGCATCATCCCTGATTAAAAAAAAGACGAGGTTCATCATTTCCTTGCATTTAGCATAGACCAGTTGTACCCTTAGTTCGTATGGTACATATGGGTCAACTAAAAACATGGAAATAATCATTGATATTGAAGATTCAGTGCCCTTGTTTGCGCAGTTGGTTGTGCAGATAAAAGAAGCGGTGCTGAGCGGTGACTTAAGCCCCGGAGACAGCCTGCCCTCTATTCGACAACTGGCAAACGATCTGGAATTAAACAACAAGACGGTGGCTAAAGCCTACCGTTTATTAGAACGCGACTCGGTCATTCAAACCAGGGGGTATCGGGGTACTTTTATGCACCCGGACGCCAGGGCTAACAGTAAAGTTGATTTGAATGCAGAGGTGATCAAGACATTGGAAAAGACGATTGCGACGTTTCGAAAATCCGGCGTTACAGATTCTGAAATCCGGATTGCATTCAGTAACGTGATGAACAGTCGCAATAACTAGGCGGAAGTCAAGCAAGAGCAGATTTTATTGGGCAGCCTATTGGTCCTGCACGCGATAGCTGTCAAACTTCTCTCGCACGACTTCCATTTCACCATCGCTAAGGATGTCCGCTTCACCGAACGCCAGTACACGACTGTAAACCGTCGCAAGGTGTTCAACTTCGATGGCCAACGCGAGTGCAGCTGCAAGGTCCTTGTCAAAACATGTCATGCCATGGTGAGCCATCAGGCAGGCCTTTCGGCCCTCCAGTGCCTTGAGTACATTGTCTGAAAGCTCATGGGTGCCAAAAGTGGCGTAATCTGCACAGCGGATATCTTTGCCACCAGCAACCGCAACCATATAGTGAAGTGCGGGTATACCCTTGCCCATGCAGGCCAATACCGTGCAATTGACCGGGTGTGCGTGCAAAACAGCACTGGCCTCTGAGCGGTGCTGATAAATGGCTGCGTGGAAACGCCACTCACTTGAAGGCCTGCGTGCCCCCTTGCAATTGCCATCAAGATCCATCCAGACGATATCTTCCGGGGTCAAACCTGCATAATCCATACTGGCAGGTGTTATCAACATACCTGCCTCACAACGTAAACTCAGATTACCGGAAGTTCCCTGGTTTAAACCACTGGCATTTAAGGCCTGTGCCGTATCGATCAACTGCTGTCGCATTGCCCTTGTCATGTGTTTTGTCCTTTCTGCTCGGGGTAGAGGCTCAGCAGACCTGCTTCGCTGGCCTCGCAAACTCCCCGTTCGGTGAATAAACCGGTTACCAATCGTGCTGGTGTAACATCGAAGGCATAATTACACGCACTGACACCATCCGGAGTGATCTGCACGGACTCGACCTTTCCGGCAGCATTTTTTCCAGAAACGTGGGTCACCTCCAAACCATCCCGTTGCTCAATGGGTATACCCTTGACCCCGTCATCCATCTGCCAGTCGATGGTCGGCCCCGGCAGGGCCACGTAAAACGGGACACCATTATCATATGCCGCCAGTGCTTTCAGGTAAGTACCGATCTTGTTACAGACATCACCGTTACGAGCGGTACGATCGGTGCCTGTTATACATATATCTACCATGCCGTTTTGCATCAGGTGCCCACCGGCGTTATCGACAATGACGTCATGCGGAATACCATGTGACTGTAACTCCCATGCCGTCAGCGCGGCACCCTGGTTACGTGGCCGTGTTTCATCCACCCAGACGTGAACCGGGATTCCATCATCATAGGCCTGGTAAATGGCAGAAAGCGCTGTACCCCAGTCCACCGTGGCCAACCAACCCGCATTGCAATGGGTGAGGATATTAAAAGAATCTGAACCGGCTGGTTTTTGTTGCCACAGACCACGAATAAGCCCCAATGCGTGACGGCCAATCGCGTGATTGATAGCAGCATCTTCATCGCAGATTTCGGCTGCCATTTCATAGGCTTTTGCCTTCCGCTCCCCGGCAGGCAGTACGGACAATGCCTTTTGCATCCTGGCCAGTGCCCAACGCAGGTTGACCGCCGTCGGCCGGGTGGCAAGCAGAACTGTACAGGCCTGTTCGAGGCTGTCATCCGATGCATCTTCACGCATCGCAAGCGCCACTCCATACGCTGCAGTTGCACCGATCAGCGGCGCACCACGAACCCGCATAACGCTGATGGCCTCAGCAGCATCGTGCATGCTGGCCAGGGTCTTGATAATGAACTCATGCGGCAGACGTGTTTGATCAATAATATCTACCGACCAACCATTGCTATTCAGCCAGATGGAGCGGTAAGGCGCGCCATTTACTTTCATGTGATAACCATCTATTCAAGCGGAAACCGGATCGTAGCATCTTGTGTGACGGCCGTGTTCAAAATGCCTGTAAATGGGACGTAAACTCATGACTTATAAGTTAATGCATTATCAATACATCATAATTTTTTGTTTATTTATCAGAAAAGTATTGGTACTCTTCAGATTCGCACCGGACGCGAGTGCCTTGCTTGTCCCCCAAGCGAGTCAATGTCAAGGATGACATATTAAAGTACATGGCGCGTCCGGTGCGAACCGCTTACACTACCTGAAACTCTTTTAGGCAGTAAAAAAATGAGCCTCATATCACACCTGCAGTGCATCCGCTGTGGCACTCAATACCCCGCTGATACCGTCATGAACCTGTGCCCGCTGGATAATAGCCCTGTCGAAATCATCATGGATCTTGAACGGCTGATGACGGAACAACCGGATCAGTCCTGGTACCAACCCGAACGCAGCGATATGTGGCGCTTTGGCGGTCTTTTGCCACTGGATATCAATAATCCGGATGACCAGCCCCATATATTCAACCTCGGTGAAGGCCATACCCCACTGCTCGATTACAATGACCATCCGCTCGCAAATCAGATCGGATTCACGTTGCTTGTAAAGGATGAAGGTAAAGCACATGCAGGCTTTGGCGCCAATCCCACACAGAGCTTCAAGGATCGTGGTATGGCCATGACCATATCCATGGCGCACAAGGCGGGAATCAAAAAATTGGCGGTCCCAACCCAGGGCAATGCCGGTGATTCAATGTGTGAATACGCCAACGCCGCAGACATGCAAGCCGTTGTCGCCATGCCGGACAATACACCCATGCCAATACTCGGCCGGGTAGCAGCGTTGGCCAGCCAGTCGGATCGTTTCGATCTTGAACTGGTCACGGGCACCATTCGTGAGGCCGGGCTCTTGCTGAAGGAAAAATGGCTGGATAAGGGTTACTTCAGCGTGGCGACCTTTCAGGAACCCGGTTGGCGCATCGATGGTAAGAAAACCCTGGGGCTGGAGTTGGCAGAGCCCGAACAAAGTGACGGCCCGTGGAGCTTACCGGATGTCGTGATCTATCCCACCGGCGGCGGTACGGGCGTGCTCGGTATGTGGAAAGCCTGGAGTGAACTGGAATGTATGGGGCTGATCGACGAATCCCGTCCCAGGGTCATCTGTGTACAAAGTGACAGCACACAGCCACTGGTTGAAGCATTTGAACAAGGCACCACCGAGGTTGCCGCAGTGGAGCCGGGTGAGACACTGGCCTATGGCGTCAATGTGCCAGGCGGTGTGGGCCATTTCAAGGTACTGGACATCATCCGCAAATCCGGGGGTGCCGCCATTGGTATTGCCGAGCATGAAATACACCAAACACTCAGCAAGGTCTGGAAGGACAAGGGCTGGTGGGTATGTCCCGAAGGTGCTGCCTGCCTGGCCGCGATACCATGTCTTGTTGAAGACGGCCTGATCAAACCCGGCGACAAGGTAGTGGCATTCAATACCGGTTCCCTGGAAAAGTATCTGCCAGACTTGCGGCACCTGCTCTGAATGACTGAGATTCAATCATCTGCCAACGTTTTGATGCGTCTGCTGCGCTACGCGCGCTCACACCATAAAAAAATCAAACTGGCATCACTGTGTTCCGTGCTGAACAAACTGTTCGATGTCATGCCCGAAATTCTGATCGGTATGGCCATCGATGTGGTCGTACGCCAGGAGCAATCCTTCCTCGCCGACTTCGGTATCCTTGAGCCATTTAACCAGATGCTGTTTTTGGGTATGCTCACGATTGCAGTGTGGGCACTTGAATCCCTGTTCCAGTTCTTTTTGCAGATTTTGTGGCGCAATCTTTCCCAAAGCCTGCAGCATGATTTACGGCTCGATGCCTATGGTCATATGCAGGACCTGGATATGGCCTGGTTTGAAGATTCATCCACCGGCGGTCTCGTCGCCATCCTGAATGATGACGTCAATCAGCTCGAACGGTTTCTTGATGGCGGTGCCAATGCCCTGATACAGGTGGCGACCTCCATCATCGCCGTGGGTGCGGTATTCTTCTATATCTCGCCGCAAATCGCGTTGATGGCATTCACGCCGATTCCGGTCATCGTACTGGGTGCATTCTGGTTCCAGCGCAGGGCCCAACCCCTGTATGCCAATGTGCGGGAAAAAGTCGGCTTACTCAGTACACGGCTGGCCAATAATATCGCCGGTATCGCCACCATCAAGAG
>Ga0164313_10005142_pt1 | contig 11599 bp, 9 predicted proteins | sample GuaBasSedimGuay4_FD_113735 | JGI IMG/M metagenome (GOLD analysis project Ga0164313, IMG submission 113735) | Subseafloor sediment microbial communities from Guaymas Basin, Gulf of California, Mexico - Guay4, Core 4569-4, 0-3 cm | ecosystem: Environmental > Aquatic > Marine > Hydrothermal vents >...
AAGCTAATAATATTGAGCTTAACCGAAAGGTTTTAGCCGATTTAGCTATGAATCACCCAGAAGCTTTTGAAGCTATAGTAAAAAAAGTAAAATAAGACAATAACATTATATTATTTCACTTAAAGCCCCACTTAATTAGTGGGGCTTTTTTATGCTTGTTAATGAAAAATTAAAATTCGATTTACAAGTAAAAGATTAGTTACCTTAGTTGAAATGTTTTTGCTAAATGCGTATTGTATTAACCCTCATTTTAAGTTTATCTTCTGTTTTTTGTAATTTCCTGATACCACAAGAAAGTTCCAAAAAATTGTATAAAACAGACGGAGGGAAATCCGTTTACCTTCCCCTTGGGAAAATTTCATTTGCTGACCGTGTCATTGATTTTAAAATGGGAGAGCCACTGCCCTATGAAAAATATAGAGATAGCTCACAATGCCTTCACGAGCCCAATTACATCAGTTACACGACTCCAACATTTTTATCCTTAGGATGCAGGGGCAGTATTACCGTTGCCTTTACAAATAACGGTTTTATGAATTTACCCGGAAATGACCTATACATTTTTGAAGTTGGGCCTTCTGAGGAAGCTGCAAAAGTTGAAGTGTCTACTAATGGGGAAGATTGGATATTTGCTGGGAAAATTACCGGCGGAAAATCGGTTTTAGATCTAAATGAAGAAGGCATCGACCCCGAACTAGTTTTTTATTATTTACGTATTACAGACTTAAAAGAAGTTTGTAATAGCAAAACTGCCGGAGCAGATATTGATGCTATTGGAGCCATTAATAGCGTTATTAAATTAACTATTAATACTGATGTGTTATTCGATTTTGATGAATACACTTTAAAAGAATCTGCTAATGCTATTTTAGATTCCTTGGCAAGAACTATTGAGCAGGTTGATAAAGCCACTATACTAATTGAAGGACATACAGATAGCGATGGAACCGAAACCTATAATCTGGAACTTTCAGGAAACAGATGTAACACTGTAGTCGAAAAATTGAAGTTGTTATTTGATAAAGATGCTCTTTATGATTATGATATCATTTCATTAGGTGAAAGCAAGCCCAAAGTGTCTAATGACAGTCCCGAAAACAAACAAATTAACCGTAGGGTTGAGATTACAGTTCTTCCGCCTAAAGATTACTTTGAATCAATACTCAAAAAGGAATAAGCCAGCCCAATAATCATCTCATTATTTACTTGATCCAGACATTAAGTCTCCTATTACCTTAGTAGAAGAATATTGTTCTAAAATAATTTTTATAAAAACAGTAATTGGAATAGACATAATCAATCCAGGTATTCCCCATAAATATCCCCAAAACATAAGCATTACAAGGATTGTAATTACATTAATTGAGAACGATTTTCCCATAAATATCGGTTCTAAAATACTCCCAAATAATACTTGTACCGCAGATATAGAAATAATAAAAAACAACAATGTACTAGAGATATCTAATTCTACAAAAGCAAATAATGATAATAAAACAACAGAAATAAAGGATCCAATCATCTGTATAAAATTAATTAAGAAAGCGAAAAGCCCCCAAAAAATAGGAAAACTAACATCAAAGAACACACAACTAAGACCTATTCCAATTCCTGTAGCTAAGCTGACAAAAAATTTAACTTTTATAAATGTAATTAAATCTTTTTCCATTTTCATAAATGCTTTCACAGAAGCATGTTTTTGCCTTAATATGGTTGTATTCAATACTTTATGAAAATTAATAGATTCCGCCAACCAAAGAATTACAAAAAACACTGTCATTAAAATCATTGTTAATGTATTTCCTAAAAAAGCAATAGTAAGGCTGAAATTTCCAATAATATTTTCTTTCTGAAAATAATCTTTAACTGAAAAGCTACTTTTCGAATGTTCAATTCCAAAGAAGCCCTCAATTAGTCCAACTAAGGCTGTAAATTTTTCTCCAATTTTATCAAAGAAGGCAGCATCTGAGGATAGAATTTCTTTGCTTGATAATTGAATCAATACACTCCCAATTTTTATTCCCCCTGCAATGATTAAGAAAACCAATATAATACTTAATATTTTGGGGACTTTTTTCTTATTTAACCACCTCATTAATGGTAAAAACAATAAAGCAATAAACATTGAAAAAACAAGAGGGATAAATATAAAAGATAAAATTTTAAGCAAATAAAATAGTATAGGAATTACAATAATTAATAAAAGTATGTTTGTTGTTTTTCTATTATCCATTTTTCAAAATTCGCTTATTAATTTTAATAGATGCTATATTTAATATTCAATTTAAGTCTTCTGCTTTTTCTTCTTAGCAGCCGGGAACAACACATTATTTAATATTAGCCTATACCCAGGAGAATTGGGGTGTAATGCTAATTCTGTTTTTGCATCTCCTACTCTATGCTGATAATCTTCGGGATCATGACCTCCATAGAATGTAAAAAACCCTTTTCCTTTTATCCCGTGAATATAGCGAGCTTCACCATTAGTTTTTTGCTCTCCCATAACCAGCACATTAGCCTTAACTTGTTCTCTTGCAAATGCTGTAGTTTGCCCCATAAAACCTTTTACTAAAGAAGTATGATTTTGAACTAACATGGTAGGAATAGGATCCCATTTTGCTGAAAAATCCATCAACGTAAAATAATCGGTCTCTTTTAAAATTTTTCGTTTAGCTGTCATATCTATACTAGAGAACTCATAAACCATAGGGCTACGCTCTAATATAAAATCTGTAAAGGCAAAAGTCTTACTGAAATCAATTTTACTCTGGTACCCTGGATCGCTGGAATCTCCATCGAACATCGTTTCACAAATATCAACACCTTCAGCAGCCAAAGCTATATCAAAACTATCTGTTGCACTACACATAGCGAACATAAATCCGCCACCAACAACATAATTTCTAATTTTTAAAGCTACATCTAGTTTTGCGTCAGAAACTTTTGAATAGCCAAGTTTTGCAGCTAAGGTTTCAGCATTTTTTTTATTTTCAATATACCAAGGTGCCGCTCTATATGCCCTATAAAACTTTCCATATTGACCAGTAAAATCTTCATGATGCAAATGCAACCAATCGTATAAAAGCAATTGTTCATTTAAAACTTCTTCATCATACACCACATCATAAGGGATTTCAGCATAGGATAGCACCATAGTAACGGCATCATCCCAGGGTTGATTTCCTTTTGGAGAATAGACAGCTATACGCGGTGCCTTTTCTAAAACAACTGCTTCCATATTCTGGGATGGGCTACTTATTTGGATAAGGATTTCTTCTGTTTTTGAATTGGAAAGAATTTCAAATGAAACCCCTCGTATCTGACATTCCCTTCGGATTTCTTCAGAATCTGGCAATAAAAAAGAGCCCCCTCGATAATTAAGGAGCCATTTCACTTTTTGTTGTTTTTCTAGTAACCAATATGTAATTCCGTAGGCTTTTAAATGTTCTTTCTGACTTTCAGCATCCATAGGTAATAAAATATAGGATGCGGATACACGGAATGAAATAAATAGAATAAACAGTATAATAAAGAATTGCCTCATAGGGCGAAGATAATAACAAATTTTAAGCCAAAGAGCTTTGTTTCTGAAAATATTAATTTGGAAATCTACTCTTGAAATATTCTAATTACTCTTAAATTTTTCGCTTAAAAAGGAACATCATTTCCTTCTTCGGGGTTTAATGAGCTGCCAAAAGCTTCATCTGGTGAAGCAGAGGGTGATGATTTAAAAGTATCGTCGTTTGCAGCAGCATTCATTCTTGAATGGTATTCGGTAGAATATTCAAAACTATCTAAGTCTTCGAACTTACCCAGTTGTCCGATGAACTTAAGCCTTATTTCATCCAAACCTCCATTACGGTGTTTAGAAACAATAAATTCAGCTTGACCTGCAGTTGGATTGTGTTCTTCATCATCCCATTCATCTATTTTATAATATTCAGGTCTGTAAATAAATGAAACAATATCGGCATCTTGTTCAATTGCACCAGACTCTCTAAGGTCTGATAGTAAAGGTCGTTTAGTCCCTCCTCTGGTTTCAACTGCTCGTGAAAGTTGAGACAGTGCAATTACAGGAATATTTAATTCCTTAGACAATGCTTTTAGATTACGTGAAATTGTAGAAATTTCCTGTTCTCGATTTCCACCCTTCTGACTTCCACCAGCAGTCATTAATTGCAGGTAATCAACCATTAACAATTTGATTCCGTGTTGGGAAGATAACCTTCTTGCTTTAGCTCTAAGGTCAAAGATAGAAAGAGATGGCGTGTCGTCAATGAACAATGGAGCTTTTTCAAGTCCTTTCACTTTTACATTAAGTTGCTCCCATTCATGTTTTTCAAGGTTTCCGGTACGTAGTTTTTCGGAACTTAAACCAGTTTCAGAAGAAATAAGTCTTGTTATTAATTGAACTGAAGACATTTCCAATGAGAAAAATGCAACAGGAATTTGATGTTCTACAGCAACATTTCTAGCCATTGAAAGTGCAAATGCAGTTTTACCCATACCCGGTCTAGCGGCAATTATTATTAAATCACTAGGTTGCCAACCAGATGTTAATTTATCCAATTTAGAGAAACCAGAAGGTATTCCCGAAAGGCCTTCTTTATTTGCAATCTCTTCAATTCTTTTCTTTGCTTCAATTACTAAATTTTGAGCGCTTTCTGAGGATCGTTTTATATTCCCCTGAGTGATTTCATAAAGTTTAGATTCGGCAGTATCCAATAAGTCAAAAACATCGGTACCTTCATCATAAGATTCCTCAATAATTTCATTTGAAATTTTAATTAAACTACGCTGAATATATTTCTGAAGAATAATTCTGGCGTGAAACTCTATATGTGCAGATGAAGACACTTTTTGTGTAAGCTGAATGAGAAAAAACTCCCCCCCCACAACTTCCAGAGTTTTATTCTTCTTCAATCTCGCTGAAACGGTTAATAAGTCAACTGGTTCGCCTTTTTCAAAAAGTGTAAAAATTGCTTCAAAAACATGCTGGTGCGCTTTTTTGTAAAAAACTTCAGGATGTAAAATATCGATCACCTCATCTACTCCACGTTTATCAATCATCATCGCGCCAAGCACAACCTCCTCTAAATCAGTCGCTTGTGGTGGTAGCTTTCCTTTTTCTAATGGGATCACTTGAGGATTGTTAGAAGTATATTTAGTCTGAGGTTTAACTTTTTCCATTAAGCGAATTTAAAAAAAATAGTTGCGTATTATCGCATAAATGCAGTTTTCAATATTAACAGTTCGTCAACAATTAAACTGTTGAAAACTTCAAAATATTGTTAATAACCTCAAGAAACTGAGATTATTATTTTTATATTAATTATAAAGGATTGTTATTGTTGTATCTATGAAGAAAACACTCCCATTTCGGAATATTTCTTCATTCTATTTTTAACTAATTCTTTTGGGGATAAGTTCTTTAATCCATCAAAAGTTTTTTCAATTGCATCGGAAACAATTTTATATGTTTCTTCTTTATTGGCATGTGCCCCACCAAGTGGTTCTTCTAATATGAGGTCTATCAATTTTTGTTTTTTCATATCGTTAGGTGTAAGCTTTAAAGCTTCCGCAGCTTGTTCTTTGTATTCCCAGCTTCTCCATAGAATAGAGGAACAACTTTCAGGAGAAATAACAGAATACCATGTGTTTTCCAACATTAACACCTTATCTCCTACTCCAATACCTAAGGCTCCACCGCTGGCTCCTTCACCAATAATAACAACTATAATAGGCACTTTTAGTCGGGTCATCTCCAAAATATTTCTGGCAATAGCTTCCCCTTGTCCACGTTCTTCAGCTTCTAAGCCAGGATAAGCTCCTGGTGTATCGATTAAGGAGACTACAGGAATCCCAAATTTTTCAGCAGATTTCATTAAACGCAAAGCCTTTCGGTAACCTTCTGGGTTTGACATACCAAAATTTCGATACTGTCTGGTCTTGGTATTATATCCCTTTTGTTGTCCGATAAACATATAACTTTGGTCACCTATTTTACCTAAACCACCAATCATAGCCTTATCGTCTTTAAAATTACGATCTCCATGAAGCTCTAAAAAAGAGTCCCCACAAATTGCTTTAATATAATCTAAAGTATAGGGTCTATTTGGATGGCGAGATAACTGCACCCGTTGCCAAGCAGTAAGATTTTTATAGATATCTCTTTTGGTGTCATCTAATTTTTTCTTTATCTGTTTACAAGTATTAGATACATCAACATGGCTATCCTCACCTATTTCACAGGCTTTCATGTATTGTTCTTGTAGTTCTTTAATAGGCAATTCAAAATCAAGATATTCCATAGTATCTAATGTGTATTTTTTGAAAGTAATTAACAAAGATAAAACTTTGTTATTATAGATGATGTGAAAAGTGTGTTTTTTTGAGTGGCTAGATGCTGAATGTTATTCTAAATAAAAAAGATTGAAGGGTATATAGAATTATATTTCAGTAGGCTAAAGGCTCAACTAAGTTTATCTCGATTTTTATTTTTAATAATTCCATTTACAATTACCGTAATTAATATAATAACTGCTCCGAAGTAAAAAGATGGACTCATATATTCTTTTTCTCCAAGGATAATAAGTGCTAAAATAATTCCGTAAACCGGCTCCATATTTATCGTCAGTAATAATGTATATGGGCTTATCCATTTCATAACATGAATGGAAGCTATAAAAGCATAGGCTGTACAAGCAGAGGCTAGTATGATAATAAATATCCAATCATTTAAAGATAGTTGAAAAAAAGAGCTGTCAAAACTACCATTTATTAAGAGATAGACTGAAATGAACAACATTCCAAAAAGCAATTCATAGAATGAGATTACCGAAGCTTTGTGATGTTGAATTAATTTTCCATTAAATATAGAAAATAAGGCCCCAAGAAAAGAAGCACATAAAGCCAATAGAATTCCAAAAATATATTGTGTTTCTACTTTAAAAATGATATACAATCCCACTATTACTATAAGTCCAAATAGCACTTCATACTTAATTATTTTTCTTTTGTAGAAAATAGGCTCTAATAAGGAACCAAAAAAAGCTCCCGTGGACATCATAGCCAAAGTGATGGAAACATTTGAAGTTTTAATTGCTGAAAAAAATGCCAACCAATGCAGTGCGATAAGGAGTCCAACAAATCCAAATTTAAAAAGGGTCCTAACTGAAATAGCTATACGTTCTTTTCGAATTTTAATAAATATGAACACAAAAAATGAGCCCAACAACATTCTAAACCAAACCAAGGGAATTGCATCTATAGAAATAAGAGCCCCTAAAACAGCAGTAAAGCCCCAAATAAATACAATAAAATGTAAATGAAGATAATTTAATAGTTTATCGTTTTGCATTTCTTAAAAGATATACCGCCAAAATAGCAAAAACAAAATTGGGAAACCATGTTGCTACTAAAGGTGAAAAATCACTTTGCTCTGCCATCGTTCCAAATATTTTATCAAAAAATATAAATATCATTCCTATAGCAATACCAATTGCAAGGTTCACTCCCATCCCTCCTCGGCGTTTAATTGAAGATACTGCAACCGCTATTATAGTTAGAATATAAGCTGATATAGGCAAACTCCAACGTTTATAACTCACTACTTTATACCTGCTAATATAGGATGAGCCTCGCTTTGTTTCTTTATCGATAAATGAATTTAATTCAGTTAAATTCAATGTTTCAGCAATATATTCAACAGGAGTTAAGTCCTCTAATTCAAAACTAAATACCGTATCAACTCTTTTTCTGGACTCTAAAATATCACTGTCTTCACCAATTGTTCTTTTCAAATAATTAAAAAGAGAGTAGGTAGAATCCGCTTCATTAAAAACAATTCTTCTAGCCTTTAATTTATAGATCAGATTATTCCCCTCAAAATGCTCTAATGTAAAATCGTTTCCTGCTTTATCCTTAACATTAAAGTAGCTAACATAAATATAGTCATTATCATTTATCTGTCTGTACACATTGGATTGGGTCCTATCTTTTTTACCTTTTTTAAGGTATTTATAGGTAAACTCATTGTAGCCTTTACTAGCCATAGGAGCCAGATACATTCCCATAATTAAAGCTCCAAAACATACAATTGTTGCACCTATCATATAAGGTCTTAAAAACCGATAAAATGACACACCGCTACTTAAAAAGGCAATAACTTCGGTATTGGATGCTAATTTTGAAGTAAACCAAATAACCGAAAGAAATAAAAATAAAGGGAATAATAGATTGGCAAAATAAATTGTAAAGTCTAAATAGTATTTTGCAACTTCTAGAAATGGAGCTTCATTTTCTAGGATTTTATCTATTTTTTCAGCTAGATTGACAGTTATCCCAATAGGAATAAAAAGCAATAACATTAAAATGAAAGTGCCTAAGTATTTTTTTAAAATATATTTATCGAGTATGCTAAACATAAGTTTACAACCGTTTATCCATTTGTTGCACCATCATTTTTTTCCAGATACTAAAGTCTCCTGCTAAGATATGCTTTCTCGCTTCACGAACCAACCACAAATAAAATCCTAAATTATGAATAGTTGCAATTTGCCTTCCCAACATTTCATTAACGGAAAAAAGGTGGCGTAAGTATGCTTTACTGTAGGCTGTATCTACCCAGGTGATATTCATTTCATCAATTTCTGAAAAGTCATCTTCCCATTTTTTATTTTTAATATTAATCGTTCCATGAGCTGTAAACAACATTCCATTTCTGCCATTTCTAGTAGGCATTACACAATCAAACATATCGATTCCCAAAGCTATATTTTCAAGAATATTAATTGGAGTCCCCACTCCCATTAAATAGCGAGGCTTATCCTTTGGAAGAATTTCAGTAACAACAGCAGTCATTTCGTACATCTCTTCAGCTGGTTCACCAACCGATAGTCCCCCAATAGCATTCCCTTCAGCTCCAACTGAAGCAATATATTCTGCAGATTGTTTTCTTAGATCTTTATAAGTACTTCCCTGTACGATAGGAAAAAAACTTTGTCCATAATCATATTTTAAAGGTGTTTTCTCTAAATGATTGATACATCTATCCAACCATCTATGAGTCATATGCATCGATCTTTTTGCATACTGATAATCACAAGGATAGGGAGTACATTCGTCAAATGCCATAATAATATCGGCTCCTATTACTCGCTGTATTTCCATCACATTTTCGGGAGTAAACATATGGTAGCTACCATCAATATGTGATTTAAATTTAACGCCTTCCTCCTTAATTTTTCGATTATCTGAAAGTGAATACACTTGATAGCCTCCACTATCGGTTAAGATATTCCGATTCCAATTCATAAACTTATGAATACCACCTGCTTTTTCAAGAATTGAGGTTTGAGGTCGCAAGTATAAATGATAGGTGTTTCCTAAAATGATATCAGGGTTTATATCTTGTTCCAATTCCCGTTGATGTACTCCCTTAACAGTTCCAATTGTACCAACAGGCATAAATATTGGGGTTTCAATTTTTCCATGATCTGTTGTGATAGTTCCTGCACGTGCTCTACTAGAAATATCGGTAGCTTTTAAATTGAATTGCATTCGTAAATTTTATAAACCTCCCTTTTTTGGTAAGCAAAAGCAAATATAAAATGATTTGTGGGTTTTATAGAAGATGGCTTCAGATAATTTTACTTTTTAGAAATAATTGCATTTCTGTTAATTAAAAGTGAAAAAAGTTAATAACTGACTTGAATTCCATTTTGTACAAATTTTTCAAAACTCTATTTTTGGAGCTGAAAAACATACATTATGCCAGACATAAAATATTTAAATGATTTAGTTGTACAAGTTCGAAGAGATATATTGCGACAAGTACACAAAGTAAATTCAGGTCATCCAGGAGGTTCCTTAGGTTGTACAGAATTTTTAGTTTCCCTTTATCAGGTGATATTGGATAGAAAGGATTCTTTTTCAATGGATGGAAAAGATGAAGATCTATTCTTTTTATCGAACGGTCATATATCACCCGCTTTTTATAGTGTTTTAGCTAGATCCGGATATTTTCCTGTAGATGAATTAAACACATTTAGATTGTTAAATACCAGGCTTCAGGGGCACCCTACCACACATGAAGGATTACCTGGAATTAGAATGGCCTCTGGGTCATTAGGGCAGGGAATATCGGTTTCAATTGGTGCAGCCCAAACAAAAAAACTCAATAATGACCCTCATTTAATTTATGCGCTTTGTGGAGATGGTGAATTGCAAGAAGGGCAAAATTGGGAGGCAATTATGTATGCTTCAGGAAATAATATTGATAATCTTATTGTAACTGTAGATTATAACAAACAACAAATTGATGGTTCTACAGATGCTGTTCTTCCTTTGGGTGATCTAAGAGCTAAATTTGAAGCTTTTGATTGGGAAGTGATCGATGTTGAAGAAGGAAACAATGTTGAAGCTATATTAAATGGTTTGAAATTAGCTAAAGAAAAAACAGGAAAAGGAAAGCCTATTTGTGTGTTACTTCATACTGTTATGGGAAATGGAGTCGATTTTATGATGCATACAAATGCCTGGCATGGAAAAGCTCCAAATGATGAGCAATTAGAATCTGCATTGGCACAAAACCCTGAAACTTTAGGGGATTATTAGTTGGTATTAAAATACTTTTTTAAGAAATTAGAATATAAATTAATAAGATCCCCCGTCTAAGCGGGGGAATACATATGAAAAAATATATAGATAGCGGAAAAAAAGATACTCGTTCTGGATTTGGAGCTGGTCTCACACAATTAGGAAAAACAAATTCTGATGTTGTGGCATTATGTGCAGATTTAATTGGATCGTTAAAAATGGATGATTTTAAAGAAAATCATCCAGAACGCTTTTTTCAAGTTGGAATAGCAGAAGCGAATATGATTGGGATAGCTGCTGGAATGACAGTTGGCGGAAAAATTCCATTTACTGGTACCTTCGCCAATTTTTCAACGGGTCGTGTTTATGATCAAATTCGTCAAAGTATTGCATACAGCAATAAAAATGTAAAAGTTTGTGCATCCCATGCAGGACTTACTCTTGGGGAAGATGGTGCTACTCACCAAATATTGGAAGATATTGGCTTGATGAAAATGCTACCAGGTATGACAGTAATCAATACCTGTGATTTTAATCAGACGAAAGCTGCAACTATTGCGATAGCAGAATTTAAAGGCCCTGTTTACCTGCGTTTCGGGAGGCCTAAAGTAGCTAATTTCACCCCTGAAGATCAGTCTTTTGAAATTGGAAAAGCTATTCAGTTACAAGAAGGAAATGATGTGACAATTGTAGCAACCGGGCATTTGGTTTGGGAAGCATTACAAGCTGCTGAGGAATTAAATAAACAAGGAATAACAGCAGAAGTAATAAATATTCACACCATAAAACCATTGGATGAAAAGGCGATTTTGGAGAGTATTTCAAAAACAAAATGTGTTGTTACTGCTGAAGAGCACAATGTTTTAGGAGGATTGGGAGAAAGTGTTGCCAGAGTTTTAACCAACAATAATCCTGTGCCACAAGAATTTGTCGCTACACAGGACACCTTTGGTGAGTCTGGAACACCTGAGCAACTAATGGAGAAATATGGATTAAATTC
>Ga0164313_10005143_pt1 | contig 11598 bp, 12 predicted proteins | sample GuaBasSedimGuay4_FD_113735 | JGI IMG/M metagenome (GOLD analysis project Ga0164313, IMG submission 113735) | Subseafloor sediment microbial communities from Guaymas Basin, Gulf of California, Mexico - Guay4, Core 4569-4, 0-3 cm | ecosystem: Environmental > Aquatic > Marine > Hydrothermal vents...
TTCCACCGAGCGCAACACTGTTAGTGCTGAATTCCTCACCGTTCCCTGTCGGGTTCATCATTGAGGTTCTTACAAAACTGCCTCCGTAAAAGTAATTCACGGAAACCCCTACAAGATCATTGCCTGAGGGATTGACCCATCCTGCAAAGCCTGCCTGCATATCCATCAGATAACCGGTATAGGTGGAAGTAAATACCTGTTCCTGCAGTGAGGCCAGTGTAGCCGGGTTCCAGTACAGACCCATGGGGTCTCCCGGTACTGCTGTGAAAGCGCCACCCATCGCAACGGCTCTGGCTCCGACGGGCACCTGCAGGAACGCAAAACCTGCTGTACCAGCAGATAAGGTGCCTGTTACTATTGCCAGCATGACTGCTGCCAGAATTTTCTTCATTGATATTCTCCGTTTCGCAATTCTTTTGAATAACAGATAGCCTATGACCATTAATCAGTCCGGTCAACAGGGGAAAATGCCCATATTACTGCCGCACTGTCACTCCTGAAACCTCTGATCATGTCATACGCGCAGATAATCAAACGTTTTCCATCGGATACCTGTACCGAATCAAGCCTGAGAACAGGATAATCGTCCGGCATTGTATCTTCTGAAAACCAGTCCTCTCCCTCAAGTCTTAGACCCAGATCAAGGATATTGTTCCCGCCCAGGGCTGCGTAGAAACCTCCGGTTGACGAATTCAGCGGAGGATAGACCATCAAGGTGCAGGGCTCAAGCAGGTTGAGGTTGCAGACGATTATTCCGGTTCCCGTATATCCCTGGGATGACAATCGTTCAAGGACAGATAGAGCTTCCGATCGCAGTGTATCCCCCGATAAGGGAATTGCAGTCAGCAGAATGAAGAGGATGATAGTTTTTTTCAAATCAGTCCTTTATTCCGGATCTGCTGTAACTTGCTACAATGCGTTTCTGAACGAAAAGGAACAGGATTACAAGGGGTATGGTAGAAAACGTCGAAGCCGCCATCAGAAGCTCGAAGTTGCTGGATTGCTCCTGATTGAAATAAGACAACCCCACCTGGAGTACTCTTAGATTTTCCGAATGAGTTACAACCAGTGGCCACATGAAGCTGTTCCATGATCCGATGATATTGAACAGAATAACCGTGACGATGACCGGTTTGGAAAGGGGCAGGACCACCTTCCACAGATATTTAAGCCTCCCGCAGCCATCAAGAATAGCCGCTTCGTACAGAGTTTTAGGAATGGTTTTGAAGTGCTGCCTGAAAAGGAATATGCTGAATACATTCGTTGTCCATGGTATTATCAGAGCCATATAAGTATTTATCCAGCCGAGTTTTGCAAGAATAACGTATGAGGGGGCAAGGTAAACAGGCTGAGGTACCATCATCGTTGAAAGGAAGAGCAGGAACAGGAAGTTTCTTCCTCTGTATTTCATTGTAGCAAAGGAATAAGCAGCCAGACTGGCTGTTACAAGCACACCAGCAACGGTGAGCAGTGTAACAAAAAGCGTATTAAGAAAATACCTGCCGAAGGGCACTTTGGTCCATGCTTCAACGTAATTACTCAGTCCTCCCCCCTGAAGAGAGGTGTTAACCATCCAGAGGAAGGGGAGCAGCATGAGAAGACCCCCCAGTATCAGGAAGAAATGCTTTGTGATACTCAATGCTGCTGTTTTTGGATTCATCGACATCATGAGTAATACACCCGCTTACCGGCGATCCTGCGCTGAGCAATCGTAAGCGAAAGCAGAATAAGAAAAAGGAAAACGGAGATAGCGCTTGCGTAGCCGATATCGAATCGGTCGAATGCCTTCTGGAACAGGTAGAAGACCATTACATTTGTCGTCCCCAGCGGTCCCCCGCCTGGAGGAGGCGTCATAACGTACACCAGTGCGAATGTTTTGAATGATACGATAGTACTCATGATAAGCACATAGTAAGTTGTTGGTGAAAGAAGTGGCCATGTTATGTGACGGAATGTGCCCCAGGCGCCCGCGCCATCCAGTCTTGCTGCTTCGTAGTATGACTCGTCGATATTCTCGAGACCTGCCAGGAACAGAACGGTATTGTACCCGGTGCTCTTCCATACACTAACCAGCATAAGTGATACCAGAGCCAGGCTGGGTCCCGCCAGAATCCCCTTCGGGTGTATTCCCAGAGGAGAAAGCATCATTTCGAAAATGCCGCGGGGTTCTCGCAGCCACAGCAGCGGCTCTCCCCCCAGGGCGGTGATTATCTGGTTTATGGGACCTGCCTCCGGATTATATAGCCAGGTCCATACGACTGAGATTGCCACAGCGGATGTTACAACAGGAAGGAAGTATATAGTTCTGTAAAAACTCTTCCCCGCCAGTTTGCGCCTCAGAAGCATAGCAAGGAAAAGTGGAATCAGTAATCCTGCGGGAACAACGCCCAGAACAAAGAAAACCGTATTGAGAACACTTTGCCAGAAGCGGGCGTCGGAAAGCATGCGGGCGTAATTAGCAAAGCCGACGAACCCGTGAAACCCGCCTATATCGTAATCCGTGAATGAAGCCGTGAAGGAGCTGAGAATAGGTAGAGTTCTGAAAACCAGCACTATGATCAGCGCAGGAAGAATGTAGAAATACGGGCCAAGTCTAGTTCGAATTTTCAATTGCAATCCCCAGTTTGAAACCCGGTCATGAGAGTAGAAATACTGAAAACCTCTCCGTCGGTTTGCACAACAATAGTTCCCTGAGTGTCAGTTCGCAAGATTTCAGACCCCAGTTCCTGATATATCTCGATAACTCGAGGGTGTGGATGTCCGAATCTGTTGTTTCTGCCCGCTGAAAATACCGCTATCTGCGGGTTCAGCCTTCTCAGATACGGCGGGAAGATAGAAGTGAGACTGCCGTGATGGGGTACCTTCAATACTGTTACCGGCAGAGCACTGCAAGTAAGGGTTCTCTCTGAATTCTCTTCCATGTCACCGGTCAGAAGGGTAGAGAACTTTCCGCAGGTAATTCTCAGAAGTGCAGAGTTCTCGTTGATATTGAGATCGGCTTCCTCAGAGCCGACGGATACCACACATACCGTAACGAGCTGTGACAGGTGGAAAGTCATACCTGTTTCAAGGAAGCTGTAGGGGCAGCCCTCATCCATGACCGAGTTGAGGAAATCTTCGTACAGCCAGGATGAATATGGCATTCCCGGATCAAGTACTTCAAGAACAGTGAAGTTTCTCATCACGGAAGCAAGGCCTCCGACATGGTCCGCATGGGGGTGCGAGAATGCGAGAATATCAATTGTATCAACATTCAGTTCGTTGAGCCGGAACACTACAGCCGGTTCGAGGGGACCGCCCGCATCAGGTCCTCCGTCGAACAGAAGTGTTCTTCCACCGACAGCCTCCACGAGAATCGCGTCCCCCTGACCGACATCCAGATAGGAGACGATCAGAGCGGGGGAGAGGGAATCCGCTTTTTCGATCCAGTGAAGAGTATCAGGAGCTGGGATCAATGTGGTATCAATGAAAGCCAGATCTTCCAGCATTGCTATCGTTCCCGGAGCTATGCCGCTTACGTATTCAAGTTCGGATAATTCCATAAAAGGACCGAACAGCGTTCTGTACTCAACAATGTTCGATGCTCGTACCGGGCCGATGCCCGGAAGCGTCTGAAGTGTCCATTCGTCCGCAGTGTTAATATCGACATAGTCATTTGATAGTAATGAAAACGATAATAGTATGATCAAAATCCAATTCATTACTTGACAATCCCCGCTTTCAGTTGAAGCATACCTATAATAAGAAAGGAGGTTCTAATGAGGAACCTACTTGTAATAGTCGTAACCATGCTCCTGTTGGCAGCTCCTTCCATCGCCGGCGACATAAGACTTGAAGGAAGCAATTTCACCACTGTTGGCTACATAAGAGATAGCGGCAGAATAGAAAACGCTTCATTTGAAATCCTGGGATATATCAAGGAGGATGGAAGAATCGAGGACGATTCATTTCATACTCTTGGTTACATAGATGAGAATGGCAGAATTGAGGATGATTCGTTCCAGGAGCTTTACAGCCTGAACGGAAACGGAAGACTCACCGACATTAGTTTCATGAAAGTGGCAGAGATACATAGCGACGGAACGGTCGAGAACAATCATTTTCAGGTTATTCTATACGCTGATGGAACCCATGCCGAAATGACAAGGCGCATCGCGGTGTTCCTGGTTTTCTTCAGCGACCTTCTTGAGGATTAGAAGAAACAGGCTTATTCCATAAAGAAACCGCCCGGTTATACATCGGGCGGTTATGTTATTTTGTCCTCTCCTCTGCCGCCGAAACCCCGGATGACCCTGTAAGCCTTTTTCCACGCGGAACCCGGATGGTACATCAGTTCAGTTGTCCATTTCCTGATATTGCTGTAACTGGATACCTTGCGCCAGCTGCGGTATCTCTCGATGCGTCTCTTCCAGTTGATAACATCGTCCAGTTCAAGGAAAGGAAGCCGCATATTCATGACCTCGTAGGCCCTGTTTCTTGCGGGGTCAAGCAGTTCGGGGTTGGTGTCGTTGGCCAGGTAACCATTTTCTTTCGCCCAGTCGTGAATGTACCTGCCCGGAATCGCCGTTGAGAAATACACGATGATATCATCCGGCTTGAGCCTCTTCAGATGGTCGTAGGTTGCCTTCAGATCTTCCTCATTCTCCATGGGAAAACCTATCATAAGATTGGCGGTTGCCTCGACCTTGAATTCACGGCACCATCTGAATGCCTGCTCGGCCTGCTGCGGCGTTGTTCCCTTGCGGTAGAAATCAAGGATCTTCTGACTGCCGCTTTCCACTCCGAACGATATGCAGTGGCAGCCGCTCTCTGCCATAAGCTGAATTTTCTCTCGCGATACCGTGTCAACCCTGCTGTTGCAGTGCCAGCTGAGTTCGATACCCTCGCTGCGGAGCAGGTCCCGGAGAGCTTCGAACCACTCCGCAGGATGCATTGTTATCGTATCATCCTTGAAGAAAACGGGAAGTTTTATGACGGATCTGATTTCCGCCAGCTGGACGATTTCCTCCACGACATTCTCTGCGCTCCGGTACCGTATGTTCCCCCCGAAGATGAAATCCGTACTGGGTTTGCAGTACAAGCAGTTGAACGGGCATCCACGGGTAGTGATCATCCCGTACTCGGACATACCCTCCGCCATGTATGAATCGTAATCCACGACATCACGTGCAGGGAAAGGCAGCGCATCAAGGTCTGCCGGTACAGGCCTTCTGGGGTTTTCAACAAGCTTGCCATCTCTGATGTATACGAGGTTTCGAATATCGCCGGGGTCCTTTCCGTTTGCGATTGCGTCTGCGAATTCAACGATGGAATCCTCGGCTTCACCGACAAGAACGAAGTCAAAGGGTATTGTTTCCAGAGTATCGCGGGGGAAAATGCTCGGGTACGCACCTCCGGCAAGAAAGAGAGCATCGGGGACGACACTTTTAAGATGTCTGGTAACGATATCCGCCCTGCTCATCTTGGCAGCGGCGGAAATAGCAACTCCTACAAGACCGGCTCCGGCTGCTCTGGAGTCCAGCTCGTCCAGTCTGGTGCAGAACGAATAGTCCAGGAATTCCACCTGATGGCCTGCATTTCGGAGAGACTGCACCAACTGCAATTGTCCCACCGGCTCGGCGAGTCCGTTGTACTCTATCCAGTCCCATCTGGGGTAAACCAGGGCAATTTTCACAGAAACACCTCATCCAGATTCTACAGCGACCCGATTACAGTATATTTATTTAGCTGTAATATAAGACAGATGAGATAGCTTAGCAGCAGCATCCTTTAGAAGAGTTTTCCTTTACTTCCATCGGTTTGCCGCAGCAAATTATTTCGCAGTTCGCACAATCGCATTTCTTTGTGACTTCAAGCTCCACACCGCATTCGGAGCAGACAAGTGCATCACCCTTTTTAACAGGTTCCATTTCAGCCTCCCTGATTTTTGTTAATGATTTCCTACCCATAGAATATGTAATCGTACAGCTGAAGGGTCAATCAATGCAGGAGTCTTGACTTTTTAAATAAGTAAACATATGTATAGGTAGGAGGTGATAACTATTGAAGAAAATCACTGATCGCCAGAAACAGGTTCTTGATTATATCTGCGATTACATAGACGAGCACGCGTATGCGCCCAGCATAAGAGATATACAGGGTCACTTCGGATTGAAAAGCACAAAAGGCGTCAAGGACCATATCGATAGATTGGTTGAAAAGGGCTACCTGAACAGAACAAACGGTACCGCAAGGGCCCTGAAAGTAGTTAGAGACAGTAATACAGGTATCAAGAAAATCCCGCTTGTCGGTTCAGTTGCTGCAGGCCTGCCCCTGCTGGCCGAGGAGAACATTGAGGATTACATGCCCGTATCGGCAGATATGGCAAAAACCGAGGGAGCGTTCTTCCTCAGGGTAAACGGCGACAGCATGATAGGCGCTGCAATCCTGGATGGGGATCTTGTGCTGGTTCGTCCTCAGCCATTCGTGGAACAGGGGGAAATTGCAGTTGTTAGAATCGGTGACGAGGCAACAGTCAAGCGTTTCTTCAGGTTCAGCACCAGGATAGAATTGCATTCTGTGAACCCGGATTTTGAGCCCATAGTATATTGGAATGAAGATGAAGATATACGGGTTGTGGGCAAGGTAACGGCGGTGTTCAGAACTATAGAGTGAGCTGATCCACCGCATTATCAGAATCGGGATAAGGGGGATGCAATGAAGAACGCACTTTCAATCGGAAGTTTCTGTTCTGCTGTACTCTTAGTACTGCTTACCGGCTGTGGCCGGTATGTATCAGTTGCTACAGAAACACATCCAATTCCTGCAAACAGCACAGTTACAGTATCGACATTCAACGGTTCGATCAGCGTGGAATGGTACGATGGTACTGAAATGATACTTGAGATAACCAGAACTTCCAGCCGGAGTGAAGAAGAACTTGAAAAAGTTGAAGTAGAGATCACATCCGGAATGATCACCCGCATTGAAGCGCACCGGCTCGACAGATACGCCAACGTGGGGGCCAGCCTGAAGCTCAGCCTTCCCTACGGTGTTGAAATTGGCGAACTGCATACATCCAACGGAAGCATTGCGGTTGCAGGCGGCGGCGGTACAGCGCAGGTTCACACAAGCAACGGCAACATATCCTTTGCTGATTTCAGCGGTTCGGTAAGTGTCGAAACAAGCAACGGAAGTATTTCAGTGTCCGGCAGCAACCTGGTCTATGCTGCCACTTCAAACGGAAGCATTACCGGAGAGATCATGAGTGTTACACCACAGGGAGTCACACTGCGAACCAGCAACGGTGCTATCAATGTTGAGATAGATTCCAGGCTTAATGCTGACCTGGAAATATCTACTTCCAACGGTTCGGTTTCTGTAGCCGGTGAGGGTTTCAGTGATGTCAGTATCGATGATTGGGGCGGCTGGGCAACTCTGGGCGTGGGCGGTAATCCCATAACGCTCAGAACATCCAACGGAAGTGTCAGGGTAACGGCTATAACTCCGCAGTAAGCTTTTTGATAATGTCAACGATTTCGGCCGGGCTGTTCACTCCATAATCCGCTTTCCGCATCTCATCTGCCCTGCCGTAACCGTACAGGCATCCTATTGAAGGAATGGAATTCTCCTCGGCGGCCTCGATATCATGGTACCTGTCTCCCACCATGATGGTAACGGAACTGCCGGTGCTGCTTATGATGCTTCCTACTCTTTCGGTTTTGGATGGTTGACCGTCTCTTCCCTCGAGCAGGGTGAACATATCAGCAATACCGAGTGAACCGGTGACAAGTTCAATGTAACTCAGACCGGCGTTCGAGCAGATCGCAAGGTTGAAACTCATCTCCTTCAGATCGGAAAGCATTTTACGGGTTCCCGGATACAGCTCTCCTCTTTCCGGAAGAGTGATCTTCTGATGTTTCCTGATACCATTGCGGAACTGCATGCAGATCTCATCATCGCATTTGAGGAGTTTCCGGCAGAAGACTTCCAGCGGCTCGCCGTAAAGTGCATTGATGCTTGCAGGGTCGGCAGGCTTGTAGCCAAGATCTGCCATAGCCATCTGTATTGCCGGAACGAGCGCCTTCTCCGTGAAGTGGAGTGTTCCATCAAGGTCGAATATCACTGTTTTTGTAAACTTAATAATACACCTTTTCCAAAAATCAATTGAAGAGCGAATATATGAAAACTGCGGACTTGCAGAGAATTGAGTATTTTCCGCCATACAGAATTCATGAAATCCGGATGGAGACTGAATATGAAAGCCGAACTGGAGTGCCTTCCCTGCCTTGTACGTCAGGCAAGGGAAGTAGCTATTATGTCCACGGACGATTTGCAGCTGCAGAAGAAGATCATGCGAAGCTGCTTTGCATACATGTCCGAAACCAACCTTGACAGATCACCCCCTGAAATCGCTCAGGGAATCGGAAGAATAGTGAAATCCATGACCGGAATTGAGGATCCCTACGGGGAAGTAAAATCACTGCATACTGCAGCTGCGCTTGAGATGCTTCCGGAAATGGAGAAGATCGTATCTGAATCCGATGATCCATTCGGAGCAGGATTGAGGCTTGCGATCGCGGGGAATATCATCGACCTCGGGGCTAAGGAGAGGGTTTCTGATAAGGATATTTCCAGTATTCTAAGCGAGGCGATGCAGCAGCCGCTCTGCGGTGCTGATCCCCTGCAGCTGAAGGCGGAGATCGATAAAGCCGAAAGTGTACTCTACCTTGCCGACAACGCCGGGGAAACGGTTTTCGATAGAATGTTCCTTGAACAGTTCACCAGTGAGAAAGTCACCCTGGCTGTGAGGGGTGCTCCGGCGATAAATGACGCCACGCTTGAAGATGCCACAGAGGCAGGCCTGCACAGGGTTGCCAGGCTTATCGATAACGGATCGGGAGCTCCTGCAACCGTATTGAGCGATTGCTCCTTGGAATTCAGACATATTTTTGAAAAAGCCGATGTGATAATAGCAAAGGGACAGGGGAACTACGAATCCCTTTCTTCATCTGATGCGAATATCTTTTTCCTTTTCAGGGTGAAATGTAATCTTGTTGCGGAGCATTCAGGGTTTCCCATTGGAAGCCTTGTTCTGCTTACAACATCTGATGGGTAGAATTAATGGTTATAGATAGCAGCCGGGCTCCGGTCGGGATATTTGCCACCGATTTCGACGGTACGCTGCATATGCCCGGTAGGGACTTTCACAGGGAGGACATTCTGGCTCTGGAATGCCTTGGGAGGATGAATATCCTGCGGGTCATTGCAACTGGAAGATCTCCCTTCTCGTTCGACAGAATGATGGGGAAGAGGAGCCTTCCGGTGGATTACCTCGTGCTTTCCAGCGGCGCTGGCATACAGGATTACCGGACAGGCGAATTCATCCGGACGGCTTCTGCGAATGAAGCCCTCACCTCACGTGCGGTGAACTGGCTCAGAAATTCAGGTTACGATTTCTGTGTTCAGGCAGAATTCCCCCGGAACCACGTATTCACTTACAGTTACAGCTCAGGTTCCAATCCGGATCTGGAGAGACGTATCGCAATTTACGCGGATTTCTGCAGAGAGATACGAAAAGGTGATGAGAAGAGTGTTTCTACACAGATAGTCATCATCGTGCCTCCGGGCAGACAGGACGGGGTTGTACGGGAAGTGACAGACTCTCTGGGAGAATCCTACAACGTTCTCAGAACAACCTCACCGCTTGATGGGCAGTCACTGTGGGTGGAGATATTCCCGGCCGGCGTATCGAAAAGCTCAGGTGTTGAATGGCTTGCGGCCAGGTATGGTCTTTGCGGCAGTGATGCGGCAGCTGTAGGGAACGATTACAACGATCACGATCTTCTGCAATGGGCACGCCATGCTTTTGTTGTGAAAGATTCACCTGAACACCTGAAAACCCGGTTCCGGGAGGTCTCTTCAGTAAATGAGGGCGGAGTGGCGCAAGCCGCCAGATTGTGGCTTGTAGAAACGGGCCAGCTGTCCGGAGAGGACTGCTGGCCCGTCTGAGCTGATTTAAATCAGCGCTTGTCTTCTTCTATCTCAGTACAAGGAACGATCTGGTGACTGTTCCCGCTGATGGTACTGTGAGTTTCATGAAATAGATTCCGTTCGGAACCGCGTTACCGCTTTCCGCAGTAGCGTTCCAGGATAGGGAATGCGTGCCGGCTTCAAGATCACCGGTACCAAGGGACGTTACCATTCTGCCTGACAGATCGTAAATTGCCAGTTCCACTTCACCCGCGGCAGGGACTCCGAATTCAATCGATGCCATAGATGTAACCGGGTTAGGCACAGGTCTGCTGAGGAAGAATGAGGGTGCTGCCCCGGAGGGACCCTCTCCAATTCCAACTGCCTGATCAGCCATAGTCACATCAGGATACATATTGTGTGCCGTTGATGTGATAGTTACAGCGTTCGGTCCGGGAATAGTTGGAATAGTGAGGTTAACGATACCGGATGCGTCGGTGTAGTCCGAATCAAGGAGTTCATCCGTATCTGCGTAATAGGCGCCAACAAGCGCTCCTTCGACGGGAGCTTTGGAATCATCGGTAACCGTTACCGCGAAGGCACCCGGCTGAATGAGACCATGAGTGTTGGTCATTATTGGAAGCGGAGCTGTATCGTTGTAAATGTCCGTTTCCGGGCATCCGAAGAGGTGTGTCATCATTATCATATCATTGCCGCTGCTGCCGAAGTATTCATAGCACTTCGCCTTACCCCATGCATGGGCAGCTCCTAGATGATGCAGTTCCTCGGTGAAGTAACCTCTGAAAGTATTGACCTGGAGGCTGTCACCTGGGCCAATCGGGGTATTAGTGGAGGAACCCATGATGGTTAATGCTCCCTTGGGATCGGCGATGGATCCTTCGGAAAGGAATGCTTCGCAGATGCAGTAGTAATTGTCGAATTCCCCGTTCTGGCAGCCTATGGTGAATACCCATGGCATCATTCTGCCGTTTGTAAGGGCTGCAATGTGCGAATTACTGAATCCAGATGTTAACCACTGAGTAGGACTGCCATGCCCTATGTAGTTAATTACCTGGAGGCCAGCGTTGATGTCAGCAATAATCGAAGAAACGTTTGGAGGTAGACCTCCAAGAGCATCACAGTAGAACTTAGAATCGATGCCGTGTGCCTGAAAAAGCTGATGAAGCATGAGAGATTCTTCAGCACCACAGAACGGGCTGGTGCAGCCCATACTGAAGGCCTTCATGAACCAGTTCGCTCCAGGCTGGTAAGGGTTCATCTCGTGCTGATGTATCTTCCATGAGATATATGCGAGATCATCTGTATCGTTACCGCAGATCCTTCCGATATTCATTGAAGGAATAGCAGTTCCTGTACCTAGAACGGCGTACAAGTTGTCCGCAGCATGACCTCCGTAATTCGGAGTAGGTACAACAGTGTCTTCGCCGACCAGCATGATGTACTCCGGAGGATTAGGCCATGTGTTGAAAGCATTTTCAAGCCATGCATCGATTTCGGAGACAGATCCTCCGATTACAGAAAGAAGGCCGACTTCAACGCTGTAACCTCTCTGCTTCTTCCAGCTGATAAGATCCTGAGCCAGAGCGATGGATTCCGTGGTGCCGATGAAAACGTAACTTCCGTCAA
>Ga0164313_10005145_pt1 | contig 11597 bp, 10 predicted proteins | sample GuaBasSedimGuay4_FD_113735 | JGI IMG/M metagenome (GOLD analysis project Ga0164313, IMG submission 113735) | Subseafloor sediment microbial communities from Guaymas Basin, Gulf of California, Mexico - Guay4, Core 4569-4, 0-3 cm | ecosystem: Environmental > Aquatic > Marine > Hydrothermal vents...
ATTCACTCATTCAATCCTTCACTCTTTTATAATACAATGAGAGAATGCTATAATGATAGAATGAGAGAATAAAACCGATAAACTTTATTCATACATTCACTCATTCACTCATTCACTCATTCACTCATTCAATCCTTCACTCTTTTATAATACAATGAGAGAATGCTTTAATGATAGAATGAGAGAATAACCACCAATAAGCTCTATTCACACATTATAATTTAAACATCTTATAGGTCTGATGAACCCTCTTAATCACACTCTCTGTGCGTTCGGCATGGGTGTCACTTATAAACAATTGACCAAAATCTTCATTATCTACCAAAGATATAATTTGTTCTACTCTTTGTTCGTCTAGTTTATCAAAAATATCATCCATTAAAAGAATGGGGTTTACTTTATTATGTGCTTTCATAAAATCAAATTGAGCCAATTTTAGCGCAATTAAATACGACTTTTGCTGTCCCTGAGAACCAAATTTTTTAATAGGATGTTCATCTATTTCAAAAATAAGGTCGTCTTTGTGGATTCCATAATTACTGTACTGGGATATTTTATCTTTTAATGCATGCTCTTGAAGAAGTGATAAGAGGTCTTTTTCTTGCAACTGACTTTTATAAGATAAGTTAACAGTTTCATTTGAATTGCTGATGGATTGGTAACGCTTTGAGAAAATAGGGATAAATTCATTTAAAAAATCAGTACGTTTTTTAAAGATAAGGGCCCCAAATTCATTCATTTGCTCATTATAAATATCTAATGTCTCCTTATTATAGGTGTTATTTACAGCAAAATATTTAAGTAAAGAATTACGCTGTATTAAGACTTTATTATAATTGAGTAATGTTTGAAGATAGTGTGAATCACCCTGAGATATAACACCGTCAATAAATTTTCTGCGGGTATCACTACCTTCAATAATTAAATCGCGATCGGCGGGTGAGATAATGACTAAGGGTAAAAATCCAATATGTTCACTAAACCGCTGATAGGCTTTCCCATTCCGTTTTATAATTTTTTTCTGCCCTCGTTTTGCACTAATAATAATTTTTTCATCCCGTTTAGATTTTATATAATTTCCTTCAATCACGAAAAATCCTTCTCCATGTTTTATGTTTTGACTCGTTATTGGATTAAAATAGCTTTTTCCGAATGAAAGATGGTAAATAGCATCCAAAACATTCGTTTTTCCGACCCCATTATTGCCTACTAAACAATTTATCTTTGGATCAAACTGAAAAGTAGCCGTTTCAAAGTTCTTGTAGTTCAGAAGTGATAGGTTCTCTAATATCATAATAATCAGATAGTTGTTGTCTTTTAAATGAATTTATACCTTTCAAAAAAAAGGTTAAAAACAGAATTGCAAATTATTGAAAAATAATAAATAGTTGTGCTTTTAATATCTAATAAATATTATATTTTTGCAGACTTAACAGAGTAAACTATGGCAACATATAAAAAGCGAGGGTATAAACCTAATAATAAAGTTGATAAACAAGCGCAATTAGAAGCAGAAAGTACAACTGCGGAAGTATTTAGCACCTTAGATCAAGGGGCTTCTAGAACAGAAGCTTGGATGGAAAAAAATCAAAAAGCTATTTTGATTTTTGTAGGAGTTGTAGCTATTAGTGTTTTGGGATATTTAGGATTTCAGCAATTTATTCAAGAACCTAAGGAAAAAGAAGCAATGAACGAAATGTTCCAAGCGCAAACATATTACGAGCAAGCTTTAACGGCGACCTCAAAAGATTCTCTTTTTAACCTTTCTCTAAATGGAGGTAATGGTAAATTTGGATTTATAGAGATTATTGAGAATTACGGTGGAACTAATGCTGCGAATCTAGCTAATTATTATGCAGGAGTTGCATATTTGAACACCGGAAATTATCAGCAAGCAATTGCATATTTAGATGAATTTGATGGAGGAGATGCTATTGTAGGCCCTCTTGCAAAAGGTGCTATTGGCGATGCTTTTGCTCAATTAGATCAAGATGAAGAAGCATTAAAGTATTATGAGACTGCTGCTACTATGAGTGATAATGAACTTACATCCCCACGATTTTTACTGAAAGCTGGTATGACAGCCCTTAATCTTGGTAAAACGGATGTTGCTTTAAAACATTTTAAAGCAATAAATGAGAGCTATCCAAAATCTCCTGAAGCAACAAAAGCTACTATTTATGAAAGTAAGGCAGGGCAAATGGAATAGTTGGAGGAATACATTGAACTAAAAATAATTGTTGTTTAATCTTAACTTTAAGTACTTTAGACACTCAAAACTTTAGGCACTTTCAACATGGCAACAAAAAATAAAAATTTATCTGTTTACGATAAAGCGACAATCCCAAATGCGAAAGACTTTCGATTTGGGATTGTTGTTTCTGAATGGAATCCAAAAATTACCGAGGGCTTGTTTCAAGGTGCATTTGATGCTATTTTAGACTGTGGTGGTATCAAAGAAAATATAGTACGCTGGAATGTTCCTGGTAGTTTTGAATTGGTCTATGGTTGCAAAAAAATGCAGGAAAGCTATGAAATGCTAGATGCTATCATTGCCATTGGAAGTGTGATTCAAGGTGAAACTAAACATTTTGATTTTGTCTGTCATGCCACTTCTCAAGGCATAAAAGACCTTAATATTCAAAACGATATCCCTATTGTCTTTTGTGTGTTAACGGATAATAATCTACAGCAAGCCATTGATCGTAGCGGTGGCAAACATGGGAACAAAGGAACTGAAGCCGCTATTGCTGCTGTAAAAATGGCACAATTAAGAAAAGACGCTAAGTTTTATTCTTGACCTTTTATCAGGTATAATTTAATTTGCTTAATTAGTTATTCAGTTATTTTCTTAATTCACTTAAAAATTACTATAATTCTTAAAAGTTATATATAGTAGTAGATTCAACGTTTATTAAAAGGTACACCTTGCTTTTCTTGGTTTTTTAATACTCGTTTATTATTTAACTGCTGTTTATGGAATAGTTAAAATCATGTCTTTCATCTTTTGTCTTTCAGCGGAGCGGCCTTTTGTCTTTTTTTCAAACACGAATGATTTTCTTTATTAAAATAATCCCAGTTTTAGTATCTTTGAATTTCAAGAAAAAAACTCCCCTCTTTATAATTATAAGACATGTCAAAAAATCCGGAACTAGATTTGGCTTGGGATTTTGTTGAAAAGACAGATAGAAATCTATTTTTAACAGGAAAAGCTGGAACGGGGAAAACAACTTTTTTACACAATTTAAAAACAAATTCCTTAAAAAGACTAGTAGTAGTTGCTCCTACAGGTGTTGCTGCGATCAATGCTAGAGGTGTTACTATTCATTCTTTTTTTCAAATGCCTTTTGGGCCAATAGTACCCAATGGAATCGCTTCTCAGCGAAATACTGGGTTTCAACATAAATTTAGTAGGATTAAAATCAATATCATCAAATCCTTAGATTTATTGATTATTGATGAAATTAGTATGGTTCGTGCAGATCTTTTAGACGGCATAGATCAGGTTCTAAGGCGTTATAAAGACAGGAATAAAGTGTTTGGAGGAGTGCAAGTTCTTATGATTGGTGACTTACAACAATTATCCCCAGTAGTTAAAGATGCAGAATGGGAATTGTTAAAACCGTATTATAACACGCCTTATTTTTTCAGCAGTCAGGCTTTTAATAATGCAAACTCCATTAGTATTGAATTGAAACACATTTATCGGCAAGACAATCAAAAATTTATTGAGATACTCAATGAAATACGAAATAATGAACTCACTGAAAAAGCTGCCAAAGAGCTAAATAAAAGATATCTACCTAATTATAAGCCCGACAAAGATGATGGCTATATTATTTTAACTACTCATAATCATATAGCAAATACATTGAATGAGGTCGAATTGAATAAATTAAACAACAAAAGCTATTTCTATACAGCCGAAATCGACGGGAAATTTCAAGAATACGCCTATCCAACTCATAAAAAATTGGAGCTAAAAGTTGGAGCTCAAGTGATGTTTATTAAAAATGATAGCAGTCTCGAAAAGAGATATTTTAATGGTAAGATTGGAAAAATTGTCTCCTTGGATGAAAATGAAGTATCCGTTCTTTGTCCCGGTGATTCTGAAGAAATTAATACAACACCCGAAAAATGGGAACATGTAAATTATACTATTAATTCTGAAACAAAAGCAATCTCAGAAAATATTGTTGGCTCATTTATGCAAATGCCATTACGGCTTGCTTGGGCAATTACTATTCATAAAAGTCAGGGGCTTACTTTTGATAAAGCGATCATAGATGCAAAAACTTCTTTTGCACATGGACAGACTTATGTTGCTTTAAGCAGGTGTAGATCCTTGGAAGGAATTGTGTTGATGAACCCAATTGATGATAAGAGTATTATTACAGATACTAGAGTTATTTCTTTTAATAAGGATGTTGCTGAAAATCAACCAGATGAAGATATTCTTAAAGAATCTCAAAAAGAATTTCAGTTGCATCTCGTCGATGATCTGTTTAATTATTATCATTTTCTATTTCCAGTAAATCGTCTCATCGACATTTATTATAGCAATAAAAATAGCTTTCAAGGAACTATCATCGATCCCCTCGAAAGCATTAAACAATCGGGAATTCAAGAGCTTTTAAAAATCGCTAATAGCTTTAAAAGTCAATTAAGCAGCTTGTGCGAAGGGATTGTTTCTCCTGAAGCTAATGATGATTTTCAGGAAAGAATTCATAAAGCGGTCACCTATTTCTTAAAACACACGAAAGAGAGAATCAAAGACCCATTGTCACTGATTACATTTACTACGGAAGATAAAGCGCTTCATAAAGATTTTGAGAAATTCCTTCAGCAAATTGAAGACAATCTAGCGATAAAATTATATTGCTTGAATGGCTTAACAGAATTGTTTTCAGCTGAAAAATATTTAAACTTAAGGGCAAAAGCGGTTCTTCAGAAAAGTGATATTCCCAAAATAAAGAAAGCGTTTACAGCCAGTACAGATCACCCTAAATTATTTGAAGCATTACGTAACCTTCGTGATATTATTGCTTCCGCGGAAGACATTGCACACTATCAAATATTCACGCAACGATCTCTTTATGAGATGTGTGAGATTCTACCACTAAATAAGAGACAACTAAAAGTAGTCAATGGAATGGGGACTGTTAGGATTGAAAAATATGGTTCAGAAATACTTGAAATTATTAATGAATATGTAGATAGCAATAATATTCAGGTTCAGGAAATTGTGATTGAAAAAGAAAAACCAAAAAAAGAAGACACAAAATTGCTAAGTCTTCAACTATTTAAAAAGGGTTTGACAATTTCTGAAATCGCTGCTAAAAGAGGATTTGTAAGCAGTACCATTGAAGGGCATCTTTCGTCATTTCTATCAACAGGAGAAGTTGCTATCTTCGATCTTATTTCAGAAAAGAAATACAATCTAATTAAAAAGGAACTTAAAAAGAATAAATTTGAAGGCCTGACAGATTTAAAAAACAAAACGGGTGACAAATTTACCTATTCCGAATTGCGTATTGTTTTACGGGATTTGAAACCCTAAGCTAATGGCTATCAAGATTTCTCTAAATATTTAGCGGTATGTTTTTTAAAGGAATTATTAGTGTCCAATTAAAGTATGTAATAATGTTTAAAAGCTATATATAGCAATTGATTAGACGTTTTTAAAAAGGGCACACTTTGCTTTTTTTTTAAATATTTTATTAAAGCCATGATTGTTTAATTGATGTTTTTTTGCTGGTAACAAACTAGTCTTTATTCTTATGTCTTTCAGCGAAGCGGTCTTTTGTCTTTTGTTGGACAACTGTGAAAAGAAATACTATTTATTTTTGGTATAACTATTGTTAATATTATAGCTTTAGAACATTTAAAAACCGCTCTATTTTAATTACATTTGATTTATGGGATTATTAAAACCAAGGAAAAACAAGAAATTTGGATATGAACCCCGCTATTTCGATGATAATGGCGAGGGAAATCCATTTCAAATTTCCCATAAGTTTGATAAGTTTCGTAGCACTGTTGAAAATAAAAGCGGTTTAAAGGCTAAGATTTCATCTGCTTGGAATGAATTTCGGACTTCTTCAGAGAGGAACTCTAATAAAAGAGTACTGATCATTATGGCGATCTTGGTACTAATCTTTCTTTTTATTATTGAATTTGATTTGTCAATTTTTTTCAATTAATATAATGGCTGATATCATTCATTTATTACCAGATCATGTTGCAAATCAGATAGCAGCGGGAGAAGTTGTTCAGCGACCTGCTTCTGTTGTAAAAGAATTGCTTGAAAATGCCATTGATGCAAAAGCGACTTCTATAAAATTGGTCATTAAAGATGCTGGGAAGACTCTTGTTCAGGTTATCGACAATGGTATGGGAATGAGCACAACAGATGCCCGACTGAGTTTTGAACGTCATGCAACTTCAAAAATTAGATCTGCTGAAGATTTGTTTAATATTCATACAAAAGGATTTCGGGGTGAGGCTTTAGCATCCATTGCTGCAATAGCCCACGTAGAACTTAAATCAAAAACCGAAGCAGAAGAGGTTGGCACTCATATTTGTATTGAAGGTAGTGAAGTGATTTCTCAAGAAGTTGCAGTAATACCAAAAGGAACTACCATATCGGTTAAGAATTTATTTTATAATATTCCTGCTCGCCGGAATTTTTTAAAAAGTAATCCCGTTGAGACACGACATATTATTGATGAATTTCATCGGGTGGCACTGGCACATCCACAAATTGAATTTTTCTTGATTAATAACGGCGCTACTGTTTTTAATCTTCCTGCGTCAAATAATCGCCAGCGAATTGTAAATATTTTTGGAGTTAAAGCAAATGAAAAATTAGTTCCTGTTTCAGAAGAAACAGACATTGTTGAAGTGGAAGGATTTGTTATCAAACCAGAGTTTGCAAAAAAGAGTAGAGGAGAGCAATTCTTTTTTGTGAATAATAGATTTATTAAAAGTCCATATCTTCATCATGCAATTTTGTCGTCATTTGAAGGATTGATGAAAGAAGGAAAACATCCAGGTTATTTTTTGTTTTTGGAGGTGAATCCTAAATCAATCGATATCAATATTCACCCTACAAAGACAGAAATTAAATTTGACGATGAACATTCCATTTATGCGATGTTACATGCTGCTGTTAAGCACAGTTTAGGTCAGTTTAGTATCGCTCCCGTATTGGATTTTAAAAAGGATTCAGGTTTAGATACTCCTTATGATTATTCAAAAAAGAATCCAGTGAATCCTACAATTGAAGTCGATAAATCTTTCAATCCTTTTGAGAGAGAACCAAATCAAGGAAATGTAAGATTTCCATATAAAAGGGAGAAGAATTTATCATGGGAAGCAATTTATGTAGGTTTAGGTACCGAAAAGAATCAGATCGATCTAGAAGAAATTGAATTTGAAAGTGAAGAAGTTTCAGGGAGTTTTTTTGAATCGGATTCCAACGAACCAAAGAAAACTACTTTTCAACTTCAAAATAAATATATTATTAGCCCGATAAAAAGCGGATTAATAGTGATTCATCAAAATTTGGCACATCAACGAATTTTGTATGAGGGAATTTTGAAAAACATAACAGTTGAAGAAGCGATAAGTCAGCAATTATTATTTCCTTTGAAATTAAGTTTTTCAAAGCCAGACCTTGAAATCATTAAAAGTATTAAAGAACAATTGGAACATACCGGTTTTAGTTTCTCAGTGATTGAAAAGGGAATTGTTGAGATTAATGGTATTCCAGTTGCTGTAAAAGAGAGTGATATAAAAAATATTCTGGAACAATTGATAAGTGATATTAATACCGAATTACCCGATGCGGGATTTAGCCAGAATGATTTATTGGCAAAATCGTTGGCAAGAAGTCTTTCGATTAAAACTGGAACTCAATTAAATGTTGAGGAACAAGAACATTTAATTCACCAACTTTTTGCTTGTAAGGAGCCTTCGGTATCTCCATCAAATAAGCCCGTCTTAATAACATTGGATGCAAACGATCTAGATAAAAAATTTAATTAAATGGGAAGAATTTCTGAAACAATAAAAGCAATCATTATTGTTAATGTGATCTTTTTTATAGGAACACAATTTTTAGGTGAAACAGCTTATAGATTATTTTCACTTTTTTACTTTGAAAGCCCTAATTTTCAATTATGGCAGCCTCTTACGCATATGTTTATGCATGGAGGTATTATGCATATTTTATTCAATATGTATGCATTGTGGGCTTTTGGATCGCCATTAGAGCAAAACTGGGGTAGGAATAAGTTTTTGTTTTTTTATTTTTCAGCGGGATTTGGTGCTGCTTTGATACATACATTAGTAAATTATTACCAGATAAACAGTGCTTCTGAAATCCTCTTGAATGCAGGAATGAGTCAGGCTGATATTTCAAATATGTTAGTAACTGGGCAATATAAATCAAGTATATTGAATTCGGTTTCTATGGATACGATTCAATCTACTTACAACTCCTTTAACACTCCAGCAGTAGGTGCATCTGGTGCAATCTATGGTATTTTAGTTGCGTTTGGGATGATGTTTCCAAATGCTGAATTAATGCTTATATTTTTTCCAGTTCCAATAAAAGCTAAATATTTTATTCCTTTGTTACTTGTGGGAGATTTGGTTTTTGGGATATCAGGAGCAGGAACAGGAGTTGCACATTTTGCACACATTGGAGGCGCATTATTTGGATTTATTATGGCCTATTATTGGAAAAAGAATAGCTTCGATTCGCATCGGTGGGATTAGTTTTGTAGTTGTTCGTTTTGTGGGAGGGTAGATCTAAAGTATCGGAAAGCCTCTGGAGGAGAAGCAATCTCTCAAAATGAAGTTTATAATAATTAATTAAAAGATAAAAATATTGACTAACAACCTTACATATCAATTTAAACAAGCAAGCATAGTTTTAAAACTAATAGTGATTAATGCTATTCTTTTCCTCTTGGTGTTTTTGGGATCTTTCTTTTTTAGTATTCCAGCTGGGCAATTAACAGATTGGTTGTTACTTCCAACCGATTTTATTTCTCTATTAACACAACCCTGGTCATTAATAACCTATAGTTTTTTGCATTTTGGGTTTTGGCATGTTTTCTGGAATATGTATATTTTGTATTGGTTTGGGTCTTATGTGATCAATTTATTTAGTTCAAAAAGATTTTTGACTATTTACTTGCTAGGAGCAGCCTTTGGAGGTTTGTTGTATGTAGTAGCCTATAATTTATTTCCTGTTTTTAACGGCCATAGTACAAAACTAATAGGAGCATCAGCAGCCGTAAGAGCGATTATGATCTTTATTGCGGTATATACTCCTAATACCATTGTACGGATCTTTATGTTTAAAATTAAATTATGGCAAATAGGGCTTTTTGTGGTCTTACTTGACCTTATTTCATTACCATCTTCTGGAAATGCGGGGGGACTATTGGCACATTTGGGGGGAGCTTTATTTGGTTATTTATATGCTGTACAACTAGCAAAAGGAAATGATATTGGAAAATGGTTTGAAGATCTTATAAATTGGTTTTCGAATCAATTTAAGCCCAGACAAAAAAAGCCCTTTAGAAAAGTGCATAGAACAACTTCTAAGAGATCAGCACGTTCTAGTAAGGGAAAAGAAAGAGGAGCACATCAAGACAAGATAGATGCTATTTTGGATAAGATTGGAAAAAGCGGATATGAAAGTTTAACTAAAGCTGAAAAGGATTTTCTGTTTAAAGCGGGAAAAGATGATTAGGGGGACTAGTTTTAATTGCTAAGTATTAAGAATCAAGTATTAAATAAGGGTTTTTAAATGAAAAAAAAGTTGGGGCTTTTTAATAAAATAATTTATTGGATCAACCTCCTTGTTGCTTTTTTATTATTGATTTCATTTTTATTGCCATACATTCCTCCTCAACGATTTCCAACTCTTTCCCTTTTGAGTCTTGCGGTATCTCCACTGATTATTATAAACTCCTTGTTTGTATTGTATTGGACCTTTAAATTAAAATTAAATGGTTTTTTATCAGCTTCATTATTATTAATCGCTCACTTTCATTTTGGCTCTTTTATTCAGTTTTCTTCAGAAAAAAACAATTTAGAATCCAAGCATTCAATTTCTGTTTTATCGTATAATGTACGCTTGTTTAATGCTTATCAGGATAAGTCTTCACAAGAATCAGTTCCCGAAATTCTTTCAGAAATAATTGAATCAAAACAACCCGAAATTATTTGTATACAGGAGTATTATTCCAATAATCATGCAGACTTTTCCGCTTATCCATATCAATTTATTCATTATAAAGAAAAGAATAAATTAGGTCATGCTATTTTTTCAAAATATCCCTTATTAAATACGGGTTCATTCGAGTTTGAAAAAACATATAATAATTCTATCTATGCAGACGTCATTAAAGGAAATGATACTTTACGAGTATATAATTTGCACTTGAATTCTCTTGGTATTCTGCCCAGTGTTAGTTTTTTGCAAGAAGGGGATAAAGAAAAATTCAGAAAAAGAATTTCTAAAGCATTTGCCAAACAAGAGCAGCAAACGGAACAGATTTTGGAACATAAAAAAGATTCTAAATATCCGGTTTTGTTATGTGGTGATTTTAATAATACTTCATTTTCCTATGTCTATAAAAAGCTTTCCAATACTATGAATGATGCTTTTGTAGACTGTGGGAATGGTATTGGTACAACCTATTTGTTTGATTCATTCCCTATGCGAATTGATTATATTTTGGCTTCAAAAGAATTGGAGGTAGTTCAGTTTGAAACGATTAAAAACACCTTTTCAGATCACTATCCAGTTTCTGCAATTGTTAATTTTAAATAATTAGGAAAAATCTAATCGCTGAGATTCTAAATAATTGCAAGCATTAGTACCCTCATTAAACAACAAGTCCAATATCGATAAGTTGGGTAAAAAGCCGTGATTAGCTTCTAAAACTTGCGTATAAGTCTTGAGTCCAAATACTTCATTAGATTTTGCATCAATCAAAAAACGCAGGTCTGTCTCCTTGGGTTCTTTCTCATAAGTATTTGAAAAAGAATAGTCTATATCGATTTCCAAAAGCTCACAAATAAGATCGAATATTTTCATATTGAAATTCAATAATGAGGTTTCAGAATGAAAGAATAGCGGTTTTAAATCATCTTCGTAAAATTCAAAAAACGGTGAAGTACGATAAGCAGATTCTAACGATTTCCAATGTTGAACTTGCCATGGGAAACTATTTTCAACGTATACTTCCTTTGTTTTTTGTTTAATTTTTACTGAATTATTATTAGGGCTGCTGTGCTTAATAGGAATGCTCAATGATAACTTCCCATTACTGTGAGCAATAATACTTCTATTCCTATACGATTGTTTTTGATAATTATCCTCCACTTCAAAGATTACCTTTGAAGCTTGAACAATAGCCGCCATCTGTACTATTGTAGGAAAATAGCTAGGATGTACAAGAATTGTTTTCATTTATTATTTTTCTAAAACGCAGAATTCATAAGGCAATCTCTTTGCGAATGGGTCTATTTATGATTCCAGTTATTCGGATCATCACTATCATTTGGTGAAA
>Ga0164313_10005146_pt1 | contig 11597 bp, 5 predicted proteins | sample GuaBasSedimGuay4_FD_113735 | JGI IMG/M metagenome (GOLD analysis project Ga0164313, IMG submission 113735) | Subseafloor sediment microbial communities from Guaymas Basin, Gulf of California, Mexico - Guay4, Core 4569-4, 0-3 cm | ecosystem: Environmental > Aquatic > Marine > Hydrothermal vents >...
CTGAGCTACGCGCCTGCGTACTGAAAAATGGTAGGCGTGAGCGGACTCGAACCGCTGACCCCTACCGTGTCAAGGTAGTACTCTAACCAGCTGAGCTACACGCCTACAGGCTAATGACGGGTGGTCCAAGGACTCTTGAAACCCGACTTCGACCGTATAATCTGACAAAGAACATCCCCGGAAATCCAGGGAAAGGGATGCTACCACCGGGCCGATTGGCTGTCAATCTTCTGGCACATACGCTCGAACCTCGGGCAATCGTAGAGCCCGGGATACCACAGCCTCTGGTGTTGAGGCCTCAATTTCTCTCAACCGGAGGCCCAGCCACCGCCACAAGGAGTTTCCTGGCAAGATTTGGCCTTTCGGACACAACGAAATTGTCCCTTGACAGTGCGAAATACCGTGTGATAATGACATCTGTTCCAAGACTGAAGAAAGGAGACCAAACCATGAAAATCAAGACCAATGTCAAAGCCGGTGCAACGAAAACGTACGTTCAAGAGCAAGTAGACGCTGCTGAGCAGTAGGGTTGATTGAATCAACCTCAAAGGAAGCGCCCCTTCAACGCCTTCATCGGGTAATGACGGGGCGCTTATTTTGTTTGACGGATGCACGTCTCCGGCACCTCTGGTATGACATTCGTTTTGGGAAAGCAAAGTCTCGAAAGTGGCCACCTATTGAGGAGTCTATTCAAGGGTCAGAAATCTGACATCATGTCCCCAAGAGCGCCAACCCTGTTAACAAGAAAAACCGTAAGCGTGTCGATCGACGGTAAACCAGGCTCACGGATGTGCGACCACCACCAACGATTTCGCCCTATTCCTCGCACATTCAATCGCAAGTTTGAGATTTCCAGAATCAAGAGCACCGAAACTCTCGTCAAGGATTACGAGATCAGCCTCCTGCAACAATGCACGTGCAACGAACAGCCTGCTCTGTTCACCGTGAGAAAGCTGCCAGCCCGTTTCTCCTACAACCTGTAAAATCCCTCCGGGCATGCGATCGAGCAAATCTCCAAGACCTAGTTCTTGGCAGATCTCTGTCGCTTCTTGATAATCGGAAGCTGTGGGCGGCCATCGACGCCCCATCAACAGGTTGAAGGCAAACGTCTCGCTGAGCACATGGTTGTCGTGAAACTGAGGAGCGATCGCAATGATTTTTCGCCAAGTCTGGGAGCCGAGGGTTGCCAAATCAAACCCTTGGCACAGTAGCAAGCCATTTTCAGGCGCTCGCAAAGCGCCCAATAATGAAATCAATGTCGATTTTCCCCCACCCGAGGGGCCGACCAGCAGAATACGATCCCCCGAGTTGATAACCAAGTCAGCGTTGGATATCGCAGCACGGTGCCTCCCCTGGTATGTGAAGGACACATCACGAGCGACGACTACGGGCCCTGAATCAGGAACGGCATATTCTTGCAGACGAGAGACCGCACGCATCTCATCCCCGTCAGAAGCAGCATGGAAGATTGGTTTTGCACGCTTCCAGGCAACACCAGCAATCGCAAGGGCGCCTACGCCATTTGCCAGACGCTGCAATGCCCGACCGCCGAGAATCACACCGCCGAGACTGACCGCAAGGCCGCCGATTGTTCCTTGAGTGGCTGTGTACATCGAAGCGAGAGCAGCAATACCAATGATTCGCCAAATCAGCGCAACCTGACCTACATAGACTCCAATGCTGTCCACACCACTTGACGCCCTCATGTATTCGTCGAGAAGGTGATCCTCTCCCTCGTGCCACCTTTTTGGATCTTCTTGGACCAGCCGCGTGCGGTGCCCAATCATCCGCTCTGTATGATCATGGGTAAGTTTCAGCCGAAGTGTAACCCAGCGGTCAATTGCTACGACATGGCGCCAAAAGATGGCGGTGGCGACACATAGCCATAGCCCAAAAAGATTGGCGTGCCACATTCCGCCCGCCCCTTGCAATAGCACCCAAAAGGTAACCGCAACTTCGATGACCGCAAGCAAGGCCACATTTGCCCCACTGAGGGCTTGGGCCTCAATCGTATCTGTCTCGATCACCCGACCGAGCAACATTCCCGCCCCCTCTAGTTTCAAGCCCTCGAGGTCCAGGTTCATCACCCCAGCCAACAGCCGCCGCTTCAATAGTGCACTGGTCCCGATGACTACTCGCCCCTGCACATAAACGACGAGCATGCGAAGTGGAACTAATGTTACGAGCAACAGAGCCCAGCCAGACATCCAGGTGGGATCGAGGTTCCCAGTCAGAGCCCCACGTCCGATCAGCCACCATGAAAAAAGAAAGAGAATATATTGGGTGAGGTGGGTCCCTGCCAGAAGTACGGCTCTTGAAATTGCTCCGATCTGGCGCAGTTGATCCAAGAAGGGCGCTCCAGCAGGCACGCGCAGTATCCACACCGTACCCAAGGGGTGTTGATCGAGGTGTTCCGAATAGAGTGCCCGCCTTGTCTTATCCCGGCGAGATTTTCGAATATTGGCGCTGTTGACAATTGCTTCAATTCTCGTCTCAACTGTGGCTTCGAGCGGACCTGCAAGAACTGCCCGAATCACGCGAAACGGAACAGCCACAACCTTCAACTGGGGAGTCAACACCCGCGGTCTACGGCGAGAGCCGGGGACCAACAAAATCAAGCGTGATTCCTTCTCTATTTCAACCCGAATGACTGCAGGTGCCGCCATCTTGATCAATTGGCTGATTTCCGAGTACTTTGCTTCGATCTCCTCGGCCTCGACACCTATTTTTCTTGCAACCCCTACCATTCCCTCCAGCTGACCAAATCTTGAGTCAACCAAGCTCGTCCTGTCGCCATCAGACCTGATGAGCTTACATTCTTCTGCCAACGCTCGCATCGCTTCCTCTGCCTGGGCAATCGGCCACGACAACATTTTGAAGCCCATGCTCATCGCCCGCTCAAACCCTTTTCCCGAACCTCTCCGCCACGGACCTCCAAGCGGCGCCACATCGGATCGACCCAAAGGCTGACATTCATTTCCTCTTCCGCTGCCAACATTTCACAAAATCTGCTGTTCGGCTGGGCCTGGAGAACATGGGGGGGACCATCCTCAACGACCCGGCCACCATCAATCACGATGATACGATCAAAAGCCAACGTCTCCCGAAGGTCATGAGTAACCCAGAGAAGTGTGCTATTGCGCCATCTATGGCGCGCTTGCTTCAGCAAGCTGATGCGTTGCTCACGAGCGAGACCCCTGAAGGGTTCATCGAGGATCGCCAACCGCACGCCTGCTCGGTTGAGAGCTCGCGCAAATCTCAACCGTTGTCCTTCGCCGCCGGACACCAGCCCCCCACCTTCCCCCAACGTGGTTTGCAAGCCGTCAGGGAGTCCCTCAATCACGCCATACAGATTTGCTTGTTGCAAGGTGGCGGTGATCGACTGTGAGGGCCCTGTTCCGGCGCCATAGAATATGTTGTCGATCAATGATCTATTCCACAGGTGAACAGCAGGATCCACCCATGCAATCTCGTGGCGCGGGGCAGGAACCCCTCCTTTGTTGATTTCCTTCTTGTCGATGAAGACTGACCCTCTGGCCGGCGTATTCAACCCCAAAAACAGCCGAACCAGACTCGATTTCCCTGCACCAGAAGGGCCCACAATGGCGACATGGCTGCCGGCCTCTACCTCCAGGTCGATTCCATCGAGAATAGTATTCCCAGCGCCCACCACCGAGACTCCGCTCAACTCGAGGCTCACCGCCGATCCGTCTTCATGCTGGGGATGATCCTCATCGAAAAACTGGTGCTCATTTTCGTCCGGAGCGCCCAGAGGCTCAAAAACCCTCAAGGCAACATTTCTCATCGTTGGAATAAGGCGGGCGGAAACGGCAATGTCTTGACCAAGCCCGGGAATTCCCAAGACCCAGTACACAAGAAGCAAGATCATGCCGGAACCCCCGGCTCGCGAAAAATGATCAAACAGGATCCACACCGCAAAGAAATATCCGGCAAAGGCGGATACACCTTCAACAGCGATTGCTATCCTGAGCAGGTTGATGCTGGCCCTCGCCCATTCGACCAGCAAAACTTCGTGCTCTCGACGAACAGTTTTCTCGGCGGCATGGCACCGCAACGCAGTCAACCCCAACAGTGAGTCCAGGAAAAATCGTGACAAAGCCCCTGTGTGAGTCCGCACCCTGAGGTCTCGTTCTATCATCAATTTCTGGGAGACCAGCGGCAACGCTACGGCAATTATCGCAGCAGTTAATACAACCGAAGCGACCTCAGGGTCCAGCCAAATAATGCCAAGTGTCGTTGCCGCCAAGAGGGTCGTAGACCGCCAGAGATCAAATATTAGGGATGGTAGAGACCTCAATTTATGCAAAACGTGCGCTCGTTCTGCCATATCCGAGCTGAGACGTGAATGAAAATACCGATCGGCAAGATGCGGTAACTTTTTCAAAAAGGCTATTCTCAGCCGCGCCTCCAAATGCCTTCCCTGCCGTAATATCGAGGTTCTGGTCGGCAGGGCCAGGAACAGCAACCCAAGAAGCAAAAGGACTACCGCAGAAATTGCCGCAAACTTCTGTTCAGGGAGCCCGAGATACTGCCCAAAATCGAGTAGTCCACGGAAAAGCAGGGCCTCAATCATAACGGTTGCAGATGAAACGACCATGGCTGTTGTTACCAATACTGGTGCCTTGAGGCTGTCTTTGAAGAGTATTCGAAACAACTCTCGAAGCGGGGATGAGGGCCTTTCTGTCAATGCCGCTTGAAGCTCTGGGGGGATCTCGGCGGTCTTTGGGTCCTCTTCAGGTCCACCGTCGAAATCGGGGACTCGCTCGTCAATTCCGCGGACCCTCACTAGAACAGCACCACGAAAACGGAGATTTTCCTCGCAATCCTCGCCCTCTCCTTCGGGCAGTACCGACCAAAAGATACTTGGAACGTCGTTGGCTCCACCTATTTCCGACCGGCATGCTTCAGCAAAACTCTGAAGTAAAATCCGCTCTGCCTCGGTGCCGCGTCTTATGCCCCCGGTAGCGACAAGGGATTCGACAAACCGTGTTGCGGCATCCAACGCAGCAACGGGCTTCCATCCGCCGTCCTCAGAAACCTGAGAAATCAATCCTTGACCGACATCCGGAGCGATACCAATTCCCTCCAGTTTGGCTCCAAGAGGATCAAGAAATTCCTCGCTGAGCGACCATTCTGCCCAGTCCTCAGCCGAAACCACTTGGCTATGCATGTAGATGTCATGAAGAAATTTCTTTTTGTGTTGCCAGCGACGACCTGTTGCTGGATCCATAATCTGAACCCAGGGACCAATACAGTTCCACGCGATCACGAAATGCGTCGTACCGCTTGGCAGTTGTACGACGACAAGGGCCGGAAGCAAGTCTGCCCTTTTCAGCAGAAGGAAATCACCCGGCACCATAATTTGCTCAGCGTCCAAGCCGGCCTGCTGGGCAACAGTCTCCATAGAATCAATCGATGTTCCGTCGATCTCAGTTTGACAGGCTTCGCGCAGTCGACCGTAACTTGCCGCGATACCATGCCCCTCAAGCAAGGCCTTGAGGGATGCCGGCCCACAGTCCATCGCAGAGGACTGCACTACTTCCGGGACAAGCCAACGTCTCTTGTGCGTCATGAACTAATGCGAACCACCGATGAGGTTACGCCCGGCCGCACGCAGAACCAGGCCGGCTGGGGAGATCCTCTCCACGGTCACAGAAACTGTGCCGGAAAGGCCGTGCTCAAGAACGATGCCGTCTGGAACCTCAACAACCTCGAGTTCAACCCTCATTTTTTGAACTTCCGTTTCGAACCCTGTGCGAATCACCCGAGTACCAATTTGGCCAAACTGAATCCAGGGAAAGGCGTCGAGGCGCATCGTCCCAGGCTGGCCCACTTTGATACGTCCAAGCGCCGAGGTCACAGAAAATTTTGCAACCACAATCATTTTTCCATTGGGAATCAGAAAAACGACCGGCTCACCGTCTTCTACCCATGAACCGACTCGGAGCCCGGTCACCTCTCCGATTCTGCCGGAAACTGGAGCCTTGATCATTCGATCTGCCACCTCTTGACTGAGACGCTTTGACATCGCCTGAGTCTGCAACACCTCAGCCTCCAGGTTGGCCAGCTGCTGATCGTACAGGGCCAGTTGGGTGAGATGAGTGCTCGAATGCTGATCGAGCTCAAATTCCTTGAGGACAATTTCGCTTTCAGCTGATGCCACCATGGCACGCACCTGTTCAGCGCCTTCACGAGATCGTTGGGTGTCGGCGTCCGAGGATAAGCCAACCTCAAACAGCTGTTCCGAGCGTCTGAGTTCAGCTTCAGCTAATCGTAGCGAAGACTGAGCTTCGAGCAACCGCGATCTGGCGCCTTCGATCATGCGGAGGTCGGCATTCCTCTGGCTCACCGCATTCTCGGCCTCGGCTCGACGGGCCGACTTCAGGGTCTTCCTGACAGCCAGCAATCCACTTCGCCGCGCGTCACCTTCTTGGAGGTAACTAGCTTCACGCACCGCATCAAGCTCGGCTAACACATCACCCTTATTCACCTCTTGCCCAACCTTGAGGTCGATATGGACGATCCTTCCGGAAACCGGTGCATCAACCGGGTGGGACGCAGCATCCACCGCTAAATGGGCCTCCCCAGTCGTTTCGAGCACTGACACTTCTGTACCAAAGAACCATATTGACCACAAACAGAGCATGACGAGGCCGGAAATGATTCCTATCAATGACCACCGATATGAATCGGCCTCAAGGGAACGAAGAGAATTTGAAAAAGCCAAGGGCACGGAGGACTACCTCCCACCATCACTGCTGGAAGACCGAAAAATAATAGGAGACACAAGCCCGCCCAAATCGTGCTTTGATCCATCAGAAAAAACAGAAACTACAGCCTCCACGATGTCGGGATCTTAACATGCTAAAACCAGGTGTCTCCTGAGTGTTTTCTCAACAGGTCCTTTTGTTCCCGAATACCTCGGCCACGATAATTCGGGCCTCTTCTCCTCGGATACGGGTCGGCACTCAGGGCCATCCTCAGATTCCGACATCAGGATCGTGGAGGCCGCCTCAACCAAAAAATCTGGCGTCCTCAAAATCACCCGACCACGGTGACCGAACGTCATCCTCTACCATCGGTTCGGATCCAACCCCTCAAACACCATGAGCGTGCTGCGCCTCACCCTGCGGTTGAGGATGAGGTCGCCGGTCGCTGGATCGACGGTCAGGGGCAGATATTCGAAGTGCTCCGGCGCCGGACCGTCGAGATTGAGGACCGCACTTCTTTTCCATTGCTTTCGGCCGGCCTTGGCGGAATAGACGGCGATGGCCTCCTGCTCGCGGCGCAGTTGCAACAACTGCCGGCCGTCACGACTCCAGGCCAACCGCGTCGGATGGGAACTGACCTTGGTCGGAGAATTGCCCTCAGGCGACACCAGCCACGCGCCCTGGTTGGCATCGCTACTGTCGGTCCAAACGCTGTAGGCAATCCATCGACCATCGGGACTCCACGCCGGGTAGTCGCCCCCCGGTGGGCTGACGGCTCGCGGCTCACCACCGGCAGCAGACACCACCCAGACCTGCAGGGGAGAACCGGCAGCGAAGGCTACAGACCGGCCGTCCGGCGACCATGAGGGAAACTCAGAGCCCTCCACTCCGGTGGCCAGAGTCACCGGCTCACCGCCGGATAGGGCCAAAACCATGAGGTCGACACCACCGGCGTCCTGATTATTACTGAGATAGGCCAGACGAGTTCCGTCGGGCGAAACCGCTGGACAGCTGGCTTGAGAACCGGCTGCCAACACCGGTTGGTCGTCGCCCCGCTCCCGATCTACCCGGTATAATAAAGGTACGCCACCGACCACTCGTCGGTAGAAGACCGAGGCCTCCGGACCAACGCTGCCCCAGCCGACCTTGGCTTCGCCGCACTTGACGCATCGAAGGCTTCCCGTCAGGGGGTCGGCTGCGACAATATCGTAGGAGTTGTGCTGGTCGATGACGGCCAGCCGGGTTCCCGTTCGGTCGAAGGCCGGAAAGTCGAGGGAGAGGGCTGGAGTTGAGAGGTCTAATCTCCCACTCTTGGTGATGCGGACCAACAGATGCCCGACCGAGGCCGCCAGCGACCGACCCTTGGGATGCCATGACAGGCCCTGAAGCAGACCCCCTCCCTCCAGCCACTCTTCGGCGGCGCCCCCCCCTGGCCGACCGACGAAAATACCGGCACGAGTGTCGCTGCCCCCTCCAAGAAATGCCCCGCCACCACCAGGCCGCGGAACCGCCGCCCAATACTGGCGGGAGGTCGGATCAACCGGATAGGGCGTCACCTGCCCGGTATCAGGTTCCCAGGTCCACAAGCCCGAGACGCCCTCGGTGATTCGGGAAACAACCAGCTTTCCGGGAGCAATCCAGGCCCCTCGGGAGGCGTCGTCCAGAACCGATACGGCCGCCCCCCCGACTGCCGGCAGGATCTCCATGGACATCGAGCTGTCACTCATGCGCGTCACGGCGATCGCCTGGCCGTCAGGAGAATAGGCCGGCCAGATCGGCACGCCGTCAGAGTTGTTCTCGGCCAGGATCCGTGGTTCCTGCTGATCGATGGGTACCACCATGATTTCAAAAATACCGTCTTTTTCAACCTCGGCAACCACCTCGGCACCCGAAGGACTCCAGCTGATGTTCCGCATCGAGCCCGATCCTTCGTACAGGGTGTGGAGCCCCCAACGTCCCGGATCCGGGCGGAGCTTTTCCATACCCACCCGTCCACCCAGAAAGCCCACCGTGGACCCAAGCAAAAGCACGGCGGCAGTCGCCAGGCCCACACGGATCAGGCGGCGACGACGCCGAATTTCGACCGCTTTGATCGAGCTCGACCCGATCTCAACAGTCGGAATGTCCCCGTCATCGTCCGTACTCGTGCCGAGAAATGCCTCGAGATCCTGAACAAGGCTATCGGCGTCACCATACCGCCGTCCCGGGTCTTTTTCCAGACACCTTTCGATGATCGCGACCAGCGATGGGGAAACACCAGACGCAACCTCGGCGACCTGAGGGTACTGACACTTGATGACCGCCTGCAACACCTTGACCGGCGTCGAACCGGTGAAAGCCCGGCGACCGGTGACCATTTCATAGAGCACGGTCCCGAACGAGAAGATATCGGCGTGAACCCCGACATGACCTCCCATTGCCTGCTCCGGCGCCATGTAGGGGCACGAGCCCAGAACCATGCCTGGAGCTGTCAATGTTGCCTCGGATCTGTGGCCGATCGCCTGAGTCAGGCGGGCCAGACCGAAATCCAGGACCTTTGCATACCCTTCGTCGGCAATCATGATGTTTGACGGCTTGAGATCGCGGTGAACAACGCCGACTCTGTGGGCTGCAATCAGTGCCTTGCCCACCTGAATGGCATAACCAACAGCCGTCTTGGCCGGCAATGGCCCCTCTGAGATGACCTGATCGAGGCTTCGGCCTCGAATCAACTCCATCACCAGGTACGGCATCTCCTCACCCGACCCGGGATCCGCCGATCCGATGTCGAAGACCGAGACGACGTTGGGATGCTGAATGCGCCCCATCGCCCGCGCCTCTCTCTGAAACCGTTGTTCAGCGGCCTCGTCGGTGACAAAGAGACGGGGCAGGAGCTTGACCGCAACTTCTCGAACGAGCAGGCGATCGCGCGCAATCCAAACGGCACCCATTCCGCCGGTGGCTAACCGCCGCTCGAGGCGGTAGCGTCCAACTTCCATGCCTTCTTTGATTTCGCCGACCATACCTCGATTATAGCGCGGGAATGGCTTGGTCTTCACGGATCTCAGGTGCAGAGTTCTCGAAAGGTGTCATCAGGGTTCAGACCATTTCAAAATTTATCTTACTGCCTGAGACCTGAGCCTCTTGCAAAATTCGTTTCGGCACGAGGCGGGGCAGGAGCTCCGCGGTCCAGGACGCAGTCCCGGTAGTTCCTATGGCTTTTCTCTTTGTGCCTCTTCGTGCCTCTTTGTGGCTATTTCATGATTTTTGCAAGCGCCTGACCTGAAACCTGCCTTCACACCTTCAATCCCAAATCCTTCAACTGAACTGGATCAACCGCTGCCGGAGCATCGGTCAGAAGACATGACGCCGAGGTTGTCTTGGGGAACGCTATGACGTCCCGAATAGAGTCCCTTCCCGCCATCAACATGATCATCCGGTCGAGACCCAAGGCAATGCCCCCATGGGGCGGCACTCCATAACGAAAGGCCTCCAGCAGGAACCCAAACCGTTCGTCAGCCTCGGCGTCGTCGATGCCCAAGGCAGCGAACATCTGCCGTTGCAGCTGGGCGCTGTGGATTCTGATCGACCCGCCCCCAAGCTCGACGCCGTCCATGACAACGTCGTAGGCCCGGGCCCGAACTTTGCCCGGATCAGACTCCATCAGAGCTTCGTCCTCCGGGAGAGGCGCTGTGAATGGGTGGTGCATCGCAAAGTAACGTTCGTCGTCAGGCGAGTACTCCAACAGCGGGAAGTCGGTGACCCACAGAAAATCGTGCCGTCCCTCAGGGATCAGATCTCTCTCCGCCGCGAGGTGGACCCGCAGGGCCCCCAGAGCGGCAAAGACCACACGCTCGGGCGCACCGATCACCAGCAAAAGGTCACCCTCGCCCGCGCCGGCAGCCTCAAGGAAACGACGGCAACCGTCCTCTCCAAGCGCTTTCTTGGCCGGCGAGGTTATGCCGTCGGGGGTCAGTTTGAACCACAGGACTCCAGCCGCACCGTAGGTCTTGACGAACTCGGTCAATCCGTCGAGCTGCTTCCTGGAGTACGTGGCGCCTCCCGGCACCAGGATGCCCTTGACCCTGCCTTCCTCGGCGGCCCCTTCGAGAACGCGAAACCCACAGCCATCGCACTGCGGCCCCAGTTCCACCAACTCGAGTCCGAACCTTGTATCCGGCCGGTCGGACCCGAACCGTTCCATACACTCGGCATAGCTCAAGCGTGGGAAGGTCTTCGGAGGGTCTATGCCGACCATTGGAAAAATTCGCCCGAAAAGTCCCTCAATCAGGGTGTAGATGTCCTCTTCAGTGATGAAGGAGGCCTCGGCGTCGATCTGGGTGAACTCCGGTTGGCGGTCCGCACGCAGATCTTCGTCCCTGAAACAACGGGCAATCTGAACGTATCGCCCCACGCCGGCGACCTGCAGCATTTGTTTGAAGAGTTGGGGAGACTGAGGGAGGGCGTAAAACTCCCCCTTGTGCACACGGGAGGGCACCAGAAAATCGCGGGCACCTTCGGGGGTCGATCGCGTCAGAATCGGCGTCTCGACCTCGAGGAACTCCATTTCGTCAAAGAAACGGCGTGTCTCGGCAACCACCCGATGCCGGAGGACCAAATTGCTGACCATCTTCGGACGCCGGAGATCCAACGCCCGGTGCTTCAGTCGTAATTCCTCGGAGGCGTTGGTGTCGTCCTCGACGACAAACGGCGGCGTCTCCGCCCGGGTCAGGACCTCACACGCTGAAACCCTGATTTCAATCTCACCGGTCGGTAATTTCGTATTCGCCTGGCCCTCGGCCCGTTTTCTGATCGTACCCTCAACCCTGATGACATACTCGGATGACAGTTCTTCACCATCCGAAAGCATCTCGGTCTCGAAGACCA
>Ga0164313_10005147_pt1 | contig 11594 bp, 11 predicted proteins | sample GuaBasSedimGuay4_FD_113735 | JGI IMG/M metagenome (GOLD analysis project Ga0164313, IMG submission 113735) | Subseafloor sediment microbial communities from Guaymas Basin, Gulf of California, Mexico - Guay4, Core 4569-4, 0-3 cm | ecosystem: Environmental > Aquatic > Marine > Hydrothermal vents...
GCGGGGGCCAGACCGGTACACTTCGGCCATCTGGAGGGGTGACAGAGCGGACGAATGTGACGGTCTCGAAAACCGTTGGGCCTTTAGGGGTCCCGAGGGTTCAAATCCCTCCCCCTCCGCCAACTTTTTGTGTGTTTTGGATAGCCCTGTAGCGACCCAATCACCGACCTGCTGGTCGTCGTGTGGTCAGGTGTGGCATCGGCGGTCTGTATGGCCTGAGCAGGTCAGCGTCAAGGTGAGCCTTCTTGGGTTCAAATCCCTCCCCCTCCGCCAAGTTTTCGGTGCTCGATATGGGCCTGTTACGACCCAATCCGCGACCTGCTGGTCGTCGTGTTGTGGGGTATGGCTGCACAGACCTGTGCTACAACCTCGGTTGATGCCAAATCAAACCTTCTGGGGTTCAAATTCCTCCCCCTCCGCCAAGTGTTTCTTGTTCAATATGGCCCTGATGTGATTTGAGTACCGAGTTACTGGTTGTCGTGTGGTCAGGTGTGGCGTCGGTGGTCTGAGTGGACCGAGCGGGTCAGCGTCAAGGTGAGCCTTCTTGGGTTCGAATCCAGCCCCTCCGCCGATTGAGTCGCGCAGGACTCTGGCGCTTGCGGGCGCTACATATGGGGCGACCGAGCGCTGGGGCGAGCCTGGCCAACGGCTCTTGTCCGACCGAACACCTGCGTTTGAATGACCATTCAGGTAAGATTGACTGGAATTGCGGTGATGTTCTATCACCGAACACACCGAAAGGGAAAACATGCCAGTATTGGACTTTTTCTGGACGATGATGATCTTCTTCTTGTGGGTCATCTGGATCTGGTTGCTTATCACCGTCTTCATCGATCTGTTCCGCAACAAGGCGATGAACGGATGGAAGAAAGCCCTATGGGTCATCTTCTTGATCTTCCTGCCACTTCTCGGCGTTCTGGTGTATCTCATTGTCCATGGTGACGAGATGCAGCAGCGTCAGATCGACCATGCGGCGAACGTTCAGCAGGCGCAGAACGCGTACATCAGGGACGTTGCCAGCACCGACGCTCCTGACAGCGCTGCGCAGCTCACACAGCTCGCCCAGTTGCACAAAGATGGTGCGCTCACAGATGATGAGTACGCACAGCAGAAGGCCAAGGTCCTCAACTCGTAGGACTCACTTTCTAATGGAGAAGGGGCACCCATCACGGGTGCCCCTTCCTCGTTTCAAGGGTCAGGTGTGCAGCCAAAGTGCCGTTGTCCGGCGGGCTGTACCAAACTACGGTTTCTGGAGGGATGACTGAGTGGACGAAAGTACTGGTCTTGAAAACCAGCGAGGCGCAAGCTTCCGTGGGTTCGAATCCCACTCCCTCCGCCATCATTAGGGCTTTGGCGTCGACCAGTTCCGCATGTGCGCCTGGTGGACGCCAAAGCCCTAATCGCGTCAGCGGGCCATGGTGTAGAACTCGTCGTTGGGGCGGATGCTGGCGAAGTTGGCGAGGCGGTTACTGAAGCCGAACAGACCCGTGATCGCCGCGATATCCCAGATGTCATCATCGGTGAATCCGTGTTCGTGGAGGGTTTCGTAGTCCGATTCGTTGACATTGCGCGAGTCGTTCGAGACCTTGAGGGCGAAGTCCAGCATCGCCATCTGACGGTCAGTGATGTCTGCTTTGCGGTGGTTGACCGCTACCTGGTCGGAAACGAGTGAGTCCTTCGCCCGAATCCGCAGAATCGCTCCGTGGGCAACAACGCAGTACTGACACCCGTTGTCACCCGACGTCGCAACAACGATCATCTCCCTGTCAGCTTTCGTCAGGCCGCCTGCTCTTTCCATCAATGCATCGTGATATGCGAAGAACGCACGGAACTCGTCGGGACGGTGTGCAAGGGCGAGGAAGATGTTCGGGATGAAACCCGCCTTCTCGTTCACGGCAACGATCGCCGCCTTCAGGTCATCCGGCATGTCCTCGAGTTCGGGGACCGGGTACCTACTGATCGGATGGTCGGCCATGTTGTGTACTCCTGTGCTTGCGGGTGTCCTACATTGGACGCTAGCTGAAACGCCGCGTGGTCACAGAGATCGGCGCACGAGGAACACCACGAATTGGAGGAACAATGACGAGACGAATGAAGGTTGGAGTGCAACTCCCCGAGGTGGAGAGATACGTCACATGGCCCGAAATTCGGGAGATGGCTGTTACCGCAGAGGCTGTGGGGTTCGATTCGCTGTGGGTGGGGGACCATCTGCTGTATCGCTCAGAGAACGAAACTACTGGCCCATGGGAGGCCTGGTCGATGCTTGCGGCGATCGCTGCGGTCACCGAACGTGTCCAGATAGGTCCACTCGTGGCTGCAACGTCCTTCCACAACCCCGCGATGCTTGCGAAGAAGGCTGCCACCGTTGACGAGATATCGAACGGACGGCTCATCCTGGGCCTCGGAGCAGGGTGGAACCGCACTGAGTACGACGCATATGGTTTCCCTTTCGACCGTAGAGCGTCGAGGTTTGAGGAGGCCTTCACCATTATCAGGACTCTTCTTTCTGATGGAGCTATCGATTTTGATGGCGGGTATTACACGCTCAGGGACTGTGAACTTGTTCCACCTGCACGTTCCGGGGGGATCCCCCTGATGGTCGGGTCGGAGGGACCGCGTGTCCTGCGAGCGACGTTGCCCTACGTGGACATGTGGAATGCGTGGTTCGCATGGTTCGGAAACACACCCGCAGGGGCCGCCGAATCGATCGCCATGATGGAATCCGCGTGCAGAGAGGCTGGCAGGGACCCGGCCGAGGTCGACAAGACGGTGACTGTCCTGGTGAGTGTGCCCGGCGGGAGCAGTGATCCACAAGGAAGCCCCGGCCAGAGGCAGGCCTACCCGGTCGGCGGTACCCAGGAAGAGGTTGCCGAGAGACTCCTTGCCTTCGAAGCGGTCGGGGTCGACCGTGTGCAATTGGTTGTCGACCCGATTACCGCTGCTTCGATCGAGTGGCTGGGCGGCGTCCTCGCGGCGATGGACAACGGATGACCGGCATCCGCTGTCCGCCAGGAAGGAGGAAGGCGGACAGCGCCCCGCCTACTGCATCGGGAGTAGGCGGGAGTCCGCTAGTGCAGCGGTGCGGTGTCCTGCACCTGCGTGGTATCTCGGGTCCTGTGTCATTGCGCCGAACGCAGCGACATCGGGGTACTCAATGATGAGTACCTGATCCCACCGGGCTTCAGAAGGTCCAATCAGGAGCTGCCCACCGGTACCCATGAAGATCGCCCTTCCTCCGACCTCTGTGAGGAGTGGGATCGTGAGCGTGGAGTAGATCTCGTACGCCTCGGCTCCGGAGATCGGTTCACCGGGTGCGAGGTCAGGCGACGCGCTGTAGTCGGCAGTTTCACGGAATCGGAGAAGGTTGAGCATCCGTATCGGGCCTGACAGACCTCGCTGGGCGAATGCAGCGATGGCTTCGGGTGTGGGTGAGATATGCATGTTGCGAGCATACGACGTCAGTTCGGACGCGGCAACGGTGTCAGGACTCCTTGCGTGAGGCGACCCATGCCCCTGCGAGGACAAGACCCGTTCCGACGATTGCCAGAGGAGCGACCGTATCTCCACGCACGAGCACTCCGAGGACGACGGCAACGATCGGTACGAAATAGATCGCCACAGATCCACGTGGTCCACCAACCCGTCCAACGAGCGTGCCCATCAGCACGAACGCGATTCCCGTCCCGAGGGCACCGAGGGGAATCATTGCAAGAGCTGAGGGCCACGCCCATGTCGAGCCGGGAATCTGCCACAACCCGAACGGGACAACGATGATGAGCGCCGCGAGTTGCGCTTTGAACAGGACTGGCAGTGCGCCGTACTTCTGCTGAAGTGGGACGGCAAGATTTGTTGACAATCCGTACAGGACAACTGCGAGAACGACAAGCCCTGCACCAAGAGCTGTGGCCGAAGATTCGACCACTTCCGGTGCTGATATAGCTAGCACCCCTACGAACCCGATGCCGATACCCAATAGTTGCCTCCACCCAGGCAGTCGTCGCAGAAGCATCGTCGCCCAGATCGCAGACGTAATGGGTACCGCACCGTTCAGCATGCCGGCAACGGACGAGTCGATCCACTGCTGCGCTATCGGGAAGATCATCAGTGGGATGGCTATCCAGATGACCCCGAGGAGGAACACCCTCGGGCGATCCTGGGTTTCGATCGGTGCACGTGCCTTTGAGAACACGGCGAGTGTCATGGCGCCGATCGCGATTCGGGCAAGCGTGATGACACCGGGGTTGAATGCGTCGAGACCGATGGCCATGAACACGAACGACGATCCCCAGATGAGCGCAACGCCCGCGAGAAGACCCCACTCGGCACCACCGAACGCGTCACGGTGCGTCCCGTAATCGGTTGTGGGAAGGGAAGATCCGTTCGTCCCTGAGATCCTGGTCATCGAGGAAGTGTACGGGCACGTAACCGCCCTGCAGGACGCCACTGACACGGGACGGCAGACTCCAGGGTCTACGCTGGTGGTGGTGACCGAGACCCCAGGAACGATCCACAGGATGCATACATGGTGGCAACAGGCAAGTATCGAACCTTTGTAACGCACCTCGAGTGCGGACTCACCGGCGAGCGGTACGAGGCAGATCGTGTTCACGGACTGTCGGATGCGGGCAGACCTCTCCTGGTGAGATACGACCTCTCGGCTCTCGCCGAAGCTGTGAATCGCGATGATCTCGTCTATCGGCCGAGCGGCATGTGGAGGTACGGTGAGTTTCTGCCTGTTCGTGATCCAACAAACATCGTGTCACTGGTCGAGACGGAGACCCCCCTTGTCCCGCTTGACACCATGGCCGCATCCCTCGGAGCGAGAGAGATCCTCGTCAAGGATGAGGGCCGCTTGCCGACCGGATCTTTCAAAGCGCGGGGACTCTCCATGGCAGTTTCCATGGCAAAGGAACTCGGGATCGACCGCATTGCGATGCCAACGAACGGCAACGCTGGCGCGGCCCTTGCGGCATACGGGACAAGGGCAGGGATAGAGACCTTCGTCTTGTGTCCAGATGACACGCCTGAGGTCAACGTGAGGGAGATCGCCCTTCAGGGAGCCAAGGTGTGGAAGGTCAACGGATTGATCAACGATTGCGGGCGGATCGTTGGAGATGGTGTCGGGCCGATGGGGTGGTTCGACGCCTCAACGCTCAAGGAGCCGTACCGGATCGAAGGTAAGAAGACGATGGGCCTGGAACTGGCAGATCAACTCGGCTGGACGTTGCCCGATGTGATCTTCTACCCAACAGGGGGTGGTACGGGGCTCATAGGGATGTGGAAGGCGTTCAAGGAGCTGAGGGAGATCGGATGGTTGTCGGGTGATCTGCCGAGGATGGTTGCTGTCCAGTCGACAGGGTGTGCCCCGATCGTCAAAGCCTTCGAGGAAGGAAAGAGGCATGCTGATCTGTGGGAGAACGCTGCGACGATCGCCTCTGGTATCAGGGTTCCAGCAGCAATCGGTGACTTCCTGATACTCGACGCGATCCGCGAGAGCGGTGGATTCGCTATAGCGGTCCCTGATGAGGAAATAGTCAGCGCCTTCGAACGCGTGCCAGCAAGTGACGGTCTTCTTATGTCTCCTGAGGGTGCGGCAACCGTGGCAGGCTACGAAGCCGCTCTCGAACGAGGCCTCGTCTCCAGGGACGACCGTGTGCTCCTGTTCAACTGCGGCAACGGCCTCAAGTACCCAATGCCACCGGTCACCGCATCGCTCGACCGCACCAAACCCATCGACTGGGACACCCTCATCTGATCCGAACATGCTCTGAACCCAGGGTTCGTAAGCTCGTATACGCGCGCCCGAGCCCACAGAACGAGAGGTGCTGCAAGCCCTGGGTTCACAGCATCGTATACGCGTCCTCCGGCCCACAGAATGGGCTGGAAGGTCCGCTGATAGGATGGAGACATGACCCGGTTGATTCCGCTCGCCATGTCGATGGCCCTCATTGTTGCAGCCTGCACTTCGACCGTGGATGAGTCACCCACAACCACGGATGCCATTTCGGTTACCGCAACCTCATCGGTGGTCTCCGCGACATCGACATTCCCACCTCCAACAACGACATCTGAGCCGCCAGATGGATTCGGTGGCGAAGTGACTATCGGTACCGACTTCCCGATCGAGACGTTGAACCCGTTCGCCCCGAACGCGTTCGGTGTCCGCACGTACGGCAATCTCGTGTGGGCGACCGTCTACGACATCGATCCTGACACCTGGGATCGGATACCCGATGTCATTGAGGCGATGCCATCGAAGTCCGGTGCGATCACCGTTAACGATGATGGCACCATGACCGTGACGTATGCGATCGTCAATCGGGCCATGTGGAGCGATGGCGAACCGATCACCGGATTCGATCTCGGCTTCACGGCCGCGGCGATGCGGGATATGGCGCTGGCGGGAGAAGGGGGTGTCGATCCCGTGATGGCCACTGTTGTCGGCACAGAGGCCGACGGCAAGTCGGCGTCGATCACGTTCTCGGAGCCGACGCTCGCCTTTGAGGACGCCATGTGGATCATCCTCCCGTCCCACGTGCTCGAAGGCGTTGACCTTGTCAACGGAACCGACGGCACCGATTGGCCCTCGGGCGGTCCGTTCGTCCTCGATGGGGCACCGGACTTCAACGAGCTTCACTTTGTGCGAAACGAGAACTACTGGAAGAGTGCGGACGGGCGGGCCCTTCCGTACCTCGATGCGGTGACGATCCTTGCGACAACTGAACCAGGTCTCCAGGCAGATGAGCCGGTATCTCCCATCGGTGCATTCGTTGCTCACGTGATTGATGTCGCTCCCATTCCTCCCGTGCCGCTCCTCTACGATCGGATCGAAGATGCGGTGGCCGAAGGTGCGGAGTTCCACTATGTCCCTACACCGATCATCGAACACCTCACGTTCAACTTCTCCGATGTTCGTCTCGAGGCGAACCCCGACTCTGTGAACGAGTTCATCGACTTTCGTCGGGCTCTTGCTTCGTCTATCGACCGGCCCCAGATACTGGACGAGACGGGCGTGGCGTGGTTCCCGGAGACGCCAGGGATGCTGATACCTCTGGGTGAGTCCGCATGGTCCGTCTACGAGGTCGGGATCGCCCAGATCCCTGAACTCCCTGAGGGAGCAGCGTCGATCCTGTCGACGACGGGTAACGCCGATGAGCGCCCGAAGATAGCCGAAGCACTTGAACCTGCCTTCACCGCCGCGGGAGTCACCTACGAAGTAGACCTACAGGACTCTCAGGAGTTCTTCCAGGCGACGATCGTTGACAGCACGTATGACATCGGCATGTGGGCATGGGTGTCCGACGGGGGGTATGCCAGACAGTTGAACATGCTCGGAGCGTTCGACCCACGCTCGGAGCCGTCTGATGGCAACGTCCGAAACTGGGGGTCGGGTGGCACGGCCAACGACGCCACGGTGCGATTCTCGGAGATCATCGACGAGGCCAGAACAACTATCGATGGGGCCGCGTTCTTCGACCTGGTCCGCGAGGCAGAAGCGATCCTCGCCACCGAACTCCCCATCATCCCGCTGTTCTCCCGGGGCACGGGTCTCGCCATCTGGCCCGACGCAGTATCAGGTGTCACCCACAACGGATCTCGTTCCGAGTTCACCTGGAACATCGAGACCTGGCAGCGCGTCGGTGAATAGCGCAGTGAACCCAGGGTTCGCGGCGTCCTATATGGCGCTGCGAGCCCAGAGAATTGGTTGGTGTCGCTTTGTGGGGGTGAACGTCGGCGCCCTGATACCCTCTCCCTACCTGGAGAGGTGGCCGAGCGGCCGAAGGCGCTCGCCTGCTAAGCGAGTAGGGGGTTTAAGCCCCCTCGAGGGTTCAAATCCCTCCCTCTCCGCCACGAAGGAAGCCCCCGGTCGTTATCGCCGGGGGCTTCTCGGTGTCTGCACGGTCCTTCTATGGGCTGTCAGCTGCAATACGCGGCTCTCCAACCCTGGGTACGCGGGTTATTGGGTCGACCACTCGGTGACGAGGCGGGTGAGGGATGGGAGGGGGATGCAGCCTGAGCCGAGGACGACGTCGTGGTATCCCTTGATGTCGAAATTGTCTCCCATCGTGGCTTCGGCGTCGGAGCGGATCTTCTGCATCTCGAGGCGGCCGATCATGTACGACACGGCCTGTCCTGGGAACGACAGATAGCGGTCGACCTCCTCGGTGATCGAGTGCAGCGTCATCGGCGAGTTCTCTGCCATGTAGTCGATGGCCTGTTGGCGGGACCATCCGAGAGAGTGCATGCCCGTGTCGACAACGAGCCGGCACGCACGCATGGAGTCCCCTTGGAGCATCCCGATCCGGTCGAGTTCGGACGAGTACAGGCCCATCTCGTCGGCAAGGCGTTCCGTATACAGCGCCCACCCCTCTCCGTATGCGGAGATGAAGCCGTTGCGTCGGAACGCGGGCATCGCGTCACCAAGTTCCTGAGCGATCGCGATCTGGAGGTGGTGGCCAGGAATGCCCTCATGGAACGCCGTCGACTGAACCTCGAAGGTACCCCAAGACGTCGGGTCCGTTGTGTTCATGAAGAACGTTCCTTCACGCGACCCGTCTTCGGCAGGGGGGTAGTAGAACGCCACCGGTCCGTGCTGGGTCTCCTGGACGAAACAGTCCGACTGGGGCAACTTGCCGAACCAGTCTCCCATCTCTGCCTTGGCAGCAGCGAACGCTTCCTCGGATTGGGCCACGACGCCGGCACCGGTCGTGTGGTGTAGGTCTGGGTCCTCGCGCAGGGCAGCGAAGATCTCACTGAGATCGGTCGTTTCGAGGATCGGTCCGGCGATCTCGCGGTATTCGTCCGCCAGGCGAGCGATCTGTTGAAGGCCGATGTCGTGGATGTCCTGGGCGGTCAAATCGAGGGTTGTGTACCGCTCGAGTAACCGGGCGTACAGTTCATCACCGTCATCAAGTGCCCATAAACCAGCGCGCTCGTTGGGTCGGGCCATGGGGCCGACCTCGTCGCGAACGACATCTCGGTACCGCGCGAACGCAGGGCGGATCTCTTCGGTGATGATGGCGGCTGCCCTCTCCCTCCAAGCGACGATGTCTTCGTCGGAATAGTCGGCTGGCATCTGGGCCTGCAAGAAGGCGTCCTCCTCGATGGGTGATTCGAGCATCGCGTCGATCTGTGCGACTGTCGCGTTGACAGCGAACTCGGCGTTCACCCTGCCTGATGCGACGCCCTCGCGAAGCCGCTCAGTCTGCTGGTCGACCATCCTGGCGACCGCCGAGTACTTGACAAGCATCATCTCTGCGTGCTCGGGTGTCTCCACAGACATCTGCGGGATCGCGATCTGGAACACGACCTGTGTTCCAAAGATCGGATCGACTCCGAACTCTGCCTGACGTAATTCGTCGATGGCTGCCGAAGTTGCACACTCGTAGATCAACGTATCGCGTGTGACATTGTCGTCTGACGACAACGTGGTGGGATCGAACGCTTCTGCCTTGGATGCGAACTCACGCAGGCGTTCGATCTTGGCATCCTCTCCGGCACGACTCGCATCCTCCACACGGTCCATGTACCGGTAATCGCCCAGCATGTGGGCTTCGCTCGGCTGGGTCTCCATCAGGTAGTCCCAGTATTCATCAGCGAGTTGGCGCAGTGCTTCGTTCACGGTATCTCCCGGTCGTGTGTGTATATCGTATGGTGCGCACCGATACTGTCCTGCTGTGGGCGCGGCTGTGGGCGACCAGGTCGGCCGCCCACAGCCTCCGAACTCTGGAGGATCACTCCTCCGGCGACGCTTCGTCCTCAGCGAGGATCTTGTAGATTTTCCGCCTGGCCTCGTTGAGAACCTCGATGGCCCTCTCTGCTTGATCATCCGACCCGGCCCGTGCTATCTGCATCACAGCAGCACCGACCTGGAACCCGGCATCGCGTAGATCGACAAGATTGTCACTCATTCCGTCAGCCATCCGTTCCCACGGTGGTAGCTGCTTTGAGGATGCGACCGCAGCGGACCCATTCTCGGTGATCGTGAAGACGTTCTTGCCGTCATGTTCCGTGGATTGGACGAGGCCTTCGTCGGCGAGTTGCTGGAGGGTCGGGTAGACCGAACCGGGGCTCGGGTTCCAGACCCCATCCGTGCGGTCCGAGATCTCCTGGATGATCTGGTAGCCGTGCATCGGCTCTTCGTTGAGTAGATACAAGATGGCGATGCGTACATCGCCACGGCCGACCTTCGGTTTGCCAGGGAAGAACGGTCCGGGTCCCATGGGGAACCCGTCACGGGGTCCGCGGTTGCCGCGGGGGCCGTGACGTCCTCGCCCGTGGTGCTTCTTGCTCGCAAGCATCATCATGATCTTCATGCGACGCTGTGCTGCGAACGGTGGTGTCATTGCGTAGGTCAATGTGTCTCCTTTCAAGACTATGTGAACAGTATCGCGATATATCGCGATACTGTCAAGTAATTTCTTTTCGAGGCACAAGATTCTGGTCTTCCGCCGGATCTGGACGGTGGCGCAATCGGATGCGAGTGACCGATTCGACGTACTACCATTGCCCCGCAGGACGCCACACGGCGTTCTCCACCTAGCGCCCGTAGCTCAATTTGGATAGAGCGTCTGATTACGGATCAGAAGGTTGGGGGTTCGAGTCCCTCCGGGCGTGCTACGGAATCCCTTGCAGTGCAAGGGCTATTCTTCTAGAGACTTCTCCTCGACTGGTGACCTGTCGTCCGACCGGGGCGTGGAACACGACCCACATCATGCGACCCGGCCGGATGTGTGATGGACTCTGTGGCGGGTGTCAAGGGTGGTATCCTTGAGTCCAGTGAGGGTCTGGTGGCCCCAAATCGGGTTATCCCAGCCGTGCTCCTCGTGTGTGTGAGGAGAGCCATCGTGCCCGGTCCGAACTCGGCAGACGACCAGCACTGGTCACCGTTCAGTACATCGCGCGCCAAGTGGGCATGGGCGCTCTTGGCCGTCTTCGCGATCATCTACTTCGGGGTGGCCGTCCTGACCTCGGCCGAGTTCGCCGACCTGGCAGCCACCGAGGTCTTCGGCCGTCTGCCGCTCGGGTTCGTCCTAGGCATCGGCGTCATTATCTCCGGTCTGGTCATCACGCGCATCTACCTCTCGAAGATCGAGGGCTAGGACATGGATGACCTCAACATCATCGCTCTCCTGATCCTCATAGCGGGCATGGCCACCTTCTTCGGCATCGGCTGGTACAGCCGTCGCTGGACGAACAGCACGGCCGAGTTCTACGTGGCCGACGGAAAGATCCCCTGGAAGCTCAACGGCTTGGCGATGTTCAGCAATTACGCGAGTGCGGCCAGCTTCCTCGGTGTGGCTGGTGCGATCGCACTCTTCGGCATCGACAACTGGTGGCTGGCGCTCGGCTTCTTCGCCGGCTGGGTCGTGGTTGTGCTCACCATTGCTAGCCCTCTGCGACGTTCGGGCAAGTACACCGTCGCGGATGCGCTCCAGGAACGTTTCGCGGGCCGCGAGATTCGCTTCATCACGATCGTAGCCGGCGTCATTATCGGCACCATCTACCTGGTGCCGCAGCTGGTGGCTGCCCGTGTTGGCGATCAGGCACCCGGATGAGTGAGAGTTAGCCGATCATCTAGGACCAGCGCACCC
>Ga0164313_10005148_pt1 | contig 11593 bp, 6 predicted proteins | sample GuaBasSedimGuay4_FD_113735 | JGI IMG/M metagenome (GOLD analysis project Ga0164313, IMG submission 113735) | Subseafloor sediment microbial communities from Guaymas Basin, Gulf of California, Mexico - Guay4, Core 4569-4, 0-3 cm | ecosystem: Environmental > Aquatic > Marine > Hydrothermal vents >...
GAAAAGAAAAAAGTAAGAATACTTATGATCCATAATAATTTAACCTTGTTGGTTGTGGTAATCCGATTGGTAATTATAGCAAACCCGTGGTACGAATCTACTGTTTCAACAATGGTCATGGCTCCCATTAAAAAGAATAGGATTTGCGCAATTTCACTCAAATGATGTAGTAAACCTTCTTGTACATGATGGGGGTCAGCCCCGCTAAAAGTGTATAAAGCCCAGGTTACCGTACCCAGGATAAGCGCTGAGGCTGCTTTATCAATTTTTAAAGGATGCTCAAGAGCTATCGACAAATAACCTAAAACGAACACTACTATCATTGCAATTTCCATAATCTCTTTAATTTGGGGTCGAAAATAAGGTTTTCCCTCAATTCAATGAAATGAAATCTTAATGCTTTCGTGAAACTTATAAAAAAGGTTATAAACCTTATTTTAAGGAAGATAGACTCCACCGCTGCAATGCGTTTTTTTTGCACCTGTAACCGAAGAAAGCGTATTGTTTTTTTTATTCATTCTTAAATATCCGAGATAGGCAAAAATCAAGGCTTCCTTGTAATCAATTATTTCCTTGTCAGGAATGATAATAAGGTTGGATGAGAGGGTTTTAATTCTTTCTAACAGGAATTTGTTATGTGCCCCACCTCCTGTAATTAAAACACTTCCTTTATAAAACGAATTTGATATCAATTGGGCAATGTGCTCAATAACTGTTCTTAGCTTGTTAACAATAGGGCTATTAGATTTATCGATAATTGGCCAATATTGTTGATTGAACCATTCGCGGCCCAGTGATTTTGGTGGCGACTGTTTGTAATAGGCTAACTCATTCAATTCTTCAAATAACAATTGATCAATTTGGCCTGTAGCTGCTAATCGGCCTTCATCATCGTAACTGTAACCCAATTCTTCGGCCAGAAGGTTTAGTGGAATATTTGCTGGGCAGATATCATAAGCGATGGTATTTTTATTATTTTCAAAGGAGATATTTGCAAACCCACCAAGGTTTAACCGATTACTATATTTTGCAAAAAGGTCGCGGTCGCCTATAGGCACTAAAGGTGCACCCTGGCCACCAAGAAACACATCGGCACTCCTGAAATCTGAAATTGTAATTAATCCTGAGTTTACTGCAATATATGCCGGATGGCCAATTTGGAGGGTGATTTTTTTATTGGGTTCATGAAAAACAGTATGGCCATGTGATGCGATAAGGTCAACTTTTTTAACCGAAAATGCCTTAATAAAATTGTTTATCATGTCCCCGTATTGCTGCCCCAATTCAATATGCAGTTGATTTAGTTCAGCTCCACTCAGGTTTTCTACATCGATAAGCTTCGTTTTAATCCCACATGGATAAGGAAAGGTATGTGTTTGGATTATTTCGAATTCTATGGGGTTTCCGTAAAACCGACATAAGGCAATGTCTACACCGTCTAAAGAGGTGCCCGACATCAAGCCAAGAACATACATTTGATTCATTTTTCAAATATACTTTGAAAATTTATCATTCTAACTTAAATTTGTTGCACTAAAAATACTAATCCAAACGAACATATTATGAATTTCGAATTATCAGAAGAGCAAATAGTTGTAAGGGATGCTGCACGCGATTTTGCTCAAAATGTTTTATTGCCAGGGGTAATTGAAAGAGATGAAAATCAAAAATTCCCAACTGAAGAAGTAAAAATGTTGGGCGAACTTGGTTTTTTGGGAATGATGGTTGACCCGAAGTATGGTGGAGGTGGAATGGATACAAAATCCTATGTATTGGCGATGGAAGAAATTTCGAAAGTCGATGCTTCAGCATCTGTGGTAATGTCGGTTAATAATTCGTTGGTTTGCTGGGGGTTAGAAAAGTTTGGTACGGAAGAACAAAAGCAAAAATATCTGGTGCCACTTGCAACAGGAAAGGTTATTGGTGCTTTTTGCCTGTCTGAGCCTGAAGCAGGTTCAGATGCTACTAGCCAGCGAACCACGGCAGTTGAAAAAGACGATCACTATTTATTGAATGGAACAAAAAACTGGATTACCAATGGAGGGACAGCCTCAATATACCTGGTGATTGCCCAAACGCATCCCGAGAAAAAGCATCATGGAATTAATGCCTTTATTGTTGAAAAGGGGATGGAAGGATTTGTAGTAGGACCGAAAGAAAATAAATTAGGGATTCGGGGTTCTGATACCACCTCACTAATGTTTCAGGATGTTAAAGTCCCTAAAGAAAATCGAATTGGTGAAGATGGATTTGGATTTTCTTTTGCGATGAAAACACTTTCGGGCGGGAGGATTGGAATTGCTTCTCAAGCCTTGGGTATTGCCGCAGGTGCTTATGAATTGGCACTTGCCTATTCAAAGGAGCGTAAAGCATTCGGAAAAGAAATTTCGAAACATCAGGTCATTGCTTTTAAATTGGCGGATATGGCTACCGAAATTGAAGCTTCAAGGCTTTTATGTTTGAAAGCTGCCGATGATAAAGACAATCATCGCAATTATGATATATCGGGGGCAATGGCGAAGGTGTTTGCTTCAGAAACTGCGATGAAACATACGGTTGAGGCTGTACAAATACATGGTGGATACGGATTTGTGAAGGAATATCATGTAGAGCGATTGATGCGCGATGCTAAAATTACCCAGATTTACGAAGGGACTTCTGAAATACAGCGCATTGTAATATCTCGTGGCGTATTAAAAGATTGACCTGGATTATTCATGGGTTTTTCGTCATGAGAGCCAAAAGAACAAGAAAATCAGGTGCTCACGCAGTATTTTATCCGCAGTAATAGCCCAGCTATTGAGAGGACGAAAATATGAGTAAGTGCATGATTTTGAAGATATATTGGCTCGTAATAGGTCAACTCATAAATAATCCGGTTTAACCCGGTTTAGAGATAGTCAGCAAGGTTTTCGAGTTTTATTCCGCGTGAGCCTTTAAGCAGTATAGTTTTTCTTAGGATTGGATTCCGTTTAATAAATTCTACTAATTCATCCGTATTATAAAAGGCTTTGCCAGATTTAGTGTTTTTGCATAAACTATAAATAGGCCCTACAAAAACAGCATCTATTTTGTGTTCATTTACATAATCAACAATCTTTTGATGCTCTTTGTTGGCATAGCTTCCCAGTTCGAGCATATCGCCTAAAACTGCTAGTTTATTTTCAGCTTTAATGGTTTTAAAATGTTCCAAAGCTGCCAATGTAGAAGTGGGGTTCGCATTATAGGCATCTAAAATAATAGCATTTTTATGGGTTTTGAGCCATTGCGAACGATTGTCTTTTGGTTGGTAATTAATAAGTGCTTCTCTAATGTTTTTATGACTTATTTTAAAGTGTATACCAATGGCAACTGCGGCCATCGCATTATTGAGGTTGTAGTTGCCGATCAAATGCGTTTCAATAGCTTTAGATTGGTATTCTGTTTCCGTGTATTTAAAAACCAGTTCCGCAGAATTGTTTTCTATAAGTTTTCCAAATAACCCGGCCTTATCCTGATAATAAGCAGTATTTATTCCTTTTGAAATGGAAATGAGCAGTGGGTCGGATTTATTGATAAAGCCCAATCCGTGGTTATTGTTTAAGTTATTGTATAGTGCTTTTTTTGTTTCAATAATATTTTCGACCGAACCAAAACCTTCGAGGTGAGCTTTGCCGATGTTTGTAATAAGCCCACAGTCAGGATTGGTTAATTTGCACAAGAAATCTATTTCACCGACGTGGTTGGCACCCATTTCAACAATGGCAATTTCATCTGTTTTATTAATACTGAGTAAGGTTAAGGGAACACCAATGTGATTATTCAAATTCCCTTTTGTTGCAGTTACTTTATATTGTGTACTTAGAACGGCATTAATTAACTCTTTACTTGTTGTTTTTCCGTTTGATCCGGTAATTCCAATAATAGGAATAGTCAATTGGTTACGATGGTATTTTGCAAGTTGCTGAAGGGCTGCGAGGCTATTTTCGACAAGAATAAAATGATCAGAATTAACTACTCCAGGTTCATCGACCACCGCAAATCTACTCCCTTTTTTAATTGCTTCAGATGCAAATAAATTGGCATTAAAATTTGGCCCTTTCAAAGCAAAGAACATAGAATCCTTATCTATGTTCCGGGTATCGGTATTAATTCCTGAACAGTTTTTAAATTTCTGATAAAGTTCTTTAATATCCATCATTAAATAAAAAACCCCATCAGCCAAGGCGGACAGGGTTTGTCTTATAGTTTGAAATTTTATCTGGGATTCTGTCCCATTCCTTGGGGGCTTCCAACACGCGACATGGCACATCTAAATCCGATATCGGCTGTGGCTTGACGTTCGTCAAGAAAACGGCGGACCGCAGGTTGGATGTAATAAGCCCTATCGGCCCATGATCCCCCTTTATACACACGTGCACGGTTACTAATTAAACTAGTCACACCCCATTCGTACATTCGGTTCGATTTATCTTCCATACCGGGGTCGAGATAATAAATACTTGATTCAATATCGCCATCGCGGTAATCTATATTATCGGATTCGCGATAATTTCTTCTGTCAACGGTTTCTTCAACTGTAATATTTCTGTAATGCATTTCACCAGGTTGACTCGTAATGTTGTCGGAAATACCTTTTACAAGCATAAATGAGATGGTAAGGTCTTGGCTTTTTATCAATTCAATTGTTTCCTGGATTAATTGATTTGCATCAGCTTTTCTGTCTTCATTTGCTAGAATTTGAGCCTCTTCAACAGCTACATTTACATTGTCAACCAAACTTGCTTCTTCGGGGGTTGCCCTGCCTTGCATGGTACGTTGAAACTTCTCCATATAATCGGAGATGCCATTAATATCATAATCTACCTGGTCGTATTTATTTGCAATACTACCACTTGCATCTTTCACTTTAGTTTTAAAAACATTTCCTCGATATGGCCTGAATTCATTTACATCATCATTACTTGTAGGACGGTAAACATCCATTACCCATTCGCTAACATTTCCGGACATATTGTATAAGCCATAATCATTTGGTAAAAAATTGTAGACTTCGGCAGTGATATCAGCACCATCGTTTAAATGTCCTGCAACGCCCATATAGTCACCAGCTCCGCGAACAAAATTGGCGTTAAAATCGCCATAGAAAACATTTTTGAAGTTATCGCTTCTAACATAATTTCCACTCCACGGATATATTTTACCACCGCTAATTAATTCTTCATTTGTATTTCCAATAAGGGCATAAGCTGCAAACTCCCACTCTGCTTCAGTTGGTAAACGGTAGCGTGGCAATAAGATTCCGTCTTCCATTCTCACATTTCGGGTTTCGTTATTTGGGTCAAGATCAGTCATCCCTTCAATTCTTTTGCCAGATTCATATTGACCTGCCAAGTATGCATCGGTAGAAAAATGGTCTTCATCAATTTGATTTGGAAAATGCTCAAACATACCCTCCCGAATAAGAATTAATTCATTTACCCTATCTGTCCTCCAAATACAATAGTCATTAGCTTGAAGCCAATTAACGCCAACAACCGGATAATCGCGATACGAAGGATGCCTGAAATAATAATCGGTTAAAGGTTCATTATACCCTAATTTTTGACGCCAGACCAATGTGTCGGGCAAAGCTTTGTAGTAAATTTCGGGATAATTATTGCCATAAACCCTTTTGGTCCAATATAAGTATTCTAACCAGTGGAAATTGGTTACTTCGGTTTCATCAATATAAAAGGATGATACCGTTGCTTTTCGGGGAACATTATTCCAGTCATACATAACATCATCATAAACCTGTCCCATTGTAAAAACCCCACCTTCTATAAAAATAAGACCGGGGCCTGTTTCCTGTTCAAACATCGGGGATTTTTCAAAACCACCATTTTTCGAGTCATTATATGACCAGCCGGTAGCCGTGGATGATTCTCTTGCACATGATGAAAATGCTGTAATAATCACAATTCCAACTAATAATTGAAGTATATTTTTCATAATGTTTTTTTCAAATATGACTAACTACAAATGTATATAATTTCTTAAACTAAAAACTTGGGCAATTTATTGTACGGAAACGTCTTCTTTTTGGTTGGCAATCGAAACGATAAGCAAAAGATACTTCATGGGCACCGCCGGTGGCTGTCGATAAATCAGAAGTTGTCAAGTCATAACTATATCCAATTTTAAATTGCTGGAATTCGAATCCTAACAGCATTATAAAGGCATCGCTAAAACGATACCAAACACCGAAAACAATAGGGCCTTTTTTTGCATAAATACCAATATTAACCTGTTGAAAATCGCCTTGTATCTGATAAAGTATGTTGGGTGAAATAACTATATCGTCTTTATTGTGTTGGGGACCAACATTAATATTTGCACCCGCATGAATGGTCCATTTGATGGGTAATTTGCTGTCCCTTAAAACAAGTGATTCGTTGGGTTGGTTTATATGATGTACAGCCAATCCTACAAAATATATCGGACTATACAACAATGCACCGGCACTAAAATCAGCTTTATATACATTTTCACTCCTTTGAATATCATTTGTTTCGTAAATAAATCCTTTTTTTTCATCAATCATATCACCAAAAGTCAGTTTGTTCCAATCAACTGATTTTTGAAAAAAACTCGCTTCAAGCGAAAAATTAAGGCTTAATGTTCGCGTTAATGCCTGGGAATAAGAATACATTGCAGCAATCCTATTGGTGGTAAGCGATCCTTTTCCAGCAACGTCGCTTAAAATATAAACGCCAATTCCACCTGATATTGATTTTATATACTGATCATAGGAAGCGCTATAAGTAACAAATGAGCCTGGTATTGCTGGCCATTGATTTCTATAATTGACATGTATTCTTGGGCAAAAAGCGGTTCCCGCAAATGCCGGGTTAAGGTATATCGGGTTGGCATAAAACTGTGAAAACTGCGGATCCTGAGCTTGAGCGTTATACCCTGAAGCTAATATCAGCGTTATGATAAAAATATACGTTTGGGCAATCTGTTTCACTAGGTCCTTTATCACTTAATTGGTTCCAATTATACAAATTATATTTTAATAAATGACTTGTATTTTGAATACAATATTAATTATTATGAGGCGTTTATCTTGCAAACTTTTATTTTCGCTTGATTCTATGAAGTATTCTAGTATTAAATTTCTATACGTTGGTTTATTGACTTTTGTTGTCTTAATAACTAATTACCGCTTGCAGGCACAGTTAATTCGAATTAGTGATGAGGTAAATTTTATTGAAAATTTATATTTACCTGGATTGAAGATAGATTTTAATGATGCTGAAAAAAGCAGTGATTATCTATATCGGGAAACCTTTGAGGTTGATGAATATTTAAATATTGAAAGTGTAAAAGTCCTAAATATTGAAACACTTCCATTAAGTGATAATGTTTCTTCTGCAATTCTGGTAAGTTCTGTTCCAACTAGTTTGGTGCCGGAAGTATACATATCCTTGTTTCAAAAAAAGCCAATTGCAATCGTATCGTTTGCCCCATTTGTTAAAGCAAATGATGGTACTGTACAGCGAGTGATAAGCTACGAAATTGAAATTTTGGGGCAGCGTATCGACAAGAACAATAAAAATGGCAATAAGTTCAGCAGATCTTCGGTATTGGGTGAGGGTGAATGGTACAAAGTTAGAATATCAAAAGATAAGGTTTATAAGCTCAGTTATCAATTCTTAAGCGATTTAGGCGTTAATGTAAGCGCTTTAAATCCAAATCAATTAAGTGTTTATGGTCACCCGGGGGGGATGCTTCCTATAGAAAACAATGCTGACTTGCCTGGTGACCCGCAAAAGCTGGCCATTGAATTTGTAGGAAACCAGGATAATTCATTCACAAATGATGAGTATTTTTTGTTTTATGGTCAAGGACCAGATTCATGGAGCTATTCAGAAAGTATTGAAATGTGGACACACCAGAAGAATTATTTCGAAAATTATGCTTATTTCTTTATTCGGATTGACGATAGTTCACCAAAAAGAATTATAACGGAAGAAGTTTATCCGGGTTCACCAACTAAAATCATTTCTGAATATGACGAGTTCCAATTTCATGAAGAGAATCTCGAAAATCTTGTTAGATCTGGGCGGATATTTTTTGGAGAAAAATATGAGAATAAACTCGAGTATGAATTCAATTTCTCCTATCCTAATATGGCAGCAAATACCGAGGTTAAAATAAGAACAGCTGTTGCAGCCCGTAATCATGGAGGAAGTATAAGCTCGTTTACAATAACCCCTAGTGCCGGCAATCCTCATTCGTTTAATGTGGCGGCTGTGAGTGGCGATTATACTTTTGCTATGTATAAAGTCGATGATTTTTCTTATGTGCCAACAACATTGATTACAACGTTAAATGTAAAAGTAAAATACAATCAGCAAAGCCCGGTAAACCTGGGTTGGCTCGATTATCTTGAAACCAACGTGAGGAGTAAATTAAGGTATAGGAGCAATCAATTAATATTTACCGACCATCAGGATATTGCACTAGGCTTAATAGCCGAATATAGGATTGAAAATGTAACCAATAGTCTTAAAGTATGGGATGTAAGCAGCTACAATAATGTGATATCAATACCCCATACTATTGAGTCCGGTGTACTTGTTTTTAAAAGGCCGCATGATTCAGCTGAGAAGTATGTTGCATTTAGAGATCAAGATATAGGAAGTCCAGAACCTGTTGGTAGTTTAAGCAATCAAAATATTCATGCAGTTAACCAGGTGGACATGGTTATTGTCACACACCCGGATTTTGTATCAGCGGCACAAAGTGTAGCAGATTTTCATGCTGAAGAAGGGCTGAACGTGTTTATAACTACCCAGAAAATAATTTTTAATGAATTTTCGTGCGGTAAAAGTGACCCGACCGCAATAAAGCATTTTATGAAATCGCTTTATGATAATAATCCGGTTAAGCCACGTTATTTATTACTGTTAGGCGATGCTTCATACGATCAAAGGCCCGGGAGTGAACACAGCTATATTTTTACGTACGAGTCTGAAAACTCATGGCACCAAATCGAATCATATTTAACCGATGATTATTTTGGCCTATTGGATGATAACGAAAGCGATCGTCCACAAGACCTGGTTGATATTGGCATTGGCCGGTTTCCTGTAACCAATCTTCAACAAGCAAATGATATCATTGCCAAAATGAGAAAATACAGGGAGAAACATACGGTTTCAGAAAATAGCTCAGTTGCAGATTTTAATCAATCACCTTATGGCAATTGGCGTAATCTCGTAACTTTTGTTGCTGATGATCAAGATAGTAATGTTCATATGAACCATGCAGAAATTCTATCGGACAAAGTAACCAATGAACATCCTGATTTTAATATTGAGAAAATATATTTTGATGCTTTTCAACAAATTACAACAGGAGGAGGTGAAAGATATCCGGATGTAAATAGAAGAATTAGTGACCAGTTACAAAGAGGTACTTTAATTATGAACTATATCGGTCATGGAGGAGAAGTTGGCTGGGCGCACGAGCGGGTACTTGATATTCCAACCATCTTAGGTTGGACGAATATGAATAATCTTACATTATTATTTACGGCTACATGTGAGTTTGCCAGGTTTGATGACCATAAAAGGGTATCCGCAGGGGAGTATTGTATACTAAATAAAAATGGTGGTGCCGTGGCGCTTTTATCTACTACGAGATTGGTTTATTCAAGTCAGAATTTCACCCTGGCCAAAAGGTTTTACGATTTTGTATTTAATGACATAAAAAACCCCGAATATCGTTTAGGGGATATTACTATGCTTACAAAAAGGGCGAGCAGTGGAAGCAGTACCAATCATCGGAATTTTAGTTTACTTGGTGATCCCGCATTGCGTTTGGTTTACCCACAAATGGATGTAAAAACAACAACGATTAATGATATTCCGGCCGTTGACGTGCAAATAGTAGTTGATACTTTAAGCGCATTGTCAAAGGTTAAATTTAAAGGAATTATCGATTTACAAGGGGAAAATCCTGCAGGTTTTACAGGAACTTTGTACCCAACGGTATTAGGTAAGGAAAAATCGCTTTATACTTTAGGAAATAAAGGGGAGAACCCTTTTAATTATACAGTACGTAATACCGTTTTGTTTTCCGGAAAATCAAGCATTAATGATGGGCAGTTCCAATTTGAATTTGTGGTGCCAAAAGACATTCCTTTTCAGTATGGGGTTGGCAAAATCAGTTATTATATGGTAAAGAACAACTCGTTTGATGATGGTGTTGGCTATGCATACAATTTTAATGTTGGAGGGGTTGATACAACTGCTCCCAAAGATGCAGATCCGCCGGTTATTGGGATTTATATGAATGATCAAAATTTTGTAAGCGGAAGCATTGTAAATGAAAACCCTATTTTGTTGGCCAGTATATTTGATGAGTCTGGCGTAAATACGGCAGGAACAGGGATTGGTCATGATATTACTGCGGTGATTGATAACAAAAATGAGAACACGATTGTTTTAAACGATTTTTATGAATCTGATGAGGATACCTATAAATCGGGAAAATTAAAATATCAATTGCAGAATCTTGATGTAGGAAAGCATACGCTTGAATTAAAAGCCTGGGATGTTTATAATAATTCTTCTACCTCGACCATTGAGTTTGAGGTTAAACAAAAATCTGAGTTAAGCATCGACCATGTTTTAAATTACCCCAATCCATTTACAACGTACACCGAATTTAGGTTTGAACATAACCAGGCGCTTACTACGCTTCGGGTTCGTATTCAGGTATATACTGTTTCGGGCAGGTTGGTAAAATCAATCCATAAAACAGTGCAGACCAATGGGTTTAATAGTGATCCAATAGCTTGGGATGGACGCGACGACTTTGGTGATCGACTAGCACGTGGGGTTTATATTTATAAATTGCGGGTGCAAACTAACGAAGGAAGTTCTACAGAAAAGTTTGAAAAGTTGGTCATATTAAATTAATTTAGTTTTTTCGCACAATATTTTAAGATTTTCCCGTTTAATAGAATTACAAGAAGAATAAATCAATGATGAAAAATATATTAAGTATAGCTGGGTTGATGTTGATCAGTAGCAGTTTGATTGCCCAGCTTCAGGGGCCTGGTGATATTACAAATGAAATTCAATTAAATACCATTACTACGGCAGTGCCATTTTTACAAATAGCTCCGGATTCGAGATCATCGGGAGTTGGTGATGCAGGGCTCGGGCTTTTGCCAGATGCTAATCAGTTGCATTGGAATCCTTCGAGCATCGCTTTTGGTGAGGACAAGCTTCAGATTTCGCTTTCTTATTCCCCCTGGCTAAGAGATCTGGTGGCTGATATGAACCTTGCTTATCTTTCTGTTTATGGTAAACTTAACGATAAACAGGCCATTGGAGGTTCTTTAACATATTTTTCTTTAGGTGATATACAATTTACAGACAATAATGGGCAGGAACTTTTATCATTTAACCCAAACGAACTGGCCATTGATTTTACATTTGCCCAAAAACTTGGTAGAAATTGGTCAGGTGGAGTGTCTGCCCGTTACATTTCTTCTAACTTAACAGGCGGAGTTAGTATTGGTGCAGGTACGGAAACACAAGTTGGGCGTTCA
>Ga0164313_10005149_pt1 | contig 11591 bp, 11 predicted proteins | sample GuaBasSedimGuay4_FD_113735 | JGI IMG/M metagenome (GOLD analysis project Ga0164313, IMG submission 113735) | Subseafloor sediment microbial communities from Guaymas Basin, Gulf of California, Mexico - Guay4, Core 4569-4, 0-3 cm | ecosystem: Environmental > Aquatic > Marine > Hydrothermal vents...
AACACCCAAGGTTCTTTTCCTTTTTACCACTATCACATGTGGCAGAAAGAGTAGCCATTGAAATACATGGAATATTTAAGGGGGCTGTCTTTAATTTCCCGGAATCACTAGCCACTTTTGCAGAAGATTTAGAGTTAGCAAAACCTCATTTGTTTTTTGCCGTACCAAGGATATATGCAAAATTTCAGGAAAAGATTCTTGAGAAGATGCCCCAAAAGAAACTAGACAAATTACTTAGTATTCCAATTTTAGGAAGTATTGTAAAGAAAAAAATTGTTAAGAAACTCGGATTATATGAAACCACTTATATCGCTTCCGGTGCGGCACCAATTGCCGCGAGCCTACAAGAGTGGTTTGCAAAACTGGGTGTTATCATTCATCAGGACTATGGTATGAGCGAAGATTGTATTCTTTCGCATTATAACCTGGTAGGGTCTAATAAGAATGGCACTGTTGGGCGTGCACTTCCAGGAGTAACCGGTAAGTTATCTGCGGAAGGCGAAATATGCATTAAAAGTGATGCTCTCATGGAAGGATATTTTAAAGAGCCAGAACTAACAGCAGAGATGTTTGATGAAGACGGGTTCTTGAAGACAGGAGACATTGGTGAGTATGATCATGATGGCTTTTTAACTATAACCGGACGAGTTAAAGACCAGTTCAAGACGGACAAGGGAAAGTACATATCGCCGGCACCAATTGAGCTTGAGTTATCGAAAAATCTAAATATTGAGCAAATATGTATTGTTGGTATGGGCATTCCTCAGCCTATTGCACTTATAATAACATCAGAGGAGGCCAAAAAGAAATCTGAAGAAGAAGTGAACAACAGCTTGGTTGAATCAATTCATGAATTAAACAAATCACTTGAAAAATACGAAAGAATTGAAAAAGCAGTGATTATGCAAGAAGATTGGTCGATTGACAATGGACTACTTACACCAACCCTAAAGGTGAAACGTAATCAGGTTGAAAAGATTCATATGCCGATGTATAAGGAGTGGTTTGAGCGTGAAGAGCCAATTATTTATGAATAAGCTGAGCTCCGACTAGCTTTGGTTGAACACGAAGCAGCGGTATAATAAGTTTATCCTTACTAACGAAAAACTGTAAAAATTATACAAAGCTCTTGCAGAGTAGAAAAGATTGTCTATACTTGCATACTAAATATAATGTATATTAAGTATGGGTTACTCTTTATCCTTTACAAAATCAATATTAGTAGTCATTTTCATCTCTGATAAGATCAGACAAAATCAATTTGAGTTTTTATCAACAGCCGATATTTCAAAATTTTTGAGTATTCCAAAGCCAACGCTTGTGAAGATTTTGCAAAATCTAAATAGTGCTAACATAATTGAGACCAAAGAAGGAAAACAAGGAGGAATTCGCCTAATGAAAGACCCATCTAAAATTACTGTACTTGAAATTTTTGAAGCTATGGAGACAGGTAAGCCCTTATTTCAAACTTCATTTAATATCTTGGCAGAAGGCAAAAGACCAAACAATGCGCAAGAATCAATAAAGAATATTTTAACCGATGCTGAAAATCAACTAAAGATTGAATTATCAAAAAAGACTATCGCAGAAATTTTAGTGGAAATGAATAACTAAAATTTTTTACCATAACTAAACATACTAAATATAACGTTAATAAATTAATATGAAATTTTCAAAATTCTTTTCCGGTTTACAAGAAGCACCCTGGTATCGCTCTTTCCTCAACCCGGTAATAAATGAAATAGGTACCAAAGGAAGGCTGTTGGATATTGGAACAGGCTCAGGAAAGCTTATTCAAATTCTTGCTACTGAAAATGGCATGGATTGTATCGGAGTAGATACAGATAAGGAGATGTTGGCTGAGGCGAAAATGAAGTTAGGAAATATAAAAGCCGAATTAGTTGAAATATCGCCTAATGACAAATTACCCTTTGCAATCAACAGCTTTGACTACGTAACTATATGTAGTGTGCTGTTTCATCTAAAAAAGCCTGATGTTGACAACATGCTCAGAGATTCTCTGAATTTATTGAATAAGGATGGGAAAATAATAGTCCTTACTCCTACGGGAAAAGGAAATATTGTGAAGTTAACTAAGCACTTCTTTTCATTTAAAAACAAAGGCATATACATCTGGTATAGAGCTACTAAAAAGCGTGCTCGCCAATGGACGGATGAGAACTATCTTTCGGAGTATGCGACCAAACATCATTTGAGCTATAAAAGAGAAATAGTAATGAAAGGCTTTGCTCAACTTGAGATAATTAGAGGATAAGAATTAACTACAAATTGCTAAAATCCAGTCACAAAGACACCAAGAATCACAAATAATTATTAATCAATATAAATTTAAAAACTATGTATGTAATAACAGGCGCTACCGGAAATACCGGTAAAGTAATTGCTTCTACTTTATTAGAATCGGGTAAAGAAGTAAGAATAATTGGCAGAGATGCCGAAAAGGCAAAAGAGCTTACCGATAAAGGTGCAGAATTGTTTCAAGGAAGTACAGATGATGTGGAATTACTGAAAAAAGCATTTGCTGGGGCTACCACAGTGTTTGCAATGTTACCAATGAATATGCAAGCAGAGGACTATACCGCATATCAAATGCAACACGCAAATGCCATTGCCGAGGCGATGAAGGCTTGTAACATTAAGAATGTAGTATCCTTAAGTAGTCAAGGAGCGCATATAGACAGTGATTCAGGAATTATTTTAGGGTTACATAAAATGGAGCAGTTATTTAACCGGATCGATGGCTTGAACACGCTTCATTTGCGACCATGCTATTTCATGGGAAACACCTTAGGAATGGTTGGAATGATAAAAGAATCAGGAATTATGGGTTCTCCAATTAAGGGAGATTTATCTTTCCCAATAATTGCCACAAAAGACATTGCCGATTATGCTGCTAAGAGATTGTTAGCCTTAGACTTCGAAGGGCATAACTACCAGGATTTATTGGGAGCCAGAAATGTGACTTATCCTGAAATAGCAAAAGTTTACGGTGCAGTAATAGGCAAACCTGAATTGAATTATATTGAATTTTCCTATGCAGACTTTAAAGGTGCTTTTATGGGAATGGGAGCTTCTGAAAGTGTGGCCGATAAAATGAACCAATTTCTTGAAAAATTAAATGCAGGAAAAATCTTTATTGCCGAAAGAAACGAAGCAAAAACAACTCCGACAACAATCGAAGAATTTGCCCACACGTTTAAATATGTTTATAATATGTAATTTTACTTTGAATGTGCCTGATAGATTTCAGGCACATTCTTTAAATAAGTACTAAATATAGAAAGTATGTTTATAGGTAAAAGATTCCCGTTTTGGGGCCTGGTAAATTGGAGCAGAAGGTACATTTTTATTTTTCTTATAATCGATTCTATCCCAATACTATTATACAAATTATTAGGCTGGCATTGGTTAGCTATTCCATGGCAGCCCATTGCCGTAATAGGTATTGCTGTTTCTTTTTACTTAGGGTTTAAGAATAATTCATCCTACGATAGGTTATGGGAAGCACGTAAGATATGGGTGGAATAGTAAATGCTTCCAGAACATTTACTATCATGACACGAGATTTTGTAACTAATGAATTTGCCAGAGAAAAACTTTCTGATAATGAACTCAATACTATTCATAAATCAATTGTCCATAGGCATATCGCCTGGTTAAAGGCATTAACTTATCAATTGCGAATGCCTAAACCCTGGGAACATTCTGCTAAAATTGAAGAGCAGTTAAGAAGAGAAGGCGATGTTCATCACGATGAAGATCATTTTGCAAAACTAAAAGCATACATTACTCCTAATGAGCATAATTACATAATGACAAAGGATAATAAAGCATCGCATTTACTAAGCTTACAATCAAAAGAATTTCTGAAGCTTAAATTAGGTGGGCAAATAGATGATTTCAGACATATGGAATTAGAAAAAATATTAGGTGAATTCTACACCCTGCAAGGGAAATCGGAGCGTATCAAAAACTTCCCTTTCCCAAGGCAATACGCAACGGTAAACTACCTTTTTGTATGGATATTTTTAATCTTGCTGCCCTTCGGAATGTTGAATGTATTTGGCGATATGGGCCATTTGTATTCTGGTTGGCTGGTATTACCTTTTGCAATATTGATTTCATGGGTTTTTATTTTAATGGAAATGGTTGGTGATTATTCAGAAAATCCTTTTGAAGGCCTATACAACGATGTACCAATTTCTTCTATGGCAAGATCAATAGAAATTGATATAAGGCAAATGTTAGATGAAACAGAATTGCCGGAACCTCTAAAACCTGTTGGCAAATACGAAATAATGTTTTAGTCCTTCATAGCAGGGTAAGTTGATTAGAAGTGAAAAAAATGAGGAGCGAATATTTTTCGATAAAAAGGAAGCTCTACCCATAAAATTTCAGTTTAGACGGGTGTAGCCTGTAGGGATCTTTTGTTGCGGCCTAGCTACCGTTTTAATTTCTATTTCGGTAACGAGCTTGCAAACCCTAAAGAAGCTTTTAAAACCTTAGTTAAATCTCTGAAAAACGAGTAAAAGAAAGAGAAATCTTTGTTTCCTGATCAAAAAAGGGCTTAAATAATCAAATTAAGCCCTTTCCCTGATATAGATCATTTTAAATGTCAGATATATCACTGAATATCACGCGTTATATATCAATATCTCCAAAATACTAAACAATTATCCGAGTGAAACCAGAAAAAAAGGATCTTTACAGGCTGCCCTGGTCAATGAATGATAATGCCATTGGCTGGCTTGAAGTAACAGACATTTGTAACATCCATTGTCAGGGATGTTATCGTGAAATTCTTGGCGAAGGGCATAAGTCTTTAGTACAATTAAAAGAAGAAGTAACTCTCCTGCAGAAATGGCGAAACTGTGATGGTATATCATTGGCAGGAGGTGAGCCCATCCTTCATCCTGAAATCGTTGAGTTAATCTCATTTATCACCAGTTTGGGGATGAAGAGTATGATTCTTTCTAATGGGTACGCGTTAACAGAAGACCTTTTATGGAAACTGAAAAAAGCAGGGTTAACGGGCGTTAGCTTCCATATTGACTCAACACAAATCAGACCCGAGTTTAAGAAACGTGAACTAACAAGTGAGTTAGAGGTGAATGAGCTAAGACTTAAGCTTGGAAGAAGGATGAGAAAAGTTGGATTATATGCTCATTTTGGTATCACAGTAACAAAGGACAATTTTAAAGAGATACCCGACTTCTTGAAATGGTCTATTGATAATATGGAACTGATCAATGGCATTACCCTGATCATCTTCCGTGGTATGCCGGTTGCAGATGGCATACAATACTATAGCAAGGGAGAAAAGGTAGCGATTGACAAGAAAAGCCTTGGCTATACTATTACTGAAGAAGAAATGAACGAGGAGAGAATCATGGCGCAGGACGTATATGCCATGATTAAAGAACATTACCCCGAATATGGCACATCAACCTATCTTGGTGGCACAATAAATCATGATACGTATAAATGGTTGATTGGAAATATCATTGTTAACAGCAAAGGAAAAGCATTTGGTGCCTATGGGAAAAGTACGGTCGAGTGGCTTCAGTCGACATACCATCTCTTTACCGGCAAATATTTTGTGTACGCTAAGAAAAGAATTGGCAATAAAATATTTTTCATGTCTCTGCTGGATAAATCAGTTCGCAAAGCATTCTTTAAATTTCTTGGTTATGCCTTAGTAAAGCCATGGCGATTTTTCTATCCGGTAAATGCCTTTGGAATTGGTATTGTTCAAGCTCCCGATATGTTACCCGATGGCAGAATTGAAATGTGTGATGACTGTCCGGATATGTGTGTCTACGAAGGCAAGCTGGTTAATTCCTGCAGGCTTGACGAACACCGAAAGTTTGGTGATTTGTTGACGGCTAAAATAGATGATGGTACGAGTAAGAAGATGACGAAGAAACGCGAGCTACCCTTTGCTCTTCATGATAATTAGGCTCTTGCTTTTATTTTATCCTGTTTCTAGCGTTATTTAAAGCCCTTATGCGGAATAAAATATGCTAGTTCATGGTAAACATTATCGTACCATCTGGCTTAAAGATGGAGAGGAAAGCATTGTTCAAATAATTGATCAACGGTTACTGCCACATCAATTTGTTATTGAAGACTTAAAATCTGTCGCTGAGGTTATTACTGCCATTAAAGATATGCATGTTAGAGGTGCCGGTTTAATTGGTGCGGCTGCCGGGTATGGTATGTATCTGGCATCGCTGGAAGCGGCCACTAGTTCGGACATTGATGAATCGTTGCTTGATTTTGCTCATGAATTGAAATCTTCGAGACCAACAGCAGTAAATCTTGAATGGGCCGTAAATAGGCAATTAGTGGCAATTGAAAAGGGAGAAACGGTTGATGAAAAAATTAATATTGCCAAAGAAACGGCCATAAGTATAGCGAACGAAGATGCTTCTTTTTGTAAATCAATTGGATTGCATGGGGTTAAACTAATTGCAGAGATTAGCAATCAAAAAAATGGGGAGCCGGTTAATATTCTTACGCATTGTAATGCCGGCTGGCTGGCCTTTACCGATTTTGGCTCAGCAACATCCCCTATTTATCAATCCCACGATCAAGGATTGAAGGTTCATGTATGGGTAGATGAAACGAGACCAAGAAATCAAGGATCTAAACTCACGGCCTGGGAATTACTTAATCATGGGGTGCCACATACCATAATAGCTGATAATACCGGAGGACATTTAATGCAAACGGGTAAAGTTGATATGGTAATTACCGGAGCTGATAGAGTAACCAGAACAGGCGATGTAGCCAATAAAATAGGTACTTATTTAAAAGCATTGGCAGCCATGGATAATATTATTCCTTTTTATGTGGCCATTCCTTCTTCTACTATTGATTGGCATTTAAGAAATGGCCTGGCTGAAATTCCGATTGAAGAGCGTGATGAAAAAGAAGTAAAGTATATGGATGGCCTGGCAAATAATCAATTAACCACCATCTTAATAGCTCCGGAACAAAGCCCGGCAGCTAATTATGGCTTCGATGTAACGCCATCACGTCTTATTAGCGGCTTAATAACTGAGAGGGGAGTATGTGACGCCTCGGAAGTTGGACTACTAGACCTTTTTCCTGAAAAAAAATAAGCTAATGCAAGAAGAAGAGTATATAAAATTCCATTGTATGTGGATAGAAAAGAGTCTTCCGGAAGATATTTCTATTAACGATCTGAATTTTTGGCGAGATAAATTGTATCGGCAAAAACTTATTGGTGCTTACGCCGATGGCGTTGGTTATGGTAATATAAGCATCCGCCTTACCAACAACACTTTCCTTATTACCGGTACAAAAACCGGGAACAACACCAAGCTTACTAATGAACATTATACAATTGTTACAGGCTATGACTTAGCCCAAAATAGGGTAAACTGTAAAGGCCCGGTTATGGCTTCATCAGAATCGCTAACTCATGCTATTCTTTATGAATCTTTACCAGAAATAAATGCTGTAGTACATATTCATAGTGAGGCATTATGGAAAAGGCAGATTAATAAGGTACCAACAACATCGTTACAAGTTGAATATGGCACGCCCGAAATGGCACTTGAAATTAAACGACTTATTGATACTGAGCGTCTTGCTGGTGTGAAAATACTTGCCATGGCAGGCCATAAGGATGGCTTATTAGCTTTTGGCAAAGACTTGGCTGAGGCAGCGCATAAGTTCTTATAGCATAACATTTTACCCGGAACTAAGACACATTTTGCAAAAGGGGAAAATAATTTACTATAATTACGTTGTATTACTTCCATAAACCGCTATTTATGAAGAAACCGACTATCAAGAGAGCTCTCTGGGGAGGGCTTATTCTCATCATTGGTATTGCAGCCTATTATTATATTGATATAACTCTTAATCTTAAAGTGAAAGAAGAGGCATGCTTTGCAGAACTAACACTTAGACTTGCTGAAGGCACATCTCCGGATTTAATTTTTCAAAAAGATTTTGAAAGACTTCAGATATTGGTGGAGTATAGCCTGGTTGCGAGATCGCAAATGCTGGAAGTTGCTAATCGATTAAAGGAAAATAGAGACAAGCCTCTTAGTAGCAGAGATTTAATAATATTAAAAACAGGCACTGAGGATTATCTGGAAATACGTGACGAGTTATATGCCATTGCCAATGCTTATGCATGTGCAATGGATGCTGAGGCTACAACCTTGCTGGAATATAACATAGATCCACAGTTGCGATTAAAGGGGGCGATGCTTTCGTTAGGTGCCGCACTTACTTTATACGATAACTATTTGCTCGGGACGGTATTATTTGAACAAGACAGCAGGCTTAGGAAGATAATTAATGACCCCGATATGGGATTTGGGTTGATAGCTAATAAACTAATGGAAATGACTCTGGCAGCCAATTCTATTGAATCACGGCATAGGATACGTAGGGTTATTACCTTTTATGAACAGGAGAAAATAAGCTTCGGCATTCTCGATGAAGATTCTGATTATGCCTATCTGGAGTTATTAATCGACTCAAGTCCATCCTATAATTATGTCAAAAAAGTCAAGATTAATGAGATAGCCTCCAAGAAGTTTATAGCCTTTGAAAGGATAGGGGCTGATATATTTTCCAAAACAAGTAATGATGGGTTCGATATCTTGAGTGGAATGTTTGGTAATACTCTGGGGCTATATGAATCAAGAAAAGGGAAGCTACATGGTGATAAGAAGGCAATGAAAAATATCCAGGCTAAACTACAACCACTTGACATTTTACTTGAGAAAACACCATTTAGGTTAACAGACAAGCTCATTCCAGGGCATTTTGGTCATGTAGCAATCTGGACAGGAACCAAATCAGAGTTGATTGATCTAGGGCTTTGGCAAGACCTTCATATAAAACCATATAACGAAGAGATTGGCTTATCAGGAAATCCTGATTCGAAAGATGAACATCAAATTATTGAAGCACTTCGCTCAGGAGTACAGTTAAGTACTTTAGAACACTTTATGAATATTGATGATTTTGCCATTCTAAGGCCTGTATTCAAAGCAGGAACCAAAGCAGAAGACAAGCTTGCCTTAACAAAAGAGGCTCTTACCATGGCATTTCGTCAACTAGGCAAAAAATATGATTTTAATTTTGATGTAAATACAACCGACAAGATTGTTTGCTCAGAATTGGCTTATGTGTCTTTCCCTTCTATGGATTGGCCTACCGAAAAAACCCTAGGGAGGCATAGTATCAGTCCGGACAATGTGGCCAAATTAGCATGGAATAATTTACCGCTTGAACTGGTTATGTTCTACCATGATGGGTCACTCGTTGATGAAGACAAACAGGTAGATCTGATGATAGAGTTAATGCAAAGGTAGAATTGCTGTTTTGCTACCACTTGCCAAACTTAAAATTAAGATAAAAATTAAAGCCATCCAGAGCATCGATAGGCACAGCTTCTGTTAAACTGTAATTAAGGAGAACACCGTTGGTAAATCGATATGATGCACCCAAGGCAATTCTAAAAAACTTGACCATATTAATTTCAAGCTCAACTCCCGGTTCAACAACAAAAAACATATCGTAGTTATATTGATAATTATTGCTATCCCAATTCCAATAATCATTGGGAATAACCGATACACCGCCACCGCCGAGCAGAATAGGGAATGATAGATGAATAGGTGATTTTGCTAAAAGAATAGGTTCGAAATAAAATCCTCCATAACCACCTGCCAAATAGTCTTCAGTATTATTTACAGTTTTTGACAGATTATTAAAAAATCCTGTACCGGTAAGTCCAAGCGAAATGCTGTGATTAATAACCCAGGCACCTCGAAAATTCATCAAGATTGCATCTTTGCTATCGATTGTTGTATAGCCAACACCAAATGATCCATAACCCCCATGGGCAACACGCTGATCTTTCTTCTTATTAAATATTGACCGGTATTCATTCTGATTTTCCTGCGCCATCGATATTGTTGAAAACAATAAAAAGGCGATTATTAATGTGTGATAAACTCTCATTGTTAAATAATTTATTCCTTGAATTTTTGATTCTTCTTTTACCTTATTCTAAGATTACCCGTAGGGATAGTAATATTTAATTTAATTGGTGAGGAAAAATTATCGCCCAACATACCAATGGTTTTTACTAATTTTTTTTCATCATCTTCCATAGATGTTTTTTTGTTTATTAGCTCAAATGGGAAATACAATCCTGCTTTTTCACTATAAACCGCTTCAATGGTTATCGATCTTGATTCAGGCTTTTTAATCTCAACATCTGTATCTTCTACACGCATAGTAATCTTTTTAACATTATTGCCAATTTCTCCGATACTAATGTTTCCATACTTTGCATTAGCAGAAAATGATTTACTTAGAGAGCCAATATCCAGATAGGTATAGGCATTATCGGCAACAAGGTCATCTACAATGTCAAGGCTATACTTATCACGGTGTGATTTCATATCAAGCTTATCAACCTTTTTGATACTCACTCTGGAAGACCTGCTTACAATTCTTAAATCATCAGCGTCATCAAGAAGAAGCTCAGAACGATGATCCATGTTTATGCTTCCTTTCTCTATCTGTTTGATATTAGCATAGGCAAACTCAAGTTTTATGGAAGTTGGACCAAGAAGATTTCTTGCTCTTAGATCGCCGTTTGAGAGACTAATTGTGACTGTCCCTGAATGATTTTCCATAAATATGTCGCCATACTTATTTTCAAGTGTTAGATGAATACCGTCTGGGATATACACAGTATAATCTATTTGTGTTTTGTTGTCACCGGAAAAAATACTGTTGGTTTTATCTTTCACGTCTCCCCAGAAATTTTCCTGACTGGTAAATGTGGTTCTTGATTCCACAAAAGATTGAAATGAATCAAACACAACAACTATATCATTGATGATACTATTGGCCTTGTCTTCTTTTTTGGCCCTTACATCTATATTTACCTCAAATTTTATCGAATCTTTATTCCATGGGATCAGTTCTATTCTACCATATTTATTTAGAATTTTAAGCTCAGCGTCAGCATTAACTTTAAAAGATCTGGATACGCTTTTGCTCTTTCTATAATCCTGAGCCGAGGCAGTTGAAAGCCCAAGTGTTAAGGCGATTAATAAAATATATCTATATAGAATAACTTGTTTCATCTTCATTGTCTTTTTCTTGATTCCCCTTAATTTGCTCCAACAAATCCTCCAAAATTTCCAGTTTCAACATATAGTTTTGCATCATTGCTTCAACTACTTCACGGTTATCAGCATTATCTTTTAAATCTTCTTTGAGTTCTAATAAAATAGCATCCAAATCATCTAAATCATTATTTACATCCATCTGCAAATCTGGCTGATTGTCTGTGAGGGTAAATAATTCTTGTTTTTTATAGCTGATTTGGGCGGTATAATAAAGATCTGCCTCCCGTAATTCTTTATACAGTGGGCTATTAGCATTTTCTGCGGTTATTAATGCCTGATTCTCTTTATTGTTGCCAGACATGTAGTCATGAAAATAGTATGAGGCGACAAATATTATAAGTACAGAGGCAGCTCTGGAAGCTATTACTC
>Ga0164313_10005150_pt1 | contig 11591 bp, 9 predicted proteins | sample GuaBasSedimGuay4_FD_113735 | JGI IMG/M metagenome (GOLD analysis project Ga0164313, IMG submission 113735) | Subseafloor sediment microbial communities from Guaymas Basin, Gulf of California, Mexico - Guay4, Core 4569-4, 0-3 cm | ecosystem: Environmental > Aquatic > Marine > Hydrothermal vents >...
CAAGGGAGCGATCACTGCTGATGACATTGTGGCCCATTGTGATAAAAAGTTGCCGCCTTATGCAGTGCCCAAGCTGATAGAATTCAGAGATGCACTGCCTATGACCGTAACTCAAAAGCTGTTCAAAAAGGCGCTGAGAGATGAAGCGTTAAAAAAAATGGCGAAACCCTAATAATAAATCAATCCAATTAGAAAACACAGGAGGTGGGAAATGTCCCAACATGACCAAACAACATTCAAAGAACTGCCCTGGAAAAAACAGGCTGAACGCCTTAGGTCATTAGCCGTCGAAGCCCTTGGGAACTATGGCATTTCGAAAAATGCAACCCTGACGCTGCTCAAGCACCGGGAAAATGCGGTTTTTGGAGTGGAGGAGCCGGAAAAGGGGGATCGTTGTGCACTGCGGATCCATCGATCGGGCTACCAGACGAAAAAGAGCATCTCTTCAGAACTGCAGTGGATGGAAGCCTTGAGAGAGGCCGGAATTCAGACACCCCAACCCATCGCAGGTGTTGATGGAAATCTGGTTCAGACGGTAGGCGTTCAAGGCGTACCGGAACCCTGCCATTGCAGCCTCTTGAGCTGGGTCGCAGGGAATCTTTTGACCGATGACAACCCCTTGGCGTCTTATCGCCTGTTAGGCCAGATCAATGCCCGGTTTCACAAACAGGCAAAAAGCTGGAGACTGCCCCAGGGATTTGAGCGGCAGGTTTGGGATGAGGAGGGCATCTGCGGGGAAAGGCCCCTGTGGGGCCACTTCAAAGACCTTGAGGCCCTGAACCAAGAACAGCTCGCCCTACTGCATCAGGCGCGAGAAGTCATGCTGAAGCGCTTACGAGATTATGGCAAAGGGCCAGATCGATTTGGTCTGATCCATGCCGATCTCATGTCTGAAAATATCATTATGCAGGATAATACGCCCTGCATTATTGATTTTGATGATTCCGGTTTCGGCTGGTTCATGTACGATCTGGCGACACTCATGACCTTTAATGTGGCTGATGACAACTTTCAGGCGATTCTTGATGCATGGGTTGAAGGCTATCGCTCGGAAGAAACATTTTCGGATGAAGATCTGGCGGAACTTCCGACCTTCATGGTTGCACGCTGCTTTGTGGGGTTGGGGTGGATAAATACGCGCAAAGAGACGCCGTTCGCCCAGGAATTTACCGAAGACATTATCGGACTGGCCTGCATGCTTTCGCAGAATTTAATCGAGGCACAATAAGGGGAGAGGATGTTTATTATCGAGGGTAAAACAGCTTTTATTACTGGTGGGACTTCGGGCATTGGCCTTGCAGTAGCAAAACGCTTTGTTAAGGCGGGGGCAAAGGTTGCCATTGCCGGCCGGCGCAGCGAGGGTGAGGCAATTGCGGAAAAAATCGAGGCTCTGTTCATTCGATGCGATGTGTCCGATGAAGAGCAGGTAGTCGATGCGTTGTCCATGGCGGAACAGAAACTGGGTAAGCTGGATGTCATCATTAACAATGCAGGCATTTTGGACATAGGTCCAACCATTGAAGAGCACGATACGGCTGCCCTGGAACAAAACATCGGTGTTTTACAGAAAGGTGTCTATTTCGGGCTCAGACATGCGCCTCGGCATATGAACGATGGCGGTTCCATCATCAATACTTCATCGATAGCAGGTCTTATGGGTCTTTATGGATATGGCCAGTATGCAATGACAAAAGCCGCGATCATCAGCCTGACGCAGACAGCAGCTGTCGAGCTTGCACCGCGGGCTATTCGCGTAAATGCGGTCTGCCCGGGTCCCGTTAAAACGGCCATGGCAACTGATGGGGATCCGCAAACTCCATTGATTGAAGCATTGACACCGCTCGGACACATTGCCAGTACAGAAGAAATAGAAGGCCTCTACCATTTTCTGGCTGCTGATGAAAGTCGCTATATCACCGGTCAGGTTATTGTCATCGATGGCGGATTGACCCACAGCCTGAGTCTGGCAATTATGCAAATGGAACAAGTGGAATCGGAAAGGAATATATCTTCCTAACGACACCGCACAAAAATAGTAGCCCGAATATTTCATGATAAAATTGATAATACAGCTAAAACACGACAACAAGAGAAGTGCACATGCGTAATATTTTACTGAAGCGAATATATAAAGAAAAGTCAGGTTTAATGGGTGCATTCCTGATTGCCGGTTTTCTGATCGTCGCGATAGCCCCAGGCCTATTCGCTCCATACGATCCTTTGGAGATGCATGGAAAACACCGGCTTGAGCCACCTTCTAATCAGTTCTGGTGCGGCACCGACGAGTTCGGGAGAGATATTTTAAGCCGGATTATCTGGGGATGCCGAATGTCGCTGTTGACCAGTTTTCTCACGGTGGTGGTCACCAATTTTTGCGGAATCATTCTCGGATTGATCGGGGGCTATTTCGGGGGGATCCGTGACAATATCATCATGCGCTTCATGGATGTCATATTTTCATTTCCATTTATACTGTTAGCCATCCTGATTATCGCGATATCAGGACCCAGTATGGCATCCGTTGTAGTGTGTTTGGCCGTTGCTTATCTTCCCTATTCCGCTCGGGTGGCGAGGGGAGCCGTATTAACTGTCAAAGAAAACCAGTACGTGGAAGCAGCCCAGGCCGCGGGCGCCAGTGATTTGAGAATTATCCTAAAGTATATCCTGCCCAACATTTCAGACACGCTTATCGTATTTGTTACCATCAATTTTGCTTTCGTCCTGCTCGCAGAGTCAGGCCTGCAATTCCTCGGGTTCGGTGTTGCTCCGCCCACACCTTCTTGGGGCTTGTTGTTACGCGAAGCGCGCAGGTTTTTAGAGTTGGCGCCCTGGGCAGCAATTTTCCCGGGACTCGCCATTGCCATGGCCGTCGTAGGGTTTAACCTGCTTGGTGATGGAATGAGAGATTTTTTTGATCCCAAAATGCGGGAGTAAGACGGACATTTTAAAACAGGAAATGTCTTGAGAAGGCACCTTTAATTACGAAACTTAAACTAAGGAGGATGAAAATGAACGCGAACAAAAAGATGGTATGGTTTATCTGTTTAACAGCAATAACTTTTATGGTGATCAGCCAGACCCCGGTATCGGCTTTGCAACCTAAACCGGGCGGTACCTTCGTTCATGTGGTTCCTCCCGTTCTGGGCTTCGATATCCATAAGGAAGTTGTGGGCGGCAGCATGGAGTGCCTTTCCGCCATTTTCAGTTCCATCGTACGTTACGACGAAAACGGCGGGATTGCGCCTGAGCTTGCCGAATCATGGGATGTCTCTGCAGATGGCAAGGTGTATACGTTTCATTTACGCGAAAACGTCTATTTTCATAATGGTCGCAAAATGACTTCCGCCGATGTGAAATATTCCATTGAGCGTATACTGAATCCCGAAACCGCTTCAGCCAGAATTGACACGCTCTGGCTGATTACAAAAATTGAAACACCTGATGATAAAACGATTATATTCACACTATCACAACCCTTTGTACCTTTTTTGGCCTATCTGGCCAATGAGTGGGTGGGTATTGTGGCGAAGGAGAATGTGGAAGACGGCGGCATCAATTCTCACCCCATAGGAACGGGACCCTTCATGTTCAAAAAGATGGTTGCGGGAAGCTACGTGCTGCTTGAGAAAAATCCACGTTATTTTAAAAAAGGACTTCCTTATCTGGATGCCTTGAAATTTCAGGTTATTACCGAGCCAACCGCAGCCGTGGCAGCCTTTAGGAGTAAAAAGGCGGACATGTCCACCCTTTATACCGGCGCGGATGAAAAATTATTCAGGAGGGTAAAGGGCCTTAAGTGGGAAAAAACACCGATTTTGCCTTTTGCGGCCATGTTTTTCAATCATACCAAGCCGCCTTTTGATAACCCCAAAGTTCGTCTGGCCGTCTCTTATGCCATCGATCGGCAGGAACAAATAGATTTTGCAAACTTTGGCTTTGGAAAAGTAACCGCTCCTATTCCGGAAGGCCTGCCCGAGTATTCGGTACCGGTAAATGAGCTTGCCGGTTATCAGCACGATATAAAAAAGGCCAAACAATTGCTGCAAGAGGCCGGATATCCCGAGGGGTTCACGTTTAAGCTGATGGCCTGCGGGGACTTCCAGTATTATCTGTCCCATTGCCAGGTGATTCAGAGTCAGCTAAAGGCCATCGGCATAAATGCGGAGATCGTTTCTCTGGAATGGGGCGCCTATATTCAATCCCTTTTTGGATCAGAAGGCTATGATGCCTTTTTTCTGGATTTTCAGGTACTTCCGCTTGATCCTGACGTTTATATATATCGACTCTTTCATTCTCAGGGTTTGTGGAACGCCAGAAAATTCAGTGATCCTCAAGTCGATAAACTCTTGGAGAAAGGGCAGGTTGCAGTTGATTTAACGCAACGCAAGAAAATCTATCGTGACCTGCAAATCAGGTTAACCGATGTAGCGGCCGCCATCTGGCTGTATGCGTTTGAATACACCTATCCCATCCAGCCATGGGTGGAGGGACTCATGTTTCCACCCACGATTCCGTCTTACGAAGGGGTCTGGATAAACAAATAGGGATCATCTCCAGATTAGTTGTATTGATAGAAGGATCACAATTTGACCATGTCCACATGAACAGGTGAAACCCATTAGGATTCAAGGGGCCAAGGATTCCAGGATTCAAGTGAATTGCTGATAAGTTACAAAGAGTTGAGTGTCTGACACAATTCATAGCAGAGATCGAAAGAATGCTAAAAGCGCTGATAAAATCACTATAACTCAAACCCTTAACCCCTTGGATCCTGGATCCTTTTACCAGTTAAATCGTAGAAATAAGTCGTATTCAATTTCAGACCAAGTAGAGTCGGTCTATAATATTCATGGGAGGAGATCCATGTATGCCTTTGTGGCGCGCAGACTCTTGTTAGCGATATTCATTCTGCTTTGCCTGTCCGTCATCGTCTTTATCGCCATTCATTCTATTCCCGGTGATTTGGCCCAGGTGATGCTCGGCCCGGCGGCAACCGAACAAGCGGTTACCGCTCTCAGAAAGTCAATGGGTCTGGATAAGCCGCTCCATGAGCAGTACCTTTCCTGGATTGTCAACCTGGTCAAAGGTAATATGGGAAATTCTCTGCGCATGGGCACGCCGATTATCGATGAGATTATCAACCGGCTTCCGGTGACATTGGAGCTGATCATCCTGGCAACACTCCTATCTTTGATTATCGCCATTCCCATAGGGGTGGTTTGTGCAGTGAAAAGAAACAGCTGGTTCGACCATCTTCTTCGGCCGGTTTCAATTTTAGGCCTTTCAGTGCCGGATTTCTGGTGGGCCGTTCTTTTCATCATTTTGATCTCCTATTATTTCCCCCATCTGTATACGCCCGAGTATGTGAGCATACTGGAAAATTTTGGCGAAAATATGAAAACCATGATTCCCGCATCAGTCGCCCTGGGCGTCACGATGGCGGCGATGGTCATGCGATACGTGCGCTCCAGCTTGAGTGAAGTTCTGATGGCAGACTATATTGTGACTGCCCGGGCCAAAGGACTGACCGAAACGGTAACCGTGGGAAAGCACGCTATGCGAAATTCGTTGATCGATGTGCTCACCGTGGTAGGGCTGCAAATGGGCGCACTTCTCAGCGGTGCGGTGTTGGTTGAGATCGTCTTTTCCCTGCCCGGTGTGGGCCGCATGGCCCTGGATGCCGTGCTGCAGAGGGATTATCCGGTGGTGCAGGCGGTGGTTATGATCATTGCCGTCATTTTTATTTTGATCAATCTTTTGGTCGATATTCTATACGGCGTACTCGATCCTCGAATTCGGATCTCATAACGCATTAGGTAGGAAATCTTTTAAAAATGTCGCTACTGAATGTCACAAATCTGAGAATTGATTTTAAAACTCTGGAAGGAACCGTACATGCGGTCCAGGGTGTTGATTTTTCTTTGCATGAAGGAGAGACACTGGCCATTGTCGGTGAATCCGGCTGTGGTAAAAGCGTGACCGTAAAATCCATATTGAAATTGTTACCTATGCCGCCGGCTGAAATTGTCCATGGAGAGATCCTGTATAAAGAGGAGGACTTGCTGACTGTTTCAAAGCAACGCCTGCGTGAAATCCGCGGCGGACAGATTTCAATGATTTTTCAAGAGCCCATGACCTCTCTGAATCCCGTTTTTACCGTGGGGCAACAGATTGCCGAAACTTTTCACGTGCATCAACAGATGAATCGAGCCCAGGCAATGGATGCTGCCGTACAAATGTTGGATAAAGTCCGTATCTCATCACCCCGCAAAAGGGCGCGAGAGTACCCTCACCAGCTCAGCGGGGGCATGCGCCAAAGGGTGATGATCGCCATGGCTCTGGCTTGCCAGCCCCAAATTTTAATCGCAGATGAACCCACGACAGCCCTTGATGTAACCATTCAGGCCCAAATTATGGATCTTATGGGGCGCCTTCTCGAGGAATTCCAAACCGCCATCCTTTTGATTACCCATGATCTGGGCGTGGTTGCAGAAACAGCACAGCGTGTAATTGTCATGTATGCCGGTAAAATTGTTGAATCCGGGGATGTGATTACGATTTTCAAGGAACCGTTGCACCCCTATACAAAAGGATTACTTGAATCGATTCCATGCCTGGGGCGACGATCGCTGCATGGAAAAAAACGTTTGCACGAAATACGAGGCACTGTTCCGAGCCTGCGGGGAAGCATGCCGGGCTGCTGGTTTGCCCCTCGCTGTGAACACGCCCTGAAAAAATGTCAAGAAGAAATGCCGAGGCTTAAATCAATTACAGACAAACACAGGGTTCGCTGCTGGTTGTGTGAATAAAAACCTAACAGATATCGTATCGATAGGATGAGAATAAGTAAGTGAAGCAGAATCTTCTCAAAGTCCAGAATCTTAAAAAGCACTTTCCCATACGGGGTGGAGTGTTATTGAAAATCCGGGGATATGTCTATGCCGTTGACGGCGTCAGCTTCTCTTTAAAAAAGGGTGAGACCCTGGGTTTGGTGGGTGAAAGCGGCTGTGGGAAATCAACCGCCGCCAGGTCCATCCTGCGCCTAATCGAACCCACGGATGGAGAAATTATTTTCCAGGGCCAAAACATAACCGACCTGAACAAAAGAGAGATGCGCGCTATGCGCAAAGAGATGCAAATGGTGTTTCAAGATCCCTATGCTTCCCTCAATCCCCGCATGACGGCCGGCCAGATAATAGGTGACTCCATCGACATCCATAAAATCGCTCGAGGCAAGGAAAAGGATGACCGGATCGCATATATTATGGAAAGTGTAGGGCTAAAACCAGAGCAAGCAGGCCGCTATCCCCACCAGTTCAGCGGGGGGCAGCGGCAACGCATTGGTGTGGCCAGAGCACTGGCCACCGAACCGAAATTGATCATCGGTGATGAGCCTGTATCGGCGCTGGATGTTTCCATTCAAGCCCAGATCATCAATTTGTTGGACGATCTGCAGACCAAATTTGATTTGTCATATATCATTATTGCGCATGATTTGGCGGTTGTGGAGCATATCTGCGACCGGATCGCCGTTATGTATCTGGGCCGAATTGTCGAGCTGGCTTCCTACAAAGATCTTTATACAAATCCGCTCCACCCCTATACGGAAGCACTGCTCTCGGCCGTACCCATACCGGATCCGGAGATAAAAAGGAAAAAGATCATTTTACAAGGCGATGTGCCCAGTCCGATTCATCCGCCTTCAGGATGCCATTTTCATCCTCGCTGCATCTATAAAAAGGAAGAATGTGAGCAGATGATACCGGCCATGATAAACGTTGGAAAAGGTCGTTCCGTGGCCTGCCACCTCCGGAACAGCTCGGGAGATGAGATTGGGTAGTGACCGATAAATAGTATGGTGGCAATTCACAGGGTACATTTTTAAAAATAAGGAGGCTGGGGTATGAACATTACTGAATATTCGAAATACGATGGTCTTGGGTTGGCAGAACTGGTGAGAAAAAGAGAGGTGGCTCCACGAGAGCTGATTCGATTAGCCATCGAGGGCGCTGAAAAACTGAACCCGCAACTGAACGCTGTACTGGAGCTCTTTTATGACCGTTTGGAATCCACCAACGATTTGCCCGAAGATTCCGCAGCACCGTTCACAGGGGTGCCGTATATCCTGAAGGACATCGGATCAGGTGAAGCCGGCCGTCTTCAAGAGATGGGCAGCCTGCTGTTAAAAGGGAATGTTGTCCGAGAAACTGGCTACCTGATTGAAAAATTTCAAAAGGCGGGCCTGATTAGCATCGGACGTGGGGCTGTGCCTGAATTCGGCATGAGCTGTAGTACCGAAAGCCCGCTGCATGGTCGGACGTCCAACCCCTGGAATATAGAACATACTTCAGGAGGGTCAAGTGGAGGGCCTGCAGCCAGTGTCAGCGCCGGGATTGTACCGATTGCCCATGCGAATGATATGGGCGGATCTATCCGGCTGCCTGCCAGTTGCTGCGGGTTGGTGGGTCTGAAAACCACCCGGGGGCGGGTGTCCATCGGCCCGGATTTCAGGGATTATCCCATAGGCACTATCAATGATTTTGCCGTTACCCGCAGTGTGCGTGACAGTGCGGTGCTGTTGGATGCCGTAGAGGGACCTGGTGCCGATGAAGTACGCACGGTTCCAAAACCGGACCGTCCTTACACAGAAGAACTAAGTGCCGATCCGGGGAAATTAAAGGTGGCCGTGTGGAGTGAAACCATGATCGAGCAGGCGGTGGACCCGGAGGTTGCTGCTGTGGTCAACAATACTGCCAAACAACTGGAGGAGATGGGCCATCATGTCGAAGAAGCTATTTACCCTATTGATTATCGAAAATTCCAGGAGTTCGACGCCGATGTTACGGGCGTTCTCGTGGCATCTGCATTTGAGCATTTTAAGCACGATATCGGTATGGCCATAGACGAAAGCCAACTTGACGACATCACCAAATGGCTGTTGAATCGAGGCAGAGAAACAAATGGTATCCGTTTGTTTGCCGGTATGGAAGCACACAACGAATTGCGTCATAATATTTATCGCTTTTTTAAACAGTACGACCTGTTAATCACGCCAACCATTACCATACTCCCGGAAAAACTGCCGGTATTGAACACCTATTATCGGTGGGATCTGTATTGCCAGTACCTGTTACCCGCGAGTGTGGCCGGCAACCCGGGCATGTCATTACCCCTGGGTATGTCGAAGAGCGGCCTACCCATCGGGGTACAACTCGTCGGGCCTTTCGGAGACGAAAGCACCTTGTTCCGTATCGCCGGCGCATTGGAAGAAGCCATACCCTGGAAAGATCGAATACCGCCAATACATGTCAGCAATTCTTAAAGATTCATTATATACCAAGACGGTTATGTAAGAACAATGAAGTAGAGGTGTGTGCAAAATGGATAACATCGGTTTTTCTTCAGCTACTAAAGGGAATGGGGAATTGATCCAACATACAGACCAAATTGCCGAGGTAAGATTCACCGGGAGTTCATATGAACTAGGAAAGTATGTCGGAGAAGTGGCTAAAGATCAGATTTTAGGTGGCATCGATCGCTTTGATCATACCCTGGGTGTCATGCTACCGGGTTTGAATGTCATCAGCCTGTCTAAATCCTTCGAAGACCAAGACGTATTTGATAGGCTTAAGGCGACATCACCAGATGCGGAAGCATACATTCAAGGGCTGGCGAAATCATTAAACCGGACTCCATGCCTATTACTTGCCATTGGTATGTCTGACGAGGCAATTTATGAAAGCCAGCGGAATGGTGGTGTTGGCTTCCTCCAGGCAGGCCATGACCCGGAATTGCAAGCCAAGTGTACGGTGATGGGCATTTCTGATAAGAACGGTAAGGGATGGGCCGGAGCGAACTTCGATTACATGGGGGTGTATTACGAAGGCCTGATTATGCTTAATCACACCGACACCGACGGTAAAATCCGCGTCATTCAAACATGGGCAGGGCTTGTCCCTTATGGAGGCATCTCTAAAGGCGGCCAGGTTATTATAATGAATACCATGGTAGACGAAGGAACAGCTCGAGAAATGGCTAATGGCAACATCATCGACTCCAGCTCGACACCGAGTTACTACTTGAGCTGGGAACCATACAACATCGAAAAGCCACAGCAGCTTATTGATATGTTTAAGGCTTACCAACAGTATACTTCGTATTTCAGTTATACTGCTGTGGGCAGCGAGAATAATGTACTAAACATCGAGAACAACTATGGCAACGATGTTAGCTTCTCTGAAGGCGATTGGAAGACACACGCAAACCATTCACTTTACATTGATAAAAATTTTGTTGATGATAGTTTTGCCGGAAATTCGCTCGCCCGACAAAAAGCCGTTGATATGTTTATGGGTAAAGCCACTATTGATACCCCTGAATCGCAAGTGCGGGATGTACTGGAAGCCAAACCACTATGGAAAGGCCGCAGTGAAATGACAGGTACCGTGACCTCAACTTATTACGCAATCAACGGTAAAGAAGTGGATATGTTCATCAGGACAGATGAAAACCATCCAACGGTTCACATTACAAACTACCAGAAGCGTAAGCCAACTGGCGCTTCCCTAATATAATAGTTTTTCAGTTTAGTAATCTCTGAGGATATAATAGGGTGATATTATGAAACGATTTCAAATTTCTGCGGATGTAGTTTATAAAAATGGTACAATATATACGATTGACAAAAACAACCCTTGGGTCGAGTCGGTGGCTATAAAAAATGGTCAATTCATCGCAGTAGGTTCTAATAGAGATGTCGAGGAATGGGTCAATGATACGACAGCAGTTTTTGATCTCAATGGAAAATTTGTCATGCCGGGAATTCACGATGTGCACCTTCATCCGGATATAGTGGTCGACTATCAGGTCAATCTTGAATTCTCACCCGAACTTTCCTGGCCTGGCATACAACAGAGCATAAGAGATTATATAAAAGGTAACCAAGATCGAAAGTGGGTTTGGGGCGGCAACCTGCCATGGATTGCAGAAAATCAGTTGGGTGATTTCGAAGGCGTGCCAGCCCATAAATCGGTTCTGGATGAATTGGTCCCGGACCGCCCGGCTTTCTTTTATGACATTGGTGGGCATGCCGCTTTGGCAAATTCCATGGCACTTGAAATGGCCGGGATTACCTCGGACACGAAAGACCCTGAATGCGGCACCATCGAACGGGATAAAAATGGGGTGCCGACCGGCATTCTCCGTGAACTGGCCATGAACATGGTTTCGGAAATTATTACGCCGGAAAATGAAGACATCTGGCGAGAGAAACTAAAGGCCGTAATTGGCCGAATAAACTCATTGGGAATAACCTCTATAAAAGATGCGTACGGCGTTGAAAAATCGCTAAATGCATATAAATATTTGGATGACTGCAATGAATTGTCAGCGCGTGTCGCAGTTGCCATCGCTCATCCGGTCGAACGCTTATCTTCTGAAAAGAAAGAGATTCAACGGCAGCTGATAACAAACAGGGACAGCTTTGCCAGCGACAGGATCAATCCCAATTATGCGAAGTTTGTTCTGGACGGTTCCGCCGGCGGTCAAACCAGCGTGTTTATTGATCCTTACGAAGGCACCGACTTTTGTGG
>Ga0164313_10005151_pt1 | contig 11590 bp, 10 predicted proteins | sample GuaBasSedimGuay4_FD_113735 | JGI IMG/M metagenome (GOLD analysis project Ga0164313, IMG submission 113735) | Subseafloor sediment microbial communities from Guaymas Basin, Gulf of California, Mexico - Guay4, Core 4569-4, 0-3 cm | ecosystem: Environmental > Aquatic > Marine > Hydrothermal vents...
CCATCGATCCGCCATCGAAGCTCAGGCAACTGGTTGACCCAACGTACAAAGACATGCTTGTTGTCCAAGACCCTGCAACTTCTTCACCCGGTCTGGCGTTCCTGCTCACAACGATCGCCGCACTGCCAGACGGATCCTCCTATGACTGGAAGGCGTTCTGGACAGACCTGTTTGCGAACGGCGTCGCCGTTTCTCCCGACTGGACCGATGCGTACACAGGTCGATTCACTCTCTCAGGCGGTGACAGACCGCTCGTCGTCTCCTACGCCTCGTCTCCTGCAGCCGAGGTGCTATTCGGCGAACTCGACGCCGCACCATCGGCATCGCTCACGGACGGCTGCTATCGCCAGATCGAATATGCCGGAGTGTTGAAGGGGACGGACAACGAGGCTGCGGCCAGGGAACTGATCGACTTCCTGCTTGACGTCCGCACTCAGGAGGACATCCCCCTCAACATGTTCGTCTACCCCGTCCACAACAATGCGGTGCTACCCGACGTATTCACCGAGTTCACTGTACTGCCTGACACCCCGGCGATCATGGACCCCCAGACGGTCGATGCCAATCGCGAGCGATGGATCCAAGAGTGGACAGCAATAGCACGCTCCTGACAGCAAGCCCCGTGGGCAGGATCGGGCTTGGTGTGATCATTGCTGTACCGAGCCTGTTCCTTCTCTACTTCTTTGCGTACCCCGTCGCATCGATAACCATCCGCGGGTTGACGACCGATGGTTCCTTCTCCCTGGCCGTTGTCGGTGATGTCATGACGGATCCGGTACTCCTCGCCGCAGCGCGGTTCACGGTCATCCAGGCCCTCATATCGACGATCGTCACAGTCCTCGTGGCGTTCCCTGCGGCGTGGGCGTTCGCACGTTTCGACTTCCCAGCCAAACGTGCCCTTCGTGCCGCGACCCTCGTTCCGTTCGTACTCCCAACACTCGTCGTGGGTTCTGCGTTCCTCACCGTGGCTGGCCCCAACGGCGCTATCGGGACAGATCTGACAGGGACCTTGTTCCTGATCGTTGTCGCACACGCCTTCTACAACTACGCCATCGTCGTTCGTGGCGTCGGTGCGTACTGGGAGCGCATCGACCCTCGCACAGAAGATGCGGCACGCACTCTCGGAGCATCATCCTTCACGACGTTCCGGACTATCACGCTGCCGTTGCTGCGCCCTGTTATCGCATCAACAAGTGCTCTCGTCTTCCTGTTCTCGTTCACCTCCTTTGGAGTTGTGCTCCTTCTCGGCGATTTGAAACACACCACGATCGAAGTGGAGATCTGGCGACAAACGACCGCGTTCCTTCGTCTCGACGTCGCCTCAACCCTCGCCGTCCTCCAATTGATCGGGGTCGGCGTCATCCTGGCCGGATACGGATGGTTCCAGCGCTCGACCGCCGTCCAGTTCGAACACGCAACGGCACCCACACGCCTCCCACGAAAGGGAAAAGAACGTATCGCCGTCACGTTGGCGCTCACGTCAATGCTCGTGATCCTGGGAACCCCGTTGCTCCTGCTCGTCATCCGATCCTTCACGAACCCTGCCGGTGGGGCGGGAATCGCGAACTACCAGAACCTCATTCGACTTCCAGAGATCACGGCTGCATTCGTGAACCCGGTCGACGCGATCAGGAACTCGTTCACTGTGGCGTTCATGACACTCGCAATCGCACTCGTGATCGGAGGCCTTGCTGCTGCGGCCTTGACATACGCATCGAGACGAGTCGCACGTGGCTTCGATCTCTTCGTGATGCTCCCACTTGGCACATCAGCCGTCACGATCGGCTTCGGCTTCCTGGTCGCACTCTCGTGGCCGATCGATCTGAGGACATCACTCATCCTGATACCAATCGCTCACACACTTGTCGCGATCCCCTTCGTTGTGCGTACCACCACCCCTGCACTCGGATCGATCCGCCACAACCTGAGGGAAGCGGCGGCAGTTCTCGGAGCGAGTCCGTGGCGGACCTGGTGGACCATCGACCTCAAGATCGTCACGCCCGCGATCATCGTCGCGGCCGCGTTCGCGTTCGCCATCTCGATGGGAGAGTTCGGTGCCACATCGTTCATCACCAGGCCCAGTTTCCCCACCATCCCGATCGCCATTTTCAAGCTGCTCAGCAAGCCAGGTGCTGCACCCTTCGGTGCCGCCATCGCGCTCAGTGTCATCCTCATGGTCATCACCGGTGTCTCCATGTTCGTGATCGACACCATCGGGACACGGGCGAGTAACGAGCTATGAGCATACGACTCGACTCTGTCAGCGTGCGATATGAAGACGACCTTGCGGTGAACGACCTTGATCTGACGATCAACTCCGGGGAACGGTTCGTCCTCATGGGCCCGTCAGGTTCCGGGAAGTCGACGCTGCTGCGCGCTGTTGCCGGCCTTGAACCACTTGAAACGGGCACCGTGGAAATCGACGGCAAGGACGTCACCACACTCCCACCCCATCGAAGAGCCGTGGGCCTGATGTTCCAGGAGTATGCGCTGTTCCCGCATCTGAGCGTCATCGACAACGTCGGATACGGTCTGCGGATGATCGGGATGGACCGGAACACGGCCAGACGGAAGGCGTCGGCGTTACTGGACCTTGCGGGACTACAAGGGTTCGATGCCAGGAAGCCGGACTCGTTATCAGGTGGAGAGCGCCAACGCGTTGCTCTCGTGCGCACACTCGCTCCCGAACCCTCACTCGTGATGCTCGACGAACCCCTGGGTTCGCTCGACCTCGCACTCCGCGAGGACCTGCTCACCCAGATGCGGACGATCGTCACTGAACTGGGTGCAACGACGCTGTACGTGACACATGACCGCACTGAAGCGTTCGCATTCGCCGAACGATTGGCGATCATGCGTCAAGGCCGAATCGTACGCACGGGAACGCCCGAGCAGGTGTGGGATGACCCACAAACGACCTTCGTGGCCCGGTTCATCGGTCACAGCAATGTTCTCACTGGTGCTGCGATCGGGTTCGACGCACCAAGCATCACCGTGCCCCCCGGAGCGCTCACCTTCAACGACGAAGGAGAGATCGGTATACACATCGTCGAATCTGTTTTCGCAGACGGTCGGTACGAGATCGTAGCTGAAGTGGCGAACGGTGAACGGCTGAGGATCGATTCGCCCGTACCGCTCGACAGTGGGCTCAGCGACCGGATAACGGTCGACCGCAAAGCAGTACGTGAGCTAGCCGTCGATGAGGTCTGATGTCTTGTCGACCCTCCCGAAGTCAGCTGCGATCGTGGCTGCCGTGTACCTGGCGATCTCCTCGGCAGCGAACACTGTCCCCGTGCGATCCGTGACGTCGAAGGTGTGGGTTGCGTCATCGACGAATTGCAGTCTGTAGCCAAGGTCCGATGCCATGCGAGCCGTGGTTTCACAACACATGTTCGTCTGGATACCGGCAATCGCGACACCGCTGATCCCATGTCTGTCCAGCCATGCCTTGAGATCGGGTTCACCGTAGAACGCGGAGTGCACCTGCTTTTCGACCAGGAGGTCCGGGGTGCCTGTGATCATCGGCTTGAAGTCATTTCCAGGCGACCCGGGTGCTAGCGGCGAGGCCGGTGTGGCCGAGTTGTGTTTCACGAAGACGATCGGCCACTCCTTGCCTCTCCACGACTCGATGAGGCGTACGATGTTGTCCTCGCATGACGGGTTGTTGCGTCGACCCCAGTACTCCGCGTCATCGAATCCGCGTTGGACGTCGATCACGATCAATGCCGTCGAGCCTTGCCAATCAGCCATCGGTTCCCCATTCGTTGCGACCTGATCATTCTGCCACAACTCAAGGAGGTGAAGCACACGTTTCGGGCGTCATGTCGGCCTCACGCTCAATCAAGGGGCTGGTTCCCAGTCCTTCTCAACGGGTTGCCATCCATAGGAGTCAGCGTTTCTGCCCGACGATGATCTCCATGGTTCCCCGCCGTCAGTGATCTCGAGCCGTCCACGTTCACCGTTGGCAACGTCGACATAATTGAGCACCAGCACCCAGTCACAATCGCAATCCACCGTGACCGCCCACACCTCGAGCAGAAGTGTTTCACCCTTCTCCGAGAGCTCAAACGCGATGTCATCGGATTCTGTCACATCCGACTCTGGCCGTTCAAGCGTCACAACGGGCGGTTCCTGGTCGAGATCCACGTTGAGCGTGTGAACCCGCAGGGGATCGGTCAGCGGTAGCCCGAAACAGAGGACTTCCGTACCGTCCATTGGAGACTCCTTGCGACGGATCTCCACCGAGAACCCATTGATCACGATCGTGTCATCGACCGCCGACGAAAGGAGCACCTGGAACATCGGTCCCCCTGACACGGCACGGGGCATGTCGAGTTCCGATGTCCACGCATACCACGACCGACAATCCTCCGACGGGGCCTTACCGATCTGACCCCGCGTCCCTGGCATCACGTAGCCGAACGACGTCGCAGCTGACTCGGAGAAGAAGGACGGGTCAGCCTCCACGAACCAATTGAGGGGCCCTGTGTCAGAGGACGCTCCGAGCGATGCGCCCGTCGTCGTCACACCATCTGATTCCGTTGTTGTCGTGATCGCCACATCTGCGGAAGCCGACACAACGGTCGTGTCACTCGGGGATGCTGCGGCCACCGTGGTCGCGACCTCACTGGTGACCGCTACCGGCTCACCCTCCGCGGATGTATCACCAGCGCTGTTCGACGTCGACTGCCACACGGCGACGAGACCCGTTATCGCCACCAGTAGTCCTGATACAGCCACGATCGCTGCGATCACGGTTTTTGACAAAGGCTCTCGGGGATCTTGTTGTGAGGGCGTACCCTGTTCTGACATACCGAGACGCTACACGCAATACCTCTGCGCCGCTAGCACCAAGGTCCACACCGATCGTCGACTAATCGGCTGTTTTCCGTCTTCCGTTCTCCGTTTTCCGACTGAAGCCGAGATGTCGGCTCTGGTAGCGGGTATCCGACTGTGAGCTGTCAACTGTCGACTGTGAACTGAGCGACCGGCATCACCTATCCGCTACTCCCCTTAGCCTTACCCGACCGTTGAGACATCAGCCCAGCGGGCACCACTCGCCGCTATCAGCCGCTCGAGTGTTACCTCGTAGACGGTATCGAGTGTGCCACCAGCGGACCATACGAACCGATATCTTCCAAGTGCGGTATCGGCAACCGTTGCAAGTGGCTCATCATGACCGACAGCGGGCGTGCCACCCGCCGGGTAGCCGGTCATCTCCTGGACCATGTCTCTTGTTGCCGGACGTGCACTCGTACCTCCGAACACAGAGGCGAGCTTTCCCTCATCGACCCTTCGGTCCCCGGAGCAGAGCACAAGCACCGGTCGATCGTCCACCATGAACACGAGCGACTTTGCGATCGCTCCGAGTTCGCACCCCACGGCTGTCGCGGCATCCTTCGACGTCCGCGTGCCTGCAGGGAAACGCTCGATGTTCGGTGCAATACCGGCACCAACGGCGCTCTTCATGAAGCGTTCGGTGACCGGAGACACTGCGGGCCCCACCCACCGGACGCCAGACTCCGTAGCGAGCCACCCGACACGTTGGTCGTGGTCATCCATCGGAACAGCGTCCACGATGTCGGCCTCCATCGTCACACCAACGCGGGCCGTCGACCTGGGCAACGAGGCCACAAAGCGGTCGTAGTAGCCCTTCCCCCGGCCGAGGCGTCCACCACCCTTGTCGAACACGAGGCCTGGGAGAAGCACAACGTCGATGGTCTCCGGGTCGACGACCACGGTGCTCTCATCGGGTTCATCGAATCCGAGGCGGTGGTGCACCAGGCGATCTGGATCGTAGGAACGCATCGCCATCTCACCGGATTCCTCGATCCGGGGAATAGCAGGTGCGATCGTGGGCTGAGACAGAAGGGCTTCCAGAGATATCTCGGACCCCATTGGCAAGTACGTCGCGACCACTCCGTGAAGAGGGGGCCAGGCGGCAAGATGCTCACACACCTCTCGGGATGCCACAGAGCGATCGATTCCGCTCGCCCATGTGCGCCACTGCGATTTCCGATCGCCAATATCTGGGACTTCCTGCTCAGCCAACGCAACCTCCTACAGGTCCAGACCATAGACCGCGTGCTGACGCCACATGCGAATCAAAGGGCGATGGAGGCGTACTATTGCCCCATGACACATGGGGACAGGCAAGACAAGGTTCGGCCGATCGACTACACACCGGACGGTTCCTTCTCTCCACAACCCGGCAACGACGACCCGCCAGAACTGCGAAAGCCCCGGCCATGGGTCGCTCTTGCCTTGTCTGCAGTCGCGGTCCTCACCGCAGTAGGAGCGGTTGCTGCCTTCGGATCGCTCGAGTTCATCGACCCTGAACCACCCGAGCCCCAAGAATTCGCCTCAGGCGCCCAGAACGACGAGGACACCGACGCACCACCTGACACACTGCCGCCCCGTCTCGAGGATTCGTTGCCGAACCTGACTGACAGACTCACGCTCGTAGCCATCGTCGACGAAACACTTCAGACACTGCTGTGGGACCCGAGCTTCCGGGTGCCCAAAGCATATGACCTCCCGATCGAGGGGGTTGATGCGGACTCCGACATCGAGGCGACGTTCGACAGTGGGGGAAGAACACTCGCTGTCACCGTGACAACGCCACAGTCCAAGCGCGTCTACCTCGGGGATCCAACGAATGTAGGCAGGTCCCCGGACATCGTCGGTCCAGAATCGCTGGTCTGGCATGCATCACAGGTGGGAGCGATCGCATGGGTAACACGCGGGCAGGGAGACATGTGGGACCTGCACACGGGAAAGGTCGACCCGTTGTCGGGAACGATCACGAACGACGTTGTTGTTACGCAGTTCGCAACACCGGTCGGGTTGGTGCGCTGGGATTCGTCAGGATTCGTCGTCAATCAGGGAAGTTCCATCGTCGCCATCGATGGCGAGGGCGACCCACAATGGCAGATGAAAGGTGTTGCAGTTTCAGGTTCCGCATCGCTCCTTGCTGTCATCGCTCCCGACGACAGCGCAAGTGCCACTCGGTGGGTCATCACCAATCGGATATCTGGAGATGCTACGGCCCAGCAGGTGACAGGGTCGCCTGGTGAGATCTGGGTCACAACATCACGAGACACCGACCTCATTGCGGAGATCGCCGCATCGCTCGAAACAACGCGGGTTCTGGTGGATGGCCCCCATCTCGCAGCCAAACGGATCGTTCAGATCGATCTTCACGTCGCTCCGATCGGCTTCACTTCGAGTGGCGAGTATCTGCAGTTTCGATTGTTCGACTCCAATGACCTCGTGTTCGTCAACTGGCGGACCGGGGCTACACACGTCGTACCGATTCCGGACAATATGACGATCATGGGATCCGATCTCGGCTGATCACATACTGGCTGACAAACGGGCAGCCAGGTTCCCGCGTCGACTGACCACCACGTCATCCATTCCGATCCATTCACCGAAGGTGTGCAGTTCACCAGCGAGCGCTGCGGCCACTTTCGCCGGGTCCCGCCCCTCCTCGATGAACGCCGAGCGTACCAGAAGCCGGCCTGCCTTACGGTCCGCCTTGAGGTCAACCCGACCGACCAATTCCCCGTCGAGCATGAACGGCAGCACGTAGTAGCCGAAGGTTCGCTGATCCTCCGGTACGTAGATCTCGATCCGGTACCGAAATGCGAAGATCCGCTCGGCGCGTTCACGATTCCACATGATGGGATCGAACGGACTGAGAAGCGCAGATCCCCTGATCTCCCGGGGTCGCACCGCTCCCGAATCGAGGTAGACCGGGCCGTTCCACCCTGGAACCTGGACCTCCTCGACCGTGCCCTTGCGCACAAGATCTGCGAGGATCGGCCGTGCGGTCGGAATGTTCAACCTGAAATAGTCGGCAATGTCGCCCGTCGTCCCGATGCCATGATGTCGTATTGCATCGACGAGGAGCGCCCGATAGGCCGATTCGCGCTCGATACCGGCGTCGTCGGCGAGGAACTCCTGGGGTATCGCCCGCTCCGGGGTGTCGTACAGTCTCGTGAAGTTTCCCGTCCGCAGCGCCGTAACGTGCCCGTTTGCAAAGAGCACCTCCAGAGCTACTTTGCCAGGGCCATATCCCCACCACGCCTCGTTCGTATGGTCAGGAGCATCGAGATCACGTATGGTCAGGGGTCCATGATGGGTGACCTGGGCTAGCACGCTGTCAACAAGCCCCGGGTGGGCATCAAGGAGTTCCTGTGCACGCTTCCAGGGCTTCATCGTCTGCATCTTCCAGCGCCACAGCGGATATCGGTCGACGGGGAGGACCGCAGCTTCATGGGCCCAGTACTCGAAGTTCTCTCCCGACCGGTTCAGCCATGAATCGAGCCGTCCCATGTCGTACGCACCAAGCCTCGAATAGAACGGCATGTAGTGCGTGCGCACACACACGTTCACCGAGTCGAGTTGCACGAGTCCCACCTGGCGCATGACTCGCCTGAAATGGCGCACGTCAATGTTGCCATCTGGTCTCGTCCTGGAGAAACCCTGCGCTCCGAGGGCTATTCTTCGAGCAGCGTCGTTTGATATCGTTCTCATGTGTACACCGTCATCGTTGCGTCTACGCTATCGGAATGATCCCGACAGTGCTTGCAGGTCTCCGAACATTCATCGCAGTACCACTCTTTTTCGTCTACACGCTCATCCTTGCGCTTGTGATAATCATCTATGGAGCGTTCAGGCCCGCTTCGCCTGTCTACGACAGAATCGTGAAGCACTGGTCTGCCGTCTTCCTGAGAATTCCCCCTGTGCGCGTGGAAGTCGAGGGTATCGAGAAGATCGATCCGCAGCAGCGGTACATGATCGCAAGCAACCACCTGTCACAGTTCGATATACCTCTGCTCTTCTGGGTTCTGCCGCTTCACGGGAGATTCCTCTCGAAGAAGGAGGTGTTCAAGATCCCTCTCGTGGGCAGAGCGATGCGTACGATCGGGATCATTGAGATCGACCGGTCCTCTGGCACCTCGTCTCGCCGGGCGATCGTCGAGGGTGTCAAGGTGGCGGCCGAGCACGGCTATTCGCTCATCGTGTTCCCTGAGGGCACTCGCAACACCATCGGAGAACTCCTCCCGTTCAAGAAGGGCGCCTTCCGCATCGCCATCGACACCGGGCTCCCGATAGTCCCCGTTGTCATCGAAGGCACCGAGACCATCAATCGCCCAGGTTCGAAGATCTTCCGTCCAGGAACCGCGCGCGTTATGATCTGCGATCCGATCGAGACCGCCGACCTGACCAACAAGGACGACCTCAACGACCTGGTCCGCACGATCGAGACTTCCATGAACGCGACCTACGAGAAGATGCGGGCCGATAACCGATGACGAGCTGACGAGCGCCGTCGGTCTTCGCTACCGACTGTCACCCAGCGTCGTCTGATCCTGTGTCCTCGCTTGTCACTTCCGGTGGCGGTGGCGGTGGCGGTGCTGGTGCGGCCGGTGCCCCGGCATCCGGGTCCGAGCCGAAGGGTGCCCATGCAGCCATGACAAGGCCAAGCACGATGCCGGCGAGCGGCAGGATCCACAGCAACACCGAGTGAAGATCTATGACACCCCACAGGAACAAGCTGATACCTGCGAACGCGCCGAAGAAGAAACCGCTGACAGCTCCCAATACTGGTCGGCCCTTCATCATGCACCCTTCTTCTTGATGCCTGCGCTGAGAGTCCCAACGCCGAATAGCACGGCAGCGGTAGCGCCTATGAACGCACCTGCACCTGGGCTGCCATCAAGAGCCATTGTTACAGCAACGATGCAGGTTGTCCCCTGCTGCGTGTGAGTCGCTGTGACCTTCAGGCCGCCAGTTCCCCGGGGCACCCACGAGGGCACCGCATAGGCATAGGAGCCAGAGTCCGACACCTCAACAGTGTCACCGGTCCAACTCACCACAGTCCACCCACCGAACGGGGGTGGCAGAGCAACATCGATTCCGCCAGCGAATGGAACGAGATCGCTAGGTGGATCGATGTTCATGTTGCCGACGTACTGAACGGTGTCCTCGGCGGGGACGATCGTGGTCACATCGAGTGGCTGGCTCTCGGTGACCGTGATGGGGCCCGAGAATGTGGCGCTCCCGGTGCACGGTCCTTCGATCACCTCAGCCGATACTGGACTTGCAAACAACGCGACCGACAGCATGGTCACCGAGGCAAGCAAGGTGAAGGCCGCGTATCTCCTTCTTCGTTTCATAGCGTCTACCTCCTGGCCCACCACTCTACGCACTCAACGTCCGGGTGTCACGGATTCCGCATGATCTCCGATCACTTTGCGCTAGAGCGAAACGTCGTCTTTGATGGAATCGACGTACCAGGTCTCAAGTGTGCCCTTGCCCTTCATCTCGATGAGACCGCGCTCGGCACAGTTGTATTCGTCCTTGATCAGCTCATAGGTCGCTCTCGAGACCTGGATCGTGCCAGGCTCGGCGTGGGACTCCATCCTGCTGGCAGTGTTGACAGTGTCACCCCACACGTCGTACTGAAACTTCGTGTTGCCGATAACACCAGCAACCACCGGTCCCGAGTTGATGCCGATCCGAAAGGTCATGGCACTTCTTCGAGCGTAGGCCTGCATGGCGAGAGCCAGTGCGGCCAGTACGTCTGCGTGGTCGCGTCGCGGTTCGGGAACGCCTGCTGCGACCATATAGGCATCGCCGATCGTGCGGATCTTCTCACATCCGTGGTCGGTAGTCAGCGTGTCGAAGTAGGTGAACACCTCGTTCAACCGGTCGACAAGCTCCTCGGGACTGAGACCCTCGGACATCGGTGTGAACCCAACGATGTCCGCGAACAGGACGCTGACCGATTCGAATCTGCGGGCTACCACCTTCCCGTTCTGCTTCAACTCTGCTGCAACCTGATCCGGGAGCACGTTCGACAACAGTTCCTCCGCTCGGGTTCGCTCGAAAGACAGCTGACTCAGGAGGGCTCCGATGAGCGGTATCACGAGGAGGAGCGTGCCAACGAACACGATCGCAAACAGTTGGGCAGGGAGTGCCGGGTCTGGTGGTTCTCTACCGACTCGCAACGATTCCTCGAGAAATGCAAAGGTGACTCCTTCGATGATGAAGAACAGTGCGATCGCGATCGTGGCGTTGCGTCCGAGCGTCACAGCAACGATCAAGGTCAACGCGATCCCCCACATCACTATGGCACCCGAGTTCGCGTATCCACCAAGCTCTATGTGAATGAACGCGTTCGCCAATACGCTCGCAACGACGACGATCATGACCGTGCCTCGCACATTTCCCGTAGCGATGTAGACGAACCAGGCCACCAGGTACGAGGCTCCGAGAGCGGCAAGCGCCCAGCCAGCTGCTGGTTCGTCGAATCTGTAGAACGACGCAGCACCGAGCCATGTCAGGACGACTGACGCCCACAAGGACACGGTCGTAACACGCACGATCGTTGTTGGGTCTTCGAGAACGGCGAACGACCCGGTGCGTTGCGATCTGGCTGCAAGACGATCCCAGAACGTACCCGTCTCCACCTCGCCCACACGACCCCCCCCAATAGACCAGTCCCCCAGACGCAAGATACCAGATGCCAGAGCACAGAGCACAGAGCACAGAGCACAGACCAGAGACCAGAGACCAG
>Ga0164313_10005153_pt1 | contig 11588 bp, 8 predicted proteins | sample GuaBasSedimGuay4_FD_113735 | JGI IMG/M metagenome (GOLD analysis project Ga0164313, IMG submission 113735) | Subseafloor sediment microbial communities from Guaymas Basin, Gulf of California, Mexico - Guay4, Core 4569-4, 0-3 cm | ecosystem: Environmental > Aquatic > Marine > Hydrothermal vents >...
GAACCATTGATATCCAATATGTGTTCCAGACCAAGCTCAAAAAATAATTTAAATGTTTCCAACAGCGTCCAATTTCAACAGCTTGCAATAATAATGTATAATTTTGAGTTGATATTGACCGTTTGTATAATGCTATAAGCTTTCATGATGACAAATATATTTACCATAGTTATTGCTTTGTTTTTTTCTTCACTTCACCCTTTTCATGTGAGTGTGTGTGATGTTGATTTTGATGCTGATTCAAAATCAGTACAGATTTCGCAACGTATTTTTCTAGATGACTTCGAGAAGGCGCTGAATGAAAAGTTTGAAATTAGTCTGATAATTGACGATGAGTCTACCAAAGATTACAGAGATTCATTAATTCAGGTTTATTTGTTCGAAAATCTTAACGTGATTGTAGATGGCAAAGAAAAGAAGCGGGTTTATATTGGCAATGAGATTGAAGATGACGCGATGTGGTGCTATATGGAATATGAAGGAATTAAAAAGTATAAAACTTTAGAGATAACCAGTAAGATATTACTTGAAACATTTGATGATCAGGCCAACATTATTCATTTCACTTACGGTGATTATGAGAAGAGCATCAAGCTGGATAAATTAAAAAGCACTGGCTCGTTCACTCCGGGGAATTAATGATTTATTAAGATAGAATTTGCGTTAGAGGTATTCTTTTTAAGTATATTTGAAAGGATCCTGACCATAAATAATTGTGCAGAAAAATAGAGTATGTAAATCTATCCCTTTCCTCCTAAGCTGCATTATAATATTATTTTATTCCATATCAGTGAGGGCTCAGGAAAGCGACAGTACCCAGGATGCTGACTCACTAGTCCGGGTGGAAATGTATGATGGCAACGAATTTAGAGGAGTGTTAGTAGCCATTGATGAAGAAAAGGTGGTTTTAAAGAGCAATGCGTTAGGCCAAATTACCTTATACAGAAAATATATTAAGAAAATTGAAATGGTAGATAGCCTGGAGGTCAAGGCTGCAAAACCCGGCTATTCAGAAATCCATTCTACCAGATATTTATTTACCTCCAGCGCCTATGGGCTAGAGAAGGGGGATTCCTACTACCAAAACATACTTGTTTTTTACAATCAGTATAATGTAGGAATAACCGATCGATTTTCAATGTCATTTGGGATATTACCATTTTTTTTAATAGCAGGTTCGCCTACCCCTGTTGGCGTAACACCTAAGTATTCTTTTCCGGTAGCAAAGGATAAAGTCAACCTTAGTGTAGGTGTTCTAATTGGGGATATTATAGGCGAAAATAATGGCATTATAGCCTTACCCCATGTTACCGCTACCTTTGGATCCCGTGAAAAAAATGTTTCAATTGGCATGGGATATGTTTTTGCTGATGGTCAACTTGTACCTTATCCGGTAATTAACTTTAGTGGACTTATTAAAGTAAGCAGACGAACATTCCTTATGACAGAAAATCACATCATTAGTGATGGCAGTTATATTGTCGGACTTTCAATAGTTGGGGCTAAATCAATTATCTCAAAAGCTGCCTTAAGTTACGGGTTAGGTATCCCGTTTACCACCGATTATGCCAGTGAAATTATAGCTATGCCATGGATTGGTTTAACAATCCCCTTTACAAATAATAATTAGATAACTACATTTTCAGGAAACGTAGAATCTCTTGCTGGTTTTCCTTATAAATAGAATCACCAAAATCCTTAAGTAATTCTAAATTTTCCGGCTCAACACAATCCATGTTTGGGTCTATATTTACCGGCAACTCTGCATTTAGTCGTAAATATTGATTTGGCACTCCTGAAGCCTCAAAAATTTGCTTTAGCTGGTAGTCAACAGTGTCTGATACGCCGGCCATCATCATGTCGAGAGCAGGTTTAGTCCATTTAGCAAGCCCCCAATCTTTGGCTTCATCATATGAATAGGATGCCTTTGCGTAACCAGTGCCTAATGATAACAGAAGGATGTCTGCTGCATTAATGTTAAAATCTTTAGTGCTGAATTTGTTCCGCGTTTCGGCGAAAGCACACAGAGCCGGGTTATTTGCAAAGATGCCTCCATCAATCAATGGGTAATACTTATTGGCATCAGATTTAATTTTAGAGACCTCAAAATATGTAGGTGCCGATGAAGTAGCACGCGCGACGTCTCTCAAAAAGAAATTATGGTCCGGGTCTTTGGCGTCGTGCTGAGTAAAGAAGTGGGCCTTTCTTCTTTTTATATCATATGCCGTAATTAGCGATGGTTTTAGCAGGTCAGACAGTTTGGCGTCACCGAAGTAATCCTTGAGTGTTTCTTCAAGGCCTGCAGCAGGATATTTTTCATCGAGCACTCCCCCGGCAGTTCTAATTTTATGAAATAATGGTATAGAAAAAATGTCATCACCACGTTCCAAATAAATATTTACAACCTCATCTGCCGTGTATTTTGGCCTCCCAAATTCAGATAATAGATAAGCACATGCAAGGATACCTCCAGTACTTGTCCCGGCTATCAGGTCGAAGTGGTCTGCTATCTTGTAAGTTGGATCATCGTAAATTTCTTTTAGTAAGCGCTCAACATGGGTTAAGAGTTGTCCGGGAACGATTCCCCTTATACCTCCACCATCAATAGAAAGGATGATTTTCTTTTTTGCCATAGAATATTTAAATCAAAAATATATTTCTTATGAAGATAGAATAAAAAGGAACTATTATCAATATAGGTAATGCTTATTAAGAATCAATCAAAATAAAATTTACATAAAAAGTGCCATTAGTTACGGGAAACAATGTTTTGGTGAATATTGTGAAAATTATTTACAAGTTATTAAACTATTTTGACGGCATATCCGTTATTAAAAGTGTACGAATAGTACTTTCATAATTAGGTTAAGGTTAGGTTAAATCAAGGGTTCCTGTCCCACAGGAACCCTGATTTTTTTATAGGCCTACCGTAATTAATCGTCTACCTGATAAGAATTACATTTGCGTTATGGAAAAATACGATTTGGCAATTATTGGTGCAGGCCCTATTGGAATGGCTTGTGGCATAGAAGCAAAAAAAGCCGGCCTTTCATATTTAATTTTAGATAAGGGATGTTTGGTTAATTCTATTTATAATTACCCTAAAGGGATGACCTTTTTCTCGACCTCTGAGAAACTGGAAATTGGCGAGGTTCCATTTATTTCACATCTGGCTAAACCAAATCGTTTCGAGGCTTTGGAGTACTACAGAAGGGTTGCTTCTACATGGGAGCTAAAGATTAACCTCTATGAGAAAGTAGATGATATCATTAGGCATGACAATTTTTTTGAGATAATAAGCAGCAAGGGCATCTATTGGGCAAAAAACCTTGTTGTCGCTACGGGATTTTATGATTATCCATATTTATTAAATATTGAAGGAGAGAATTTACCCAAGGTTAAACATTATTATGATGAGCCACATCCTTATTTCGGGCAAAAAATCGTTGTCATAGGGGCAGCGAATTCTGCTGTTGATGTAGCCCTGGAAACATTTCGCAAGGGAGCAGAAGTCACGATGGTTATACGTGAAAAAGAAATACGCGAATCAGTTAAATATTGGGTAAAGCCGGACATTGAAAATAGAATTGCGGCAGGAGAGATTAAGGCCTATTTTAATTCAGAAATAGTTCGCATTACACCAGAAACAGTAGAGATGCATACACCCGAAGGTGACATCAGCCTTGAAAATAATTTTGTGCTGGCAATGACAGGCTATAAGCCCGATTTTACTTTTATGGAATCTTTAGGCGTTAAATTTCAAGAGGATGAATTTCACACGCCTGTCTATAATACGGAAACAAATGAGTCAAATAGCCCAAACGTTTATCTTGCAGGCGTAGTTTGCGGCGGACTAAAAACCAATAAATGGTTTATAGAAAATTCCAGAGAGCATGCCACTATAATCGTAAAAGCTATTTCTTCAAGAAAGGATTACTAATTATTTCGATTGGCAATTCAGCTATTTGCTTATCCCAGGCTATACTCATAACAGCTTTTCCGTCGCCCTGACCTTCAAATTGAATAGTAAAGGCCTCTACAACAGCATCGTTTGCCTTCACGGAAGCTGCTACGCGTAGAACGTCATGTTCTTCATTATAGCTATAATGTCCCCACTCGTCTAAATCCGAATTAAATATTATTGTCCATTCTTCTGCATTGGGAAGTGCAAATACAGCGTAAGTGCCAGCAATTAAGGTTTTTCCGCCAATCTTAATATCTTGATACACCTTCATTTCTGTGGTTTCGTTTGCGCCAAGTCTCCATAGCTCATCGTATTTAACCATGTTGCCAAAAACCACACGATCTTTTTTCTGTGGTCGGCTATATATAACTCTTATGTATGCACTTTCACCAAGATTTCTTTCTGGAGCAAATTTTCTGTCATGGGCAAAATTATCCGGCAAGTAGGCGATGTCTAGCGGGCTCTTATCCAGGCCGCGAAATTCCTGAGCCCACGAGCTTGAATTTATTGAGGTAATAATGATAATGATTGAGAGAAGGGTTTTCATATTTTTTTTAGTTTTAGAATCCACAAGATTATAATTATTTTTATGAACAAAAAAGTCCCTTAAAAGATTCCTTTCGCCACTGGTAAAAGTAGATTAGTTTTCTGTAGTGGTTATGATATTTTTGTGTCACTATTAAATGAATAAAAAATGAAAAAAATATCCGTAATATTATTAGCAGTAATTATTTCCGGGCAGTTAATGGCTCAAAAGCAAATTACAGTTGAAGATTTTACCAGTAATAATATCTTTCTCGCCAAATCTGTCCGCGGAATACGCTGGATGAATGATGGCCAATATTATAGTGCGCTTAAGAAGAATGCGATTGTGAAGTATGATGTTACTACTGGCAGTATTGTGGCTACAATATTAGACGGCAATGCCCTTGAACCGAATATTTCTATAAGTGATTATTCCTTTAGTGATGATGAACAACAAATATTAGTGCTTACAGATAGAAAGTCAATCTATAGAAGGTCTTATACTGCAGTTTATTATGTGTATAATCTTTTGGATAAATCCATGAGTAAATTAAGTAGTGGTCGCCAATCTTATGGCACTTTTTCGCCCGATGGGTCTAAAGTGGCGTTTACCCGTGATAACAACCTTTTTTATGTTAGCTTGAGTGACATGAAGGAGGTGCAGGTAACCGAAGATGGCAAAACCAATAAAATTATTAATGGCAGCACCGATTGGGTTTATGAAGAAGAGTTATCGCTAACTAAGGCCTTTTACTGGTCACCTGATAACAAAAAATTGGCATTTTATAGATTTGATGAATCTAAGGTAAGGGAGTATAATATGCAGGTATGGCATGAAGGACAGCTCTATCCAGAGGATCGTAGATATAAATACCCTAAGGCAGGAGAAGTTAACTCTACAGTTGAAATTAAAATTTTCGATCTTGAGAACAGCAATACTACGCCTGTTGATATAGGTGCTGAGACTGATATTTATATACCTCGCGTAGCCTGGACTCAAAACCCTGAAATGCTTTCTGTAAGAAGGCTGAACAGGCATCAGAACCTAATGGAAGTTTTACATGCTGATGCGAGTACCGGGAAGACTCAACTAATTATTTCAGACCAATCTAATACCTATGTAGATGTTGAGACTCTTATTTATTTAAAAGATGGTAAGCATATTATTACTACAAGTGAGCAAAGTGGCTTTAATCATGTTTACCTGTACACAATGGAAGGCAAATTGGTAAGGCAGGTTACAACAGGTGATTGGGATGTGGCAAGTTTTGTTGGTGCTGACCAGAAAAGTAAAGGTCAGAAAGTCTATTTTACATCATATGAAGAATCGCCTCTTGAGCAATATTTCTACTCAATTAATTTATCTGGGAAGAATAAACAAAAGCTTTCTACGGCTAAAGGCGTGAACAGGGTTAATATGAGTAAAGACAATAAATACTATCTAAACTATAATAGTAGTGCGGTCTCTGTAAGCACGGTTGAGTTATTTCAAACCAAAGGGAATAAGCTGATAAAATTATTAGAAGATAATGCCGATCTGAAGGTAAAAATTAAAGAATACGGGTTTGTAGAAAAAGAATTTTTCACCTTCAATACAATAGAAGGTACATCGCTTAACGGATATATGCTTAAGCCGGCAGATTTTGATGAGGGGAGCAAGTATCCGGTACTTATGTATCAATACTCTGGCCCGGGATCGCAAAGTGTTAGTAATTCATGGGGAAGCAGAACCTGGCATCAACTATTAGTGCAAAAAGGATATATGATAGTGGTTATCGATGGTCGCGGAACCGGAGGTCGCGGAGCTGATTTTAAAAAGCAAACATATAAGCAGCTTGGCAAGCTTGAGGTAGAGGACCAGATAGCCGGCGCCAAATATTTGGCTGAATTGACCTATGTAGATCCCGCTCGAATTGGAATTTGGGGATGGAGCTACGGTGGTTATATGTCATCACTGGCAATTTTACGAGGCAATGATGTGTTTTCTACAGCCATTGCAGTGGCACCGGTAACATCATGGAGGTATTATGACACCATTTATACTGAAAGATTCTTACAAACACCTCAGGAAAACCCTGAAGGGTATGATGAGAACTCTCCGGCAACCTATGCTGCAGACTTAAAAGGCAATTTCTTGTTGATCCATGGTACAGGAGATGATAATGTTCATTTTCAGAATACTGTTGCCCTGGAAGACGCATTGATTGCTGCCGGCAAGCAGTTTACTTCTTTCTACTACCCTGATAGAGCTCATGGCATACGCTCTAGAAACGCTCAGGTTCACTTATATACTTTAATGACTAATTATATTCTTGAAAATCTATAATTAACATTCTCAACCAAACTGAAAGACGATGAAGAGAAGAAATTTTATTCAGCTTACGGCACTTGGTAGTGCTGTGCCATTAATAAGTCTTAATGCATGTGCTACAGAAAATACTAATGATGATAATCAGTCATCTGATCTATTAAAGTTTGAATTAGAGGAAGTGTCGGTTTCTGATCTTCAAAACGCCATGGAGGAAGGCAGATATACCTCAAGGAGTATCTGTGAAATGTATTTGGAGCGGATAATTGCGGTTGACCAATCAGAAGGAGGGCTGAATTCTGTTATTGAGTTAAATCCTGATGCTTTATCAATTGCGGATAACTTAGATAAAGAAAGAAGTGAGGGCAAGGTTAGAGGTCCACTTCATGGTATCCCGATAATGGTTAAGGACAATATTAATACGGCAGATAAGATGATGACCACTGCCGGGGCTTTGGCCTTGGTTGGTAATATTGCCAGTGAAGATGCTTTCATTATTAAACAACTGCGCAAGGCAGGTGCGGTACTGCTTGGCAAGACTAATCTTAGTGAGTGGGCAAATTTTAGATCAACACGATCTTCGAGTGGCTGGAGTGGCCGAGGGCGGCAAACTAATAATCCTTATGCCCTGGATAGGAACCCCTGTGGCTCGAGTGCGGGATCAGGGGCGGCTGTCTCGGCGAATCTCTGCGCCATTACAATTGGCACCGAAACGAATGGTTCGATCGTGTGCCCGTCATCATCAAATGGTGTAGTGGGAATAAAGCCAACGGTTGGTTTATGGGGTAGGTCAGGAATCATTCCTATCTCGGAAACTCAGGATACCGCCGGGCCAATGGCTCGCACCGTTGCTGATGCCGTTGCCTTGCTTGGGCCATTAACAGGGTCAGATCCTCGTGATGAGCGAACAGAGGAGAGTAATGGCAATAGCTATCCCGACTATAGCCAGTTCCTCAACAAAGACGGATTACAAGGGAAAAGGATCGGCATAATGCGTAGTTCTTTTGGCTTCCATGAAAAAGTTGATAAGATTATGGAAGACGCTATTGCAATAATGACAAAGGCTGGAGCTACCATTATAGATCCTGTAGAATTTAAAACCAGAAAAGAATTTGGCAATTCTGGTTATCAGGTGTTATTATATGAGTTTAAAGATGGCGTTAATAAATATTTAGCATCTGCTAACGCCAAGGTAAAGACGCTAGCGGAGGTAATAGAATTTAATAAAACCAACCGCGATGACTCTATGCCTTATTTTGAGCAGGAGATATTGGAAAGTGCGGAGGCTAAGGGAGACTTAAATTCAGAAGAGTATAAGGAAGCTTTAGAGAAAGTATTAACGCTATCGCGTGAAAAAGGTATTGACGCCACACTTGCTGAGCATAACCTCGATGCTATTATTGCACCCACTGGCGGGCCGGCCTGGCCAACAGATGTAATTAATGGAGATCATTTTGGGGGAGGCAGCTCATCGCCGGCTGCACGGGCGGGGTATCCTAATATTACGGTACCGGCAGGCTATGTTTTTGGTATGCCTGTGGGCATGTCGATCTTCAGTGGCGCCTATAAAGAGCCTGAACTAATAGCCATGGCTTATGCCTTCGAACAGGCTTCTAATGTTAGAGTAGCGCCAACTTTACCAAAAAGTCTGGATTTGGGGTGATAATTAACCAAAAATGGCCATAATAGCCCTCATGTGTGGATAACTATGTGGATAACTATGGTATAATAAGGTGAATAAGTTGTCAATAACTAATACAAAAATTATTTGGTAGTAGGGTATAATATGAACTACCTTAGTATCACCAAGCGAGGGAAAAACGACTGGAAGTAAAATTCTAGACAAGTTAAGAACTTCACTCAATAGGTGGCACAAAAGGCTGGCAGCCGCAAGGTTGAAAGTTGAAACAACGAAGTTGCAAAGTGTATAATCCTAATAGGTGGTTGATTGAAAGGTCAGCAATTGAGATTGAGGTTATTATCAGCGTTAGACTTCTGCGATACAGTGTTTCGGCATTGTTCAGTGGGGGAAAGTTGAAACAGTAACTTGGCACAAATTAGTTGCTACGGTAGCTAAGGCGTGAAAGCGGATGTAATTCGAAAGAGTTTCATCCGCTTTTGTTTTATATAAGCTCTTGTATTAGCCCGCCCCTGTAAATATTTAACCATTTCATTCTCCATCTACACTATTGTTCTATATTTGAGCCTTTCATAATTTAATTGCCGAATATGAGTTTTGAGTCTATAGTGGTTACTGTCAATGATTTTGTCTGGGGATTGCCATTGGTAATCCTCGCTCTGGGCACCGGGATTTATTTTTCAGTCCGCACAGGCTTTTTACAAATCAGGTTTCTAAAAGAAATGATGCGACTCCTTGTAAAAGGTAAGGAGTCAGATAAAGGGGTGTCTTCATTTCAGGCATTTACAATTGCTATTTCGGGGCGCGTAGGCACAGGCAATATTGCCGGTGTAGCCACGGCTATTGCCCTTGGTGGGCCAGGAGCGATTTTCTGGATGTGGGTAATTGCTTTTCTTGGTGCCTCGTCGGCTTATGTTGAAGCCACTTTAGGTCAGATTTACAAACAGGTGGTAAATGGTGAATATAGAGGAGGTCCTTCATACTATATTGAAAAAGGCCTGGGTATGAAGTGGTACGCTGTAATATTTTCAATAGCCACTATGTTAAGTATGACATTTTTCTTGCCGGCAGTTCAGTCACAAAGTATCTCTAATGGCATGGAAACTGCCTTTAATATTCCACCGTTATATACTGGATTGGCTATGGCAGCAGGTTTAGCAATGGTGATTTTTGGTGGTGTAAAAAGGATTGGCCATGTTGCCCAGGTTGTTGTGCCATTTATGGCTATTGGTTATATTTTAATGGCGGTAATTATCATCGCTATGAATATCTCCCATGTGCCTGATGTTATCATGTTAATTATTAAATCAGCGCTTGGTATGGAACAGGCCTTTGGTGGTATTGTTGGTATTGCAATTATTGCTGGAGTGAAGCGGGGTATTTTTTCCAATGAAGCCGGCCAGGGTACTGCACCTCATGCCGCTGCCGCTGCCGAAGTAAGCCACCCGGCTAAGCAAGGATTAGTGCAGGCATTTTCAGTATATATAGACACCCTTTTTGTTTGTACAGCAACAGCATTTATGATTCTTTTTACAGGACAGTATAATGTAGTTGATCCTAATGTGGCAGGCGGGTTTTTAATGCAAAATGTTGCTGCTGATGTCTCTGGGCCAGGATTCACGCAATTTGCGGTTGAATCAGAGTTCCAGGGTTTTGGTCATGGATTCGTAGCCATCTCCTTATTGTTCTTTGTGTTTACTACCCTTATGGCTTATTATTATATGGCCGAAACAAATATTACTTATCTGGATCAAAACGGTAAACATAAATGGCTGATTAATGTACTTCGAGTAATCACCCTGGCAACAATTATTTATGCTACTTCCGTGGAATCCGGACCTGCCTGGCAACTTGGCGATATTGGTGTGGGAATTATGGCCTGGCTTAACATTATTGCCATCTTACTTTTACAAAGACCGGCACTCAAAGCACTTAAAGATTATCATAGGCAGAAAAAAGAAGGGAAAGATCCGGTTTTTGACCCAAAAGCTTTAGGTATAAAAAACGCTCATTACTGGGAAAACAACGCAAATTAAAAATTATAAATTTATTGTTGAAGATTAGGAATATTAGATGGATATGACCATTTTTTCATTTAAGTTTACACTTAATAAAATTTTTATCAACTTTAAGACTAACTAACCCAACTTGTATGAGAAATTTACTGATACTCATTTTGGGCGTAATTTTGCCTTTTACGGCTTTTTCGCAAGATGTCCAATGGGCAGCAGAAGTAATTGAATTTTCATCTGAGCTAACGCCAATTCAATACTCAGCTGAGCAGGTATTAGGCAAACCATCAGTACTTCCTGCAGCCGGTGAGAGCCCTACTGCGTGGACCCCGAACCGGCCGAATAAAAATGAATTTATTAAAGTAGGGTTTGCTAACCCAATGAAGATTAGACAAGTTGTAATCGCGGAATCCTATAGTCCAACAGCGATTTCCGGTGTTTATATTTATGATACATCAGGGAAGGAGTACCCGATTGGAAATTTCTCGCCAAGAAGTATACCCCTAAAAGGAAGATTGTTGAGCATTATTATGGGGCAAACTGAATTTGAGGTTGCCAGTGTTAAAGTTGTTTTTGATGGCGCCACAGTACCTGAGTATTATAGTATTGATGCAATTGGAATTTCTGCTACATCTAAACCATTGGATGTAGAAGTAGAAATAATGGATAATTTAAGAACAAATCTTCTTGCTGAAAGACTTAATGATAATGTAAATAGCCCTTACAAGGAATATAAACCGTTGCTGTCGCCTGATGGCAAAACACTCTTTTTTAGCCGGAAGAATCACCCGGGTAATATTGGCGGTGTAGATGATGCTGAGGATATCTGGTATTCTGAAATGGATTCTACCGGTGAGTGGCAAGAGGCTGTTAATGCCGGTCCGGAATTAAATAATGATGCCCCTAACTTTGTGAGTGGTATTACGCCGGATGGAAATACAGTAGTTCTTTTACTTGGTAACCGATATGAGAAAAACGGCAAAATGAAAGCTGGTGCTTCCATCAGTACAAAAGAAGGGGATAAATGGACGAAGCCTTATAATCTGGAAATTGAAAATGATTATAACTATCATGAAAAAGTTAACTACTTCTTGACAAACAACAGACAAGTTTTAATACTGGCTGTTGAGCGTGATGACA
>Ga0164313_10005154_pt1 | contig 11587 bp, 11 predicted proteins | sample GuaBasSedimGuay4_FD_113735 | JGI IMG/M metagenome (GOLD analysis project Ga0164313, IMG submission 113735) | Subseafloor sediment microbial communities from Guaymas Basin, Gulf of California, Mexico - Guay4, Core 4569-4, 0-3 cm | ecosystem: Environmental > Aquatic > Marine > Hydrothermal vents...
AATGATACAATGCTATAATGATACAATGCTATAATGATACAATGCTATAATGATACAATGCTATAATGATACAATGCTATAATGATACAATGCTTCGATGCTTCAATGGACTGATTATCGTATTAACTCATTATCGCATTAACTCATTACCACATTAACTCATTATCCCATTATCCCATTATCCCATTCTCACATTATCGCATTTACCTATTTGAGAATAAAATTAATGGGCAAATTATACTGTACCCGAACAGGTTTAGCCCGTTGTTTGCCAGGCTCCCATCTAGGCATGCTTTTAACGACTCTTACCGCTTCTTCATCACAACCCCCTCCAATTCCTCTCAAAACCTTTACGTTGGCTACGGTACCATCTTTATCCACTACAAAAGTTACGTAAACCTTACCTTGTATTTTTGCATCCTTTGCCATTGCAGGATATTTCAGGTTTTTACCTAAATACCCGAACAATGCCTTTATCCCTCCGGGAAATTCCGGCATTTTTTCTACTATCGTAAATATCTCTTCTTCAATAATCTCTTCTTCAGGCTCATCAGTTGTGAGTTGTTCAAGTTTATAATCAATTTCAGTATCCACATCAATCTCCATATCCTCAATATCCAATTCTTCTTCAATGATTACCTCATCGGCAACAATTTGAATCTGTGATGTGGCTTGGGGTGGTGGCGGCGGAGGTGGTGGCGTTATTTGAGATATCGGTATTACTTCCGACTCAATTAAATTAAGGTTAATGCTTTTTAATGAAGTAACTACTTCTTTATCATACGTGCGGTACTCAAACATACAAAAAATGGCTGCAAGTATAAATAATAAGCCAACTGCGAAAAAGCTGCCTTTTTTATATTCCAGGCTCGCTTCAGGATTTTTTTTTGCTTTCATAACCCAAGATTTAAAGAACGACCTTAAGATACGAAAAAATACTGGGTTTTGCAAGTTCTTTCACACAAGAGCAAGCGTCTGTAAAGGATGGGAACTACAGGTTAAACAAACCGAAAACTCTAATCTTTTTTCTGATTTTTTCTACTTTACCGCCTCGGTTCAAAACGATTTCGATGCGATCGCACATTTGTTCGAAGGTCGCAAAACCAGTACAAATAGCTGTATGTTTATCTTTAGTTTCAAGCAAAACAGTTGGAAACCCCCGAACACCATAATCCATTGCCCTTTTAAAATCTTCTTTAACTATATCACAATAAACAGAAGAAAGAAACAGCGGCCGGAAAGCTTTAAAAGGAATTTTGAGCTTTGCACAAATGGACCGATAGAAATCTGACCTTTTAGGGTCTTCGTTATCGACATAAAACTTATATTGAATCTCACGATAGAAATCGAATTCCAATGCAGGGGCCATATCCCGTATAATCCTTACAGCTCTGCATGCAGGCTCTGTATCATAATTAAACTCGTCCCAGGCTAATAAATCATAATTAAAAGGCTGCCCCGAAACTGCATTTACCTGCATCCAATGATGCCGTAAAAATTCTTTCATTTGGTCATTCCAGGGGTCACCTCCCCCGGAACGAAGCCCTCCCATAACCAATTCAAATTCAAGCTTATCGCTATATTTGTTTTTAAGCTTTTCGATATTTTCGCTTATTCCCCAACACCACGAACACATAGGGTCCCCAAAGTAAATAATCTTACCTTGTTTTTTCTTAGATCTGATAGATAACGGATTTGATTTCTTTACTTTCGGTTTCTTGTCAACAGTATCAATCACACAAAACCCATCTTCAGTACAATTGTAATTAGTTTTAGCCATATAAATATTTTCCCTGTTAAACGATTTCAAATAAATAATTAATTATCCTTTTAAAATGTTTGCAGCCCGACAAATAAGTGGTGTTGTCATTTAGCTTAAAAATGCCATGATGATAAATCGATTCTAATAATGTAAATTTACATCAGAAATCTCAGCAATTTAAATCCTTGAAAAAAATATATCTTTTAATCGCCATTGGAATATTGCTGGTAGTTGGCAGGTATGATTGTATGAGCCAGGATAAAAATGCCCATAAAAAACGGGCCAACGAATCGATTGTCCAATTAAAGTCCGGTGCTTTGTTGGTTCAGCTACAATCAAAACAAATTACGATTGATTCGTACCGCGAAAAGGGTTATCAGTCTATTGCAGATGATATTGCACAAAAACAGCATGAGGATAATATTAAATTAATACGTGCATTTAATGAAAGTTTTCGTTTTTGCAAGGTTTACTTTTTTCTTTCGGATCAAATGGAGGCTTTAAAAGAAAAACAATTTGAAAACGTAGTTTTTGTCAATAAAAACGGCGATAATGATCCTTCAATTAAACTTAAAGAATCTTTTTATATGATAGCTTCTTATTTTACAGAACCGGATAAAAAGAAAAATTCACTTTTAAGCAGTAGTGTGTTAACCATTTGGGATAGTGACTTTAACGCAATGGCCAAACCTTTTCCTTATTATATAAAAATGCCCGAAGAACTACCCAAGTATAAAAGGTTAAAAAAGAAAATTTACAACTACGACGTGGAGTTAAGGGTTTTTTATTACCGCCAACCGGTTCAAGAACAGGAAAAGGAGTAATTTCTTAAAACCATCACATCGGCCGTGTTTTTGTAAGCTGATTTACAATTCTCAATTCACAAGCTTACAAAACCCTTTTCTAAATGATTATCAGATACTTAAATAAGGTCTTTTTAGTTAGTTTAGGCAAACACTATAAAATTAGGTTACTAATCTTTTAATTCTTCTTGCCATGGAAACTAAAAAAATTATTGCCCGGTACGCATTTAAGATCTATTCCGGAATTGCATTGTATTTCCTTATCATGAAATTGCTCGGACTCGAGCATATCCTCGTTTTACGTATGCTGAATTTCATTATTGTAATTTGGGGGATAAATGCTGCTATAAAGAAAAATATATTTACAAACCAAAATTCAGAATACCTCACCAATATTATGATTGGTGCGGCATCATCTATCATTGCGGTTTTTGCTTCTGCAATATCGCTATTGGTTTATGTGAGTTTTATTAGTCCTGATTTTATACATGAACTGGAATCATCCCTAATGTGGGGCAACAACCTGAATGCTACCTTAATCGCATTTGTCGTCTTTTTTGAAGGAACGGCATCAAGTATTGTAAGTACTTTTATTGTGATGCAATATTGGAAAAATTACAAAGTACTCGCTTAGTGAAAATATTTCATGCAATCAATCACTGTAGATTGTAAAAAATGGGCTGTACTTATCGTGCAGCCTTTTTTCGTTCATGTTCTTTTAAATAAATTTTACGCAATCGAATCGCCTTTGGCGTAACTTCTACATATTCATCCCCTTGAATATATTCCAATGCTTCTTCTAAAGTAAACAGAATGGCCGGGGCCAATTTAATTTTATCGTCACTACCGGAAGACCGCATATTCGATAACTTCTTTGTTTTGGTAATATTCACGGTTAGATCGTTGGCACGTGTATATTCACCAACCACCTGGCCTTCGTAAATAGCTTGGCCGGGATTAACAAAAAACTTACCTCTATCCTGTAAATTATTCAATGAAAAAGGAATTGCAGTTCCTGTTTCCATCGCAATTAGCGAGCCACTGATTCTGCGGTTTATCTCCCCAAGTGCCGGTTTGTATTCATGAAAGCGATGCGCCATTATCGCCTCACCTGCAGTTGCAGTAAGCATTTGGTTTCTCATACCAATAATTCCACGCGAAGGAATGGCAAATTTTAAAATGCTCCTGTTCCCACGTGCCTCCATATTCAACATTTCGCCTTTGCGCTGGGTAACAATATCAATGGCACGACCTGCCATGTTCTCCGGTAAATCAACCAACAGATCTTCGAATGGTTCACATTTAACACCGTCAATTTCTTTAATGATAACCTGAGGCTGGCCAATCTGCATTTCGTAACCTTCCCTTCTCATGGTTTCAATTAATATCGAAAGGTGCAATACCCCGCGGCCAAAAACATCAAAAACATCGGCCGAATCGGTCTCCTCTACCTTTAAAGCCAAATCTTTTTCGGTCTCTTTAAAAAGTCGGTCACGAATATGGCGGGATGTAACATATTTACCTTCTTTACCAAAAAATGGAGAGTTATTAATGGTAAAGATCATACTCATCGTTGGCTCATCTATAGCCAGGCTTTTCATAGCTTCCGGAAATTCAACATCCGAAATAGTATCACCAATATCAAATTTTTCGATACCTGAAATGGCGCATATCTCACCGGACTTAACAGTTTGAACTTTTATCCTTTTCAGTCCTTCAAAAACAAATAACTCTTTTATTTTTACTTTTTTCACATTCCCTTCCCTATCAACAAGGGCAACTTGCTCATTTTCTTTCAATTCACCACGTGAAATTTTACCTATGGCAATTTTTCCGATATAATTTGAATAATCGACAGATGTAATTAGCAATTGTTTATTTCCATCTATCGATTCAGCTTCAGGAATATGCTCAATAATCGTATCCATCAACGGAATAATACTATTTTCATGTTTAATCCAATCAAAATCCATCCACCCATGCTTTGCTGATCCATAGAGAGTCTCAAAATTCAACTGCTCTTCACTTGCATTCAATTCAAACATTAAGTCAAAAACATCTTCATGGACTTTTTCAGGATCGCAATTCTCTTTATCTACTTTGTTAATGGCAACAATTATTTTAAGGTCAAGTTCAATGGCCTTTTGTAAAACAAAACGGGTTTGGGGCATGGGGCCTTCAAAAGCATCAACCAATAAGATTACCCCATCAGTCATATTTAGAATTCGTTCTACTTCTCCCCCAAAATCGGCGTGACCGGGAGTATCGATAATATTTATTTTATAATCTTTGTATCTAACCGACAGATTTTTTGATGTGATAGTAATTCCCCGTTCGCGTTCCAGCTCATTGCTATCCATAATCAACTCACCCGGGGATTCATGGTCCTTAAACACTTCACCCATGTTAATCATTCTATCAACCAACGTGGTTTTACCATGGTCGACGTGTGCAATAATCGCGATATTCCTAAGTTTATGCATCTCCTATTTTTTAAGCGCGCAAAGGTAGTTTTATTTAGTTATGGTAAAATATTGTGAATAAGTTTGTCAAATTGTTAATATAATTCGAATTAAAAAAGCATCCATCTGAATTTTACCCCGTTTAAATAATTGTGTGAAGAATAATAAACGTATAGCTTATGGAAATTTATACCCGAACTAGTAACCTTAATCAACAACTTAACTTAATTGAAACCCAGATAAATAAAACTATATCTGATATTGGCCGATTGTCTTCTTATCGCTTGGCTTCAACCGAAATTCTTTCAAGTATTCGCAACGAAAAACTTAGTTTTTTACACCTGCTAAAAGAAAAAAAGGCACTTTTAATCAACCGTATAGAATAACTCCTGTTGTATATTTACTGGCGATTACGAATACAATTTTTCTAAAATTCTGTCTTATAGTTTTAATAAATATCTGCAATACAACCTATATTTTTTTATAGATTCGTAAAAAAATAAAAACCGGGATATTTCCGATTTTTATTCTGGGAAATCAATTTTAAAAGAACTCTCAAAACAGTTATATGCACAATCTAATCAAAACAGCTATAATCGTGTTTCTTGTGATTATTGGGAATTTTGCCTTCAGTCAGAATGCCGAACAAATCCTTAAAGAAAGAGACGAAGTTTATTTTAGTTTTAAACTTGAAAAAGGGACTGACTATAAAGTCCAACTGAAATCCATCATTAGAATTATTTCAATTGATAATGTGAAGAATAATATGGTCTTTGCCTATGCTAACGCAAATGAATATGAAAAATTCACACAATTGGGATACGAAATTCAAGTCTTAACAGCTCCATCGCTTCTTTTGAGCCGTGAAATATTGGATGCAAAAGGCAAACTAAGTGATTGGGATTTTTACCCAACCTATCAACAATATTTAGGAATTATGAACCAATTTGCCGCAGATTACCCCGATTTATGCGAAGTTGTAAATATCGGGGAATCTGTTAATGGCCGGAAATTGCGCGTGCTTCATATTGGAGATAGTTTAGGTATTGAGCAGGACGAGCCTGAAGTATTTTTTACCTCATCGATGCATGGTGATGAGATAACCGGTTATGTGTTAATGCTTCGCCTTGCTGAATATTTATTGGAGAATTATGGAACGGATGACCGGATAACCAACATGGTAAATTCGATCGATATCTGGATCAATCCATCGGCCAACCCGGATGGAACGTATGCCGGAGGTGATTTTACTGTTTCAGGCGCAACCAGGGGAAATGCAAATCTTATTAATTTAAACCGTAACTATCCTGACCCACAATGGGGCCCGCATCCTGACGGAAATAGCTACGAACCAGAAACGATGGCTTTTATGGAATTTGCCGAGGAGCACCATTTTGCACTTTCGGTAAACATACATGGAGGTGCTGAAGTAGCCAATTATCCCTGGGACACCTGGTCCTGGCTTTGTGCAGATACCGATTGGTGGGAACATGTTTGCAGGCAATATGCCGATACTTGCCATATTAATAGCCCGAATGGTTATTTTGTAGATTTAGACAACGGCGTTACAAACGGATATGCATGGTATCCGGTTGCCGGAGGAAGACAGGATTATATGAATTATTATCTTCAGTGCCGTGAATTTACACTTGAAATTTCTGGAATCAAACTGCCTCCACCGGAACAATTGCCCGATTTTTGGGAATACAATTATCGCTCTTTTTTAAATTACCTGGAGCAATCTTTATACGGCCTTCGCGGTTTGGTTACCGACGAAGTAACAGGCGATGCTTTACATGCGGAAATTTATATTGAAGACTATGATGAGGACAGTTCGCAGGTTTTTTCTTATCCACCGGTTGGCGATTATCACAGATTCCTTTCTACCGGAACTTACGATGTCACTTTTCAGGCTGAAGGTTATTATCCGCAGGTTATCGAAAATGTGTCTGTAACAAACGATAATACCACTTTTTTAAATGTTCAATTAATTCCGATAATAGATGGATTAGACGAAGAAGGGCAATTAGCGGAGCAAACGCTTGTATACCCTAACCCAGCTAAAGATATGGCCACAATTTTATTACCTGAATTGGCTGAAGAAATTACGCTGTCCAACTTTAATGGCCAGGAGGTGTTCAAAGCTAATCCACGAAGTAAAAAAATCAGTTTGTCTGTTGGTGATTATCCCAAAGGTGTTTATCTGTTGAACATCAGGTTCGAGGGAGGTATGGTTAACAAAAAAATCGTTATCGAATAGATATTATCAACACCATTTTTTATGCGTATCGATAAATTCCTATGGTCAGTCAGAGTTTATAAAACCAGGAACATTGCTTCTAAAGCCTGTGCTGCAGGTAAGGTTAAATTAAACGGGAAAAGTATAAAGCCTTCGCGGACAATTATAGCAAACGATATCTTTTCTGTAAAAAAAGGGCCGATTGAATTTCAATTCCGCGTAATTGCGCTTTTAAAAACCCGTGTGGGAGCTAAGCTAGTAGCTGATTATATAAAAAACATTACTGCTAAAGCTGAATTGGATAAGCTCGAGAACATGAGATATGGTGGTAGTACGCACAGGGAAAAGGGATTAGGCCGTCCAACTAAAAAAGAACGGCGCGAAATCGAAGGGTTTATACCCGATATCGAAAATTCAGATTGGGATTGGGATGATTGGGATGAAAACTAAAGCTTAACTTTCGGAAATATTTATTTATCATGTCCCAAAATCTTTCTTTTAAAATAACCCCTTTTAAAGATGAAGAAATTCAGCCGGCAATAGCAAGGTTGCTTAAAACAAGGGAGTTTAACTTAACCATGCAATATCTTTTCCCCGACAAGGATAAAAAAGATATCAGGAAAGAGCTGAGAACAATTGATTCAACCAATACTTTCCAGGAAAAAATAACATCGAAAGCCGCAGAGTTTATTATAAACCGAAGCACCGATGGATTTACCATTTCAGGAACGGAAAATATCGACAATAAAGAAAAGTACCTGTACATTTCGAACCATAGGGATATTGTACTTGACTCTGGGTTGTTGAATTATGCCATGTACAGGCATAATATTGAAACCACACAATTGGCAATTGGCGAAAATCTTGTGCAAAACCAAATGCTGGCCGACTTGTTTTCACTCAATAAAAGTTTTTCTGTTAAACGAAATGTTCCGATAAGCCAGTTATTGGATTATACCCTGGAGCTCTCACAATACATCCGTCAAACCATTACTTCCGGCGATTCATCGATATGGCTTGCACAAAGGCAAGGCCGTGCCCAGGATGGTAATGACCTTACACAGGGTGGAATTGTTAAAATGCTTTCGATATCGGACGATGACCTGGATTTTATGAGCAATTTTAGTGCACTTAATATTGTGCCTGTCTCAATTTCGTACGAATACGACCCTACCGATAGTATGAAAATCCCAAAATTGTTCGCCGACCTCAAGGGCAAACCATATTTAAAAAAGAAAAAGGAAGACCTTAAAGCCATGGTTTCTGGTATTTCAGGATTCAAAGGACATGTGCATCTGGCGATTGGCAAAAAAATCACAAAAGATAAATTAAAGCCCATTTCCAAAATTCAAAAGAAAAATGAACGGTTAAAAGAGTTGGCCAGTTTAATCGATCAGCAGATTATTTTTAATTATAAGCTCTGGAGCACGAATTATATGGCTTATGACCTATTGAATAAGACCAATCAGTTCAGCGATAGGTATTCTAAATACGAAATGGATACATTTAAAAAACTGGTACGAGCAAAAATTTCGCAACATATCGGGAAAGCTAATGTGCTAAGGGATTTGATACTTGTTCAATATGCCAATCCGATTAAAAATAAACTTAACCTTGGATACGAAGTCTAATTCAATCTAAACTATGTACAATTTCGACGCAATAATCGACCGCAAAAACGCACCTTCTTCTAAATGGTACCCAAACTACCTTAATTCCTTATTTGGTTCAACCGATGTGCTACCCTTTTGGATTGCCGATATGGATTTTAAATCTCCGGATTGCATTTTAGATGCCATTATACAAAAAGCAGATTATGGGATTCTAGCCTATGAATACTCTCCCCCCTCTTTTTATAATAGCCTGATAAACTGGGTAAAAGAACATCACCACTACGAGTTATTAAGAGAACACATTGCCCCTTCCCCATCGATTGGTACGAGTATGGGGGTTTTGTTTAATGCATTTACAGATGAAGGCGACGGCATAATAACACAACCTCCTGTTTTTATGGAGTACAAAACTTTTATTAAAAGCAATAACCGGAGCCTGGTTAAAAATAAACTGGTCGAAAAAGAGGGTGTTTATTCTATCGACTTCGATGACCTGGAAACAAAATGCCAAAATCCCAAAAACAAAATCTTAATCGTCTGTAATCCACATAACCCTATTGGGCAAATATGGAATGATAAAGAAATGATAAAGATGGCTGAAATCTGCCAGCGAAATGGTGTGTTGCTCGTTTCTGATGAAGTACATGGCGATATTGTATATGGAAACAATCAATTCAACGGATATTTATCTATTCCGGATAAGTATCATAATTCGGTGGTTTCGTTGTATTCGCCGGTAAAAACATTTAATCTTGGTGGGTTTACCGATTCATTTATTTTTATGAAAGATTCCGGTTTAAAAGAAAAAATCACTTCCCACCTTAAAAAATACAGCCTCGGCAAAACCAATGGTGTTGTGCGTGCCGGGCTTGAAGCCGGTTTTACTTCGGGAAATGATTGGGTTAAAGCTTTGATCAAATACCTGGATAATAACATTAACATTATCGAATCAGCCATTGCTGACAACAAACTTCCGATTCGGCTTAACCGGCCTTCAGCGAGTTACCAGCTCTGGCTCGATTTTCGGCCAACCGGTATGGATCCCGCCGAAGTGCACCAGTTCCTAAGTCAAAAAGCAAAACTTGCATTAAATGCCGGTTATTGGTTTGGTCGTGAAGGGGCGGGTTTTACCCGGATGAATATCGCATCGCCGGCTTTGGTTGTAAAAGAAGGAATGGAAAGGTTGGTGGGGGCGTTTGGGTGATTAATTGTTGATCAACTATAATTGTAGGGAACTTATGTTCTCGTGCAGTAAGACTTCCCAATAAGCAACAAAACATTCGAAATGCAATTATTCTTATAATGTAAACTTTATTTTACATTTCAGTTGATATATTGTAATATATACTTTACATTTGGTCATATTTAATAATAAGTTTTATCTTATGATTTCAAGGCCATTTTGGATTAAGAAAATAAATGATGCATGGGCATCAAGATCAATAGTCTGGTTGTCGGGAGTACGCAGAAGCGGAAAAACCACATTGTCGAAAATGATTCCACAGGCCAATTATTATAATTGTGATTTGCCATCAGTTTCCAGGCAATTGGAAGACCCGGAGTTTTTTTATAATAATATTGTGAAAGGTTCTATCGTAATTTTCGATGAAATCCATCGAATAGAAAACCCTGATATTGTTTTGAAAATAGGAGCTGATGAGTTTTCTCACTTAAAAATACTGGCAACTGGTTCGTCTACACTTTCAGCTGTTAAAAAATTCCGGGACTCACTTACCGGAAGAAAAACCAACCTGTATTTTCCACCAGTGCTTTGGAATGAATGCATTGAAAATTTTAAGATTACTGAATTTGACAAAAGGTTATTATCTGGTGGGCTTCCTGAATTTTTACTGTCAGATAACAAAAACCCTGACTTGTATTCTGAGTGGATCGACAGTTACTATGCACGCGATATCCAGGAACTTTTTAATGTGAGAAACCGAAACGGGTTTTTAAAACTTTTAAACATCCTTTTCCTGCAAAGCGGTGGGTTAATGGAAATAACCGGTTTAGCAAAGGCTAGCGGCTTAAGTCGCCCAACAATTATGTCACATCTTGAGGCTTTACAGATTGCCCATGCAATAAATATTGTACCACCATTTTTTGGAGGTGGTAAAAAGGAGATTACTAAACGTCCGAAAATTTATGCTTTCGATACCGGATTTGTGACTTTTGTGAATGGGTGGAACGAAATAAGAGATACTGAAAGGGGGATGTTATGGGAACATCTTGTTTTGGATATGCTTAAAGTACATTATAATGAAGTTTATTACTGGCAAAATAAAAACAAATATGAAATTGACTTTATCGTTAAAGGCACTGACAATTCGGTTCATGGTTTTGAATGTAAAGTAAACCCTGCAAAATTTGATCCCAAGGCGTTATTGAAATTCCGTGAATTTTATCCTTCAGGTATAAATTACTGCTTTTCCCCTCATATAAAAAACCCATACAAAAGGCGTTTTGGAAACCTGGAAGTTAAGTTTATTTCGACTGCCGAAGGTATTTAAAGTACTACCTTAACCGCGCAGGATTTGAAATCCTGCGAAACGACTCTACCCTTTTCATGATTTGCAAACTAGATAGAGTCTGTCCATAAAGTCCGACTTCTTCGTTACGCTTGCCACTAAAATGGTCATTTACGAAAAGTAAACTCCCATTTTATTGACTTCGCAAGCCTCGAATTCGAACCTTCTGAACCAGACTCT
>Ga0164313_10005155_pt1 | contig 11587 bp, 13 predicted proteins | sample GuaBasSedimGuay4_FD_113735 | JGI IMG/M metagenome (GOLD analysis project Ga0164313, IMG submission 113735) | Subseafloor sediment microbial communities from Guaymas Basin, Gulf of California, Mexico - Guay4, Core 4569-4, 0-3 cm | ecosystem: Environmental > Aquatic > Marine > Hydrothermal vents...
AATGCGGTTTATGAGCGCGTCGCCCAACTCCCCGCGCCCTACAACGCCAATGCCGGTTTGCCGACAGACAGCATAGCGTCACCGGCGGCGGGTAATACGTTCGTGCATGAGGCTGATTTCACGCTTGAGTTTGACTTGGATACGTTGCCGAGTGCGAGCGGTATTTTTATTAGTCTGCGTTATCAAGATGCTAGTAATTATTGGTGGATATGGATTGATTTGGCTGGTAATTTTCGATTGTATGAAGAAGTTGGAGGGTCAACGCTTCGTGCAGATACCGGAGGCCTCTCCGGCGGCGAGCATATCCGCCTAACAGCTAACGGCTCCAAAATCAGCGCATGGTATGACGATACACTAGCCTGGGAATATGAATCAGCCACTAACTTCGCAACCGAAACAAACGGCGAGGTTGACAGTCTAGGAACAGGCGGCGTAATCAGCAACCTGAAAACGTTCCCGATGCTGCTCGAGGATGAGGTGCGGGGGAATGTGGTGGCGAATACGGAGTTCACACATCCGGCTGATGGTAGGATTAGTTTCGTGTTGGATACGTTGCCGAGTGCGGATAATACACTCGTGTATTTTCGTGTTCAAGATGCCGCGAATCTTTGGTATATAAATATAAATTCCGCAGGGCGAATTTACTTGTATGAATACGTTGACGGAGCAGCGACGAGTAGGGACAGCGTCGTTGCCCTCTCAGGTGGAGAGTTTATCGAAATAGAATTTACAGGTTCCACAATCACAGGATACTACAATGGTGTCCAATTATGGCAATGGACAGACGCTACCAATTTCGTTACCGAAACTACTGGAGAGGTTAAATCTCTAGGCACAGGCGGTGCAATCTCCCACCTCAAAACCGAGCAACTAAACCCGCTAACCATCCAGGGCATTGCAACCGATTGGTTAATGGGGCGCAGACAGGCGGGTGAGGCTTTTGAGCATGAGGCCGATTGCATCATTGAGTTTATGGTGGATGAGTTGTCGGGTGCAGGCCAAATAGAAGTTCTTTTCAGGATACAGGATTTAAGCCCTGGAGATGTCGATTGTTGGGAAGTTTTTATTAATGCATCTGGTGATATACGCATCTATGAACTTGTTTCTAGTTCGACAGTATTACGTGCCACAGCCCTGGGCGCTCTCTCCGGCGGCGAACGAATCGTAATCATCTGAGACGACGAAGATATTTCAGTTTATTATGACAATACACTGGCCTTCACCTACGCCAGCGCAGCCAACTTCAAAACCGAAACAACCGGCAAGTTAGCAAGTCTAGGCACAGGCGGCGTGGTGTCTGATATTATCACGTGGCAGAGAATTCTTAAAGGGGACGCAGCAGAAGTATTGGATAGGTACTCAGCATGATAACAGCTAAACAGGTAACACGTAAACAACGCAGCAATCTCGCAGCGGTCGTATATGTTAACGATGAATATCCCAGCGAACAGGATATGAAGGAAGCCGATTTACTCAATGAGATTGATTCTTTGGTATACTTCATACAGGCTAAGATAAATGAGTTGAAGCCTTTGTTGGAAATGGATAAACACCAGATCAAGAGGTTGGTATCATCTCTTGAAAATCGTATTGACTATGGAGAACAGGAGCAGGTAGATGATTAAATACCTCAAACCATACTTAGGCGATATTTTTATTCTTGGGCTGGTAGCTTTCGTATACATTCAGCAAGGTGTATTGCCTTCTTACGCATGGTTTGCGCTGGGCTTTTCTGTTGCGAGTATCTCGCACAAAATAGGTGTAATTCACCTAAACTTCAATATACCGGAGTGGCTATTTATTAACCGGCTTGTAAAAAGGAGCAGGCAAATGACTTGGAATAAATGGATTCATCCAATGCCGGTTGCAGTATTATTTCTCCCGCTTATGTGGGGTATGTATTTCTTCATGGAGAGTGACTACACCACCTTGGTAGCTGTGATGTTCTTTACCATCTTGTTTTTGGGAAAATGGATTCTAAATGTAAGAAGGGATCAATGGCGCGGAGAAATAGATACCAAATGGAAGCGACGAAATGGATTGAAAAAGTTGTGGTTTGCCAAGGAAATCTCTGACGACGAATATTTTCAACTTTGGGATGAAACCAAAACAGATGAAGATAAAGAATACTTAGCCAAGCGTAGGCTGGAAAGAGCGGGGTAAACAAATGATTGAAGGCGAATTAAGCACAATTATAATTGGCGACGGAACAGAAGGGGCAGCATACGGGCCGGAAACAAAAGAAATACAAATGGCATGGTCGGACATCACGGCAATACCGAATGAGCAGCTTATCCCTGAGCCTGATTCGATGAACATCTACTTCAGATGCGAACAGGATACCCTTGACACCATTTTGGGTGACAGCGATTTCTTTGTTCATTGGTATGGAGAAGTTGGGGCAGAACCGGAGGTGGAAGAATAATGGCTAAAGATAAAAATGATGATGTATCGGCAAACGAGTGGGGCAAGCTCCGCAGTTGGTTGGCAAAGAATAAGTTCAGCCAAGCTCAAATCAATGAAGCTATCGGCGATTCGCGAACGGGCAAGAAGAACGGTGAAGTAGCGCAGGACTTGCGTGAATGGATAAAGGCTAACGCAGGGGCGGTGTCACAAATGGCTGGGGTCAAGTCTGTACCTAATGCAAGAATCCCATTGAAAAACGGCGACTTTGAAGATGCTTACATTCCCCCTGAATACCTGAAAGATATGCAAGAGAACCAGGGGAATTTATCACGCGACACTTTGACTTGGATAGCGAGGAATCACCCGGAGTGGGTAACGCCGAAATAGCAGGAGCATAATTACATGGACATAGTTTATGATCTAGTTATAAAAACATTGCTGGAAGAGAATCAGGAACAGCTTGCAGAGTTGTTTCTACTTTCCTTTGCTACGGCCATAATTTCATGGGCTTTAACAGAGCCGATTATGATGGCTATATTTGCCAACAAGAAAACAGTTGATAGGTGGAAGCCCATTGGGTTCTTTCTTGTTAATACATTGTTCTTAACCCTATTAGGGGTGGCCGATATTTTAGGCGGCATAACGGAGCCGGGAAGGTTCTCGGCTTCAATCATGTTAATCTCTGCCATATCTGCCGGTATCTATGCTTCGTGGCCTAAGATTGCCAAAGGGCTAGGCAAGGCGGCTCATCGTTACAGTGAAGGCAGCAAGCTGGACAAGAAGATGAATGGGGACAGTAAAGAGGATTAATGCCCACACTGGAACTGCTTATTACCGAATCGACATTCGATGCCCAGGAACAGACAACCGGCAACATGAATCTAACCGTTTCACAGTCGCGTATCGGGTCTGCCCAGCGAACAGGGGCACGATTCCTTGTCCCGGACATCCCCCAAGGGGCAATCATAAATAGCGCGTTAGCCTATATTCAAATTGTTCCTACCTATACGGATATAGTAATTCATACGACAATGGAGAATTCAAGTAACGCGGCCGTATTTACAACAACCCAATACAACATCAGGGACAGGGCGCTAGGAATTGGCGACACCTCATACAGCAATAGCGCAGCTCCTTCGGATACATACATCATGATCGGAGATCTTGTAACCCAGGTCCAGCGTGTCGTGGATAGAGCCACATGGTCGCCGGGAAATTACATGGTTATGGTTATACGTGGAGGAGGCGGGAACGGCCGTACACACAGTTGGGACGAAGATCCGCTATTCGCTCCCAAATTAATAATAAATTACGGGAATGCAGTAACTCAGCCCATTAAACAAATAAGAACCGGACTTAAACAAGGGCTACGAATAGGAGTAAACTAATGTTATTCACCGAACTGACAACAGAAAATCAGGCCATCTTGCAGCACAGCACGAACTACCTGTTCAGGGAAACGTTTGGCGCACTGGCGAAGCTGACACAATCCATTGAAGCCGTAAAGGATGATTGGGTCGGGCAGAGCGCGGAGATACTGGCCACGCTCTACGCAGGGGAGATCGTTCCCAATAACTCCGGGTGGCCCCGAACAAAGGCGCTCTCCAAAGAAGAGATTGAAGTATTGGCAGGCTGGTTAAATGACTTCCTCGCAGAATGGGGAACAGCCTCAAAGAAACAAACATACGTTACGGTGGCCGGGGCCAAGCAGACCTTGATTATTGGGTGAACCTATGGATCTAGCTCCTAATCTTGCAACAAAAATAACATTTGTCATGGTTGATGATACGGACCATGTAACCGGAGAAACCGGACTATCCCCCACCGTCCAAATCAGAAAGCCGGGAACGTCGTTTGCTTCCGCTACAAACACCCCGGCAGAAATAGCCAACGGCTTCTATGAAATAGAACTGACATCCGTTGAACTAAATGCCGAAGGGATGCTTGCAGTTAGGGCAACAGCCACAGGTGCAGACGAGTGGCGCGACATCTTCCAGGTGATAGAGCCGTCGGCAGGTGGAGGCGGCGGCAGCTTAACCTACATTACACACAGCGCAGCCGCGCTAATTACAGGAACAACCGATAGCGGCAGCGCGGCCGATATTGACGAGGCCGATGATGTGGCCTGGGTGATTAGCGGCGCAGAACAAACGATTGATATTGAATTCGACACGTCAAATCTATTCGTCCAGGAACTAAACTACCGCGCCCGACATACCGGGCATAAAAACGATTTCCTTAGTATCCAGGCATACCACCCGGTTAATTTAACTTGGGACACAATTTCAAACGCCTCTACCGGCATAAACCCCAATCTGGAATACATAGACGTAAGAATAGGTATTGACGAGACCTACGTGGCCGGGGACGGCACGGTAATTATCCGAGTGACGGGATCGGGGCTGGTACAGACACCGCTTACCTATCTTGATTACTTCGGCTTATTTTGTTCAACAGAATCAGGCTACGTACTTACAGCAAGTGAAATAGCCGACACCGTAACGCAAAGCATGACGACGGCCGTCTACGCCGGGCGCATCCACATCGACACGGTGAACGGATTCGACGGTACTGATTACGGCGTATCCGGTACGGCACAATTTCCAGTCAAGACAATTGAAAACGCCATATCATTAGCAGATGCAATCAATACAAATGCAATCGCAGTTGTCGGCGCGTCATCTTTCGCATTGTCGGCCGCGACGGAGTTCTATACCTTTATCCCCGGCGTTCCCGGAGCGGGAGCAACCTACTCCGTTGATTTCAACGGACAAGCTATTACAGGCTCTTCCTTTACCGGAGCGGTTTTATCAGGCACGTTTAGCTCAGTTGCTCCAGACATAGTGTCATTCAAGGGATGTGTACTTGGTGATATTGTAGGAGAAGCGATTCTTGCCTTTGGATGTAGCATTTTTGGCACAGTAGAATTAACAGAGATAGACGGCGCATCATTGTTCCTTGATTGTATCTCATCAGTTGATTCGTCACAGGCTAGAACGATTAAAGTTGCAGCCACAGGAGTCAAGATATCTTTGTATGATTTGACGGCTAATATTGTCATAGCCGGGATGGAGGCCGGGAGCCGAGTTGTTATCACAGGAGAAGGTCTCTTAACTCTTGATAATACGTGTCTTGGTGGAGAGATATATATCAATGGCGCATTTGAAATCGTTGACGAATCGGGTGGAGTAGTCACCATTAGCGATGACCATAACCTGAGTAGGCTGCAATTTATTGATGATACATGGGATGAACTAACAGATAACCACCATGTTCCCGGCTCCTTCGGTGAATACATACAGCTAAGAAGCGGAGCAACCGGCGCGGCCGTCAATTTAGCTGCGTCAGGCTACTTACTTACTACCGGCGTTCAGGCGAGCGGAACATACCAGGATACCCAAACCCTTAATGAAATAGTTCACGAACACTCCGATACGGCCGGAGCTTTAGATCTTTACTACGAGTTCCATATCGGCGGTGACGGCATCCCCGTTAGCGTGTCTGTCGTAGGGCGTATGAACGGCAACAACGACGACCTCGACGGTGTTTTTGCTTACAATTGGGGAACGACTACATGGGATAGAGTTGGCGAATACAACGGTTCAAGTGCAACCGCTAATAGCGAAGCATCCTTTAGCCTGCTAACCGATCACGTAGGTACGGGGACGAATCTTGGCTTAGTGCGTATTAGATTCTATGCTGCCGGGGGCTTGTCGAACAGTAGCCTAAAGATTGACCAGCTATTCATTAGCTATGCTACAGTGAACAGATCGGTAGGATATGCAGGCGGGGCAGTCTGGGTAAATACTAATGCCTCTAATGAAAACACGGAACTGTTTGTTGACGGTACGGCCGACAATCCGGTATCAACGCTTGCGGCCGCTACGGCAATAGCTGAGAGTCTTGGCCTAAAATCATTTGCTTTAATTCCAGGTTCGGCAATTGTTCTCTCTGAAGCATATGAAACGTACAACTTCTCAGGTAGAGCATACGATGTCGATTTGAACGGACAGTCTGTTGAGAACTCAGTATTTACCCGCGCTCATATCTACGGGAATGATAGCGGTGCAAATACACAGGGCGCATCTTATACCGAGTGCGAGATACATTCGGACGCACTTGGCCTCGCCACGTTCGACGGATGTCGCCTTGCCGGAACAATTGAACTGGCCCAGGCCGGGGATTACTTCTTTAATGGCTGCTATTCAGCAGTTGCCGGAACAGGTACTCCCGGTCTTGACTTCGGGGCCGCTATCGGTGATTCAAATGTTTCTGTAAGACACTACAGCGGGGGTATTGAAATACTCAATATGGGCGTAGCCGGTACGGATAACATGAGCCTGGAAGGAAATGGGCAGCTCAAGATAAATGCTAACTGTGTTGGGGGAACTATTGCTATTCGCGGACACTTCCCTGTTACGGACTATGCCGGTGGAGCTGTTACCCTGAGTGATGATGCACGTTTTACGACACCTGAAACCGCCGCAGCCGTTTGGGATAAGATGAAAGCAGATCACACATTGATCGGATCAATGGGCGAGATTATGAACTACCAACCGTCTGCCCAGGACAATGCGGCCGCAATTATCACCTTCGATATTTCGACTATCCAGGATCAGTTGGCAGAAGTTTCATTAGGAACCCTGGTCCATGCCAAGCTGAGAGCGGAAATAAAAAACAACAACCTCTATGTCTACAAGGCAGACGGATATACAACGCTCTTCCTAATCCCCATTGTCTCAATTCCGGGAGGAGAGGTTGTCACGTCCGTAGGTAAGCAGACACCATAAGGGACTACTCGCGCGAATTGTGGATTTCGTGATGGCATGTGGAACAAACGGGAACAACGTCTAGCGGGGATGAATAGTCTTGATGATGATATACTCTAGCGCCAATGGTACATGCTTGCCCTTTGTGGGAGCAGAGAAGCGTGTGCGCTGGTGGGATCTTGCCAGATCTAACGGCATTCCCAATTGCGCTGTGCGATCTGTTTTTGAGTGCGTTTTCTTTTCGGTATCTTCTAAGTTGCTGCCTATCTACAGATCTTCTTTCTGGTGTTTGTCTGCGTACCTTATCTTTTCTTTTGCATTGTTCACCACTTTTGTATATGCGGCGCGACTGTCTTGCGGAATCGCTTTGACTATACTCTTTTGTAACACGCTTTCCATGATCGGTCTGTCTATATGCTCTCTTCTGAGCAGCGGAGCATTGGCGACACTTGGATCTTTTTCCATGCTTCCCTCTTTTGCTATTGCCATATTCATCAAGGGCTTTATCTACGTAACACTCTGTACATATTTTTGTGATATTATTGGGGGACATCTGCACACTCCTTTATGTGTAGGGCCGGTGGGGATTGCAGTCCCTCGACCGGCGTTTTATTTTAATAAGTATACCGTATAAGGGATATTATGACTACAGGCTATTGGAAAATAGGGCTTCAGCAAGGGCCGGTTAATCGTATGCGTGGTTGGGGAAAGCTAGTTGCGGCTGCGAATGCGGCCGGACGCTCAGTGTTTTGTGCTGCGTCAGATGCTACTCCGGCAGACATACAGTTAAACTCGCTTAATATAGGGAACTTTATTGCCACTCGCGACAATTGGGATCAGCGCTTTGACTTTGACACAACCATCTACGAAACAGAAGAGTTGGCCCGCGCCGCATGGAAGCAGTTTGCCCAAGACAGATGGACTATCTTCAAAGAGAGATTGCCAACCGATCACGATCCGTTAATCACGGCCGTTTCTATCGAAAACGAGCAACGAGGATGGCTTTCCTGGAAACAACAAAACGATGACGGCCCGATTGAAGGCGAAATTCCGGGCTTCACCGGGTGGGCAGACTGCGAAGGGTGGCAAGCCTACTATACTGCTTTGGAAATCTTGAAAGAACCTGGTTATCGTTACTTTGCGTTTGCTTATTCAGGTGGACTCCCCGAAATTGGAGCATGGAGCCAGCCGGGAATGATCGAGTATCTCAAGTTATGTCAAAAACACCCGGACAGATTAGGGATTGCACTTCATGAATACTCTTTTAATGATGACTTATTTGACACCGTTGTGTGGGGAGCCGTCCCGGAAGATGCGACGGGAAGTCATGTGTTTAGATTCCAATATCTTCATAGAGATTGTGACAGATTAGGAATAAACTATCCGGCAATCCATATAAAAGAGTTTGGCTATCATGAAAGAAAACTTTCGCCAAGTATCTATCAAACAAAAGAACAGTTCATAAAGGCCGCAGAGGTTTACGCTCAGTTCCCGAACATTGAAGGGGTTGCTATCTGGACGGCCGCAGTTGGATGGAGTGGATTAGGGGATAAAGTAGAGGAGTTAATTCCCTGGTTGGAAGAAATGTATCTTACTCAGGAATGGGAAATAGAAGAGCCTAAACCGCCGGAACCGGAAGAGCCGAAACACAAGGTTGTTATCTGGAAGATCCCCCAAGAATACACATTATATGATGCTCTCAAGATAGCAGAAGAAGCATATGGAGAGTACCGAAGGACAGTTACATCGAGTACAGACGATGCCTTAACTATGCTTCGTTCCGGCAATGAGGAAAGCTATGTTGTTGTGTGGGACCCGGACGAGCCAAGCCAGCAAGAGATTGTTGTTGCTTGTGAACTCAATGGATATAAACATGAATACAGATACCTTAAACCAAAGAAAGATTTATTCCCAAACAACATTCAACTAGGGTTCTTAATGAAATGGCGCTATGTAATGACTTCTCCATTCAACGCCAAGAGATCTTACGCGAACGGCCTACACGAAGGGTATGATATAAATTTAATAAATGGCAGGCACAACAGCACGGAAGCAATCCTCTGTTCCTATCCCGGTATAGTTGAAAGAAGCCTTGATTCAACTGGCGGTTATGGAATATATGTTAGGGTGAAGCATACACTTGATGAGCATATATTCTACACACGTTATTGTCACCTAGACCAAAGGTATGTTGAGGTTGGACAACTTGTTGATATTGGGAGCGAGATCGGCGAGATCGGAACAACCGGCAATGTTACGGGACAGCATTTACACTTTAATCTTGAGATACCAAACTTCGGTCTACATGGATATGTTGTTAGGGATGTTGTTGACCCGGCTCTCTATCTTCCAGACCCATCCACCCTTCCTCTTTACAGAAAGCCGTCACAGAAAGTATACGATATGCTAAAGTATATTCGTGGTGACGGAAGAATGTTTGAAGTCCGGCATATGAGCGGTACTACAGAAACATTCCAAGTCCATCAAAGCAGCGCGACTAGATTCGAGTTGGTAAAGAATTCTCAGTACGAATCCTTTAGATATGATAACGAATACATTTGGCGGGGGATCGATACCTCTGCTGGCCCTGCTCCTGTTTATGCTGAGTATCCTGGACAGAATAGATACTATGATCAATTCGATCCCGGACAGACAATGGCTAAGTGGTGCATGCGTAATATGGCTATTGGGCAATCCTTTATAGGAAAAGGACATCATGTCCAGTTCTACTATAAGGACACTTGCCAAAAGTCTGCGGCTAATTCGGGGAGCGCAACCAACCGCGTAACCTTTGTTGCTTATCATAAAACATACGAAGGCTACAATGGAGTTGTCGTTGCCGATGTTGTTGAACTAAAAACAAGCACAGGTGAATCCATGTTCTTCGCGGCCGGGTTCGGCCTGGTAGCTTGGGAAAGTGAATGGGGTAAATCAAAGATATCAGAGATTCATAGCGGCAGGCCGGATCTGGTAAAGGAAACAGGGTGCTTCAGTTGATTCAAACCGTCATCACGATCTTCTTCATAGGCGTACTATCCGCATACGCTAAATGGCCTACGGTAAGAACCGTCGAATATCGCCAGCAGCTAGGCCAATTGCCGCAAGGGGATCTGTATGAGCAATACACACTCGTCGCTGTAAACGACTGCGGTCTAATCGGGAAAGAGGGAACCTTAACGGTAGGAGGAGTACGCCAGGACAAACCGGCGCTTGTATTCGACTGCAAAGGAAACACGGCCGAAGAATGGATGTCCCGCTCCAACCGCGATACACCCTGGAAGGTTGCCGCAGAAGTAGATTTTTATACCTGGATGGAAAACCCGGAATGGGTTGGGACCGGCGTTCTTGCCTTGCTGGAATTTAATTGATACACTAACTTCTCATGTCTTGGATTTTCTCCGATACAATCCAATGGAAACAACTCCGGCCTCTCCCGGAGTTGTTTTCATTTAGAACACAAAAGCGACCCGGAGGAGGGTCCGGGTCGCTTTCTTCAAAGGACTTAACTCAACAGATCAAACAAACATAAACAGTATAGCATAGTTTGAATTGGCCGGAAAGGAAGCGGGTGCATGCGGGTCATACAAGTTGAACGTTCTGTTAAAACGATAAAACTACACCACACTCCCCCACCGGCAGATCAAGTTTACCAAAAACAGTCTCGCGAGCCAATCCCTAGAGAGAAACAGGCCATTCGCGAGCCTCGCGCGCGGGTCGCGGCGAATCCTTTACGCGCACATGCGCGAGAGAACGTTTTAGAGTAGGGGGGTGTTACATCACGGAACAACATTCCTTCCGGCCGCATCATAGAGCAGCCGCCTTCCCTCTTCCGGCACACGCCATTGCCCGGTCCCGCCTTCAATCACACCCATGCGGGAGAACTCACGATTAACGCGATTAAACTCAACCGTCTGCGTTATCTTAGGAAACAATTTCGTACCGTCCAGCACATCTCTGATCCAGCGCCAGTCATTATCACGGAGCGCGTGTGTAAGCGCGAGCCAATCTTTTGTATTAAATTCAAACGTAGAACGAAGCAGCTGATTGTCCTTAACCAGTCGTTCCAGACGAGCGGGAGGCAGTTCCAGTTCATTCTCAAAGCGCACCGCCCGCCGAGGAGGATCAGAGCCGTCCTGCATAAGAGCATTCAGCCTGGCATATTTCATCGCCAGCAGACAGGCGACAAAGAAGCCGCCGCAAAGCAGCGATATACTAATTACGGCCGTGCGCGGCTCCCCCTCATTCATAAGCACATTCACAAAGCTAATCGTGCCGATCATAGAAAGCAGGAAAAAGAATGCCAGCCATCCTAATGTCTTATTCGATTCCTCAAGCAAACGCAGCTTTGTCCCGTCCCTCATCAACCTATCCTAAAATATCTGCCACACTAAATACACCATAACAAATGAAGT
>Ga0164313_10005156_pt1 | contig 11586 bp, 8 predicted proteins | sample GuaBasSedimGuay4_FD_113735 | JGI IMG/M metagenome (GOLD analysis project Ga0164313, IMG submission 113735) | Subseafloor sediment microbial communities from Guaymas Basin, Gulf of California, Mexico - Guay4, Core 4569-4, 0-3 cm | ecosystem: Environmental > Aquatic > Marine > Hydrothermal vents >...
AAAAAACCCTCCCTGCAAAGTCAGGACATTGATCCGCTGGAAACCAAAGAATGGCTTGAGTCCTTACAGGCCGTCATCGAGAGGGAAGGCCCGGTACGGGCGCATTATCTGTTAGAGAAAATGGTAGATTTTACCCGCCATTCAGGCGGGCATTTACCTTATAAAGCGACCACCGCGTACACCAATACCATCCCCCCCGGTCAAAGTGCGAAATCCCCCGGGGACTATGAAATGGAACGGCGCATCCGTTCAATTATTCGCTGGAATGCCATGGCGATTGTGCTGCGGGCCGGTAAACGTGGCGGTGAACTGGGTGGACATATCGCAAGTTTTGCTTCTGCGGCCACTTTGTATGATGTGGGCTTTAACCATTTCTTCCATGGCCCTGAAAATGGTTGCTGTGGTGACCTGATATATATCCAGGGCCATTCATCACCCGGTATTTACGCCCGTGCCTTCCTCGAAGGCCGGATCAGTGCAGAACAGCTGGATCATTTCCGCGAGGAGGCCGATGGCGAAGGCTTGAGTTCTTACCCGCACCCATGGCTGATGCCGGATTTTTGGCAGTTGCCAACGGTATCAATGGGGCTCGGACCGATCATGGCCATCTACCAGGCACGTTTTCTGAAATACCTTCACAACCGTGGCATCGCTGACACATCCAAACGCAAGGTCTGGTGTTTTCTGGGTGATGGCGAGACCGATGAGCCTGAATCACTCGGTGCGATTTCATTAGCGGGTCGCGAAGGCCTGGACAACCTTATTTTTGTCGTCAATTGCAATCTGCAGCGGCTGGACGGACCGGTGCGCGGCAACGGTAAAATCATCCAGGAGCTTGAAGGTGTATTCCGCGGTGCCGGCTGGAATGTGTTAAAGGTCATCTGGGGTTCCCGCTGGGATGCCTTACTGGACAAAGACAAGGACGGCCTGTTACGCAAGCGTATGGAAGAGGCGGTTGATGGCGAATACCAGAATTACAAGGCCAAGGGCGGGGCGTACACCCGCGAACACTTTTTTGGTGCTTATCCCGAGTTGAAAGAAATGGTGGCCAATTTGTCCGATGAGGAAGTTTGGCGACTCAATCGTGGCGGCCATGACCCGCATAAGGTTTACGCAGCCTATGATGCAGCTATGAAGCATACCGGCCAGCCTACCGTGGTGCTTGCCAAAACGGTTAAAGGCTATGGCATGGGTAAAGCAGGTGAGGCGCAGAACATTACCCATCAGCAGAAAAAGATGGATGATGATTCCATTCGCCAATTCCGTGATCGATTTAATGTACCGATCAAGGATGAAAACATTAAGGATATCCCTTATTACCATCCTGGTGCCGACAGCCCTGAAATCAATTATCTACAGGAGCGCCGGGCCGCGCTTGGCGGGTATCTTCCACAGCGTCGTGTGGAGTCCCACGCCCTGCAGGTGCCTGCATTAGAGGCTTTTGAATCGCTGCTGAAGGATACCGGTGAACGGGAAATAAGCACCACCATGACCTTTGTCCGCGCCCTGGCGATTATGCTCAGGGATAAAAATATTGCCAAACATATCGTACCCATCGTGGCGGATGAAGCCCGAACCTTTGGTATGGAAGGCATGTTCAGACAACTGGGTATTTACTCATCCAAGGGTCAGTTGTATACGCCGGTGGATTCTGATCAGCTGATGTTCTACAAAGAGGACACCAAGGGCCAGATATTGCAGGAAGGCATTTCCGAGGCCGGCGCCATGTCGTCATGGATTGCAGCTGCGACCAGCTATGCCAATAATGGCGTACCGATGATTCCGTTCTTTATTTTTTATTCGATGTTTGGTTTCCAGCGTGTTGGTGATCTTGCCTGGGCGGCAGGTGATTTACGGGCCCGTGGTTTCCTGTTGGGCGGCACGTCCGGGCGCACCACGCTGAATGGTGAAGGCCTGCAGCATGAAGATGGCAACAGTCACGTGATCTCATCGATGGTGCCCAACTGTATTTCCTATGATCCAACCTTTGCCTATGAGTTGACGGTCATTATTCAACACGGTATGCAACGGATGTATCAGGATGAGGAAGATGTTTATTACTACATCACGGTATTGAATGAGAATTACAGCCACCCGGCAATGCCGGATGGTGCAGAAGAGGGCATTCGTAAAGGCTTGTATCGTTTCCGCGCCGGTGGCAGTGGTGAGCACAGTGTTCAGTTGATAGGCTCAGGTGCAATCCTGCGTGAAGCGATTGCGGCAGCGGAAATTCTGCAAGATGAGTACGGTGTCAGTGCTGGCATATGGAGTGCGACAAGCTTTACCGAATTGCAACGCGACGGGGTTGATGCAGAGCGTTACAACCGCCTGAACCCCGAGGCTGAACAGAAAACGGCGTGGATTACACAATGTCTCGGAGATCAGCCAGGCCCCGTGGTCGCGGCAACAGATTATGTACGTTCCTTTGCTGAACAGGTTCGACCCTACCTGCCGGGAGCTGATTACACAGTGCTTGGAACCGATGGTTTTGGTCGTTCTGACACCCGTGAGAACTTACGCCGCTTTTTTGAAGTGGACCGGAACAGTATTGCCTATGCAGCGCTGCACGCTTTAAATAAACAGGGAAAAATCACGCTTGATCAACTGGTGAAAGCGCGTAATAAGCTGGGTCTGGATCCGGCTAAACCCAATCCGTTGGGGGAATAAGATCTTGACTGGCAGAATTGAGATTACAGTTCCGGATATTGGCGATTTTGATGATGTGCCGGTGATTGAGCTACTGGTCGCAGTCGGTGATGTTGTTGAGGCGGAGCAATCGCTGTTAACGCTGGAAAGCGATAAGGCGACGATGGAAGTTCCGGCCCCGGTAACAGGTACGATCGTCGAGTTGCGTGTGCAACTCGACGATACCGTCACCGAAGGAGATATTCTCGCGGTCATCGAGGCAGCGGAAGTGGTTGAAGAAGCGGTTGCGGAAGCTGAGCCGGAAACTACTGAGCAGGTAGTGCCGGCGAGCCAGGAGATAACTGAGGTGCCTGTCAGTACACGACCGGCAGCCGCGAATACCCTAAAGCCAGCACCGCCATCTGCCGGCAAAAGACAATCACCGCCGGTACCTATGGATGCTGGTGCTGCGCTGCCATCAAGTTCACCTTACGCCAGCCCGGCCATTCGTCGTTTTGCACGCGAACTGGGTGTGGATCTGGAGCGGGTAAAGGGTAGTGCCCGTGGCGGGCGAATCATCCGTGACGATGTTACCGGTTTTGTGAAGTCTGTTATGTCAGCTACTGCAGGATCGGCATCGGGCGGGCTGGTTTTTGATCTGCCGCCAGCGCCGAAAGTTAATTTCAGCCGCTATGGTGACATTGAGCTTCAACCGTTATCACGAATTCAAAAGATTTCCGGTGCCTACCTGCACCGTAACTGGCTCAGCATTCCACATGTAACGCAAAATGATCTGGCCGACATTACCGAGATGGAGACCTATCGCAAGGCCAATGCAGATAAGGCAAAAGAGCAGGGTTCCAGGCTGACACCGCTGGTGTTTATGATCAAGGCAGCTGTTGCCGCACTGAAAGAATACCCGATCTTCAACGCGTCACTGGATGAAACCGGTGAGAACCTGGTGCTGAAGAAGTTTTTTCATATCGGCATTGCCGTTGATACACCGGATGGGCTGGTTGTGCCGGTGATCCGTGATTGTGACCGGAAAGATATTTTTCAATTGGCTGCCGAACTGGGTGAACTCAGTCAGAAAGCCCGTGATGGCAAACTGAAACCAACCGAAATGCAGGGTGGGTGTTTCTCAATATCCAGTCTTGGCGGCATTGGTGGCACGTCGTTTACACCCATTGTCAATGCGCCGGAGGTGGCGATACTGGGTGTTTCGCGTTCGAGCATCAGGCCGAAGTGGGATGGTGAGGCTTTTCATCCGCGCATGATGCTGCCTTTGTCCCTGTCTTATGATCACCGCGTTATTGATGGTGCAAATGCCGCGCGCTTTGCACGCTTCCTGGCTGCCAGCCTGGAAAATTTTGAGCAAATGGACTTATAACGATCCGCTATGAACACTTTCCGCGAGAACCCTGAATCGCGCATCGGCAGACGCATGATCTGGATTGCAGCGCTGGGATTACTGGGTGGTCTGTACGTACTATTCTCCACGCTGGGGCAGAATAGCCCAACGGTTATATCTGTTGATGCCGGTGGTGCGGCCATGATCGTGCTGGAGCAGGACCGTAATGGTCATTATCAGGTTGAAGGGAAAATCAACCGGCAGTCGGTTGATTTTCTGGTGGATACCGGGGCAACCGACGTGGCTGTGCCGGAGTCAATGGCCAGAGCCCTTGGTCTGGAGTTTGGTCCGCGTATTCAGGTCACGGCTGCCGCAGGGCCATCGCAAGCCTGGATGACAAGGTTGAACGAGGTATCGGTCGGTGGCATTCGTCGCAGGAATGTACGCGCCACGATTACCAGCGGGAACTTTGATGGCGTATTGCTGGGCATGAGCTTTTTAAGGCACTACAGCTTAAGGCAACAGGACGGCAAACTGGTGATCAGCGAAGGGCTTGATGCTGAACAAATGAGTATTAATCAATGAGCAACAAGATCGAGATAAACGTACCTGATGTGGGTGATTTTACTGATATCCCGGTCATTGAGGTACTGGTCGCGGTCGGAGACCACGTTGATGCCGAGCAATCACTGGTCACTCTCGAAAGTGATAAATCTACGATGGAGGTGCCGGCACCGGTTGCCGGCATTATCAAGTCTGTGGATGTTGCACTGGATGATCTCGTTTCAGAAGGATCACTGATCGCCACACTCGAGGCAGATGAAGCAGTAGAAACGGCCGCTGTTTTATCAGCATCAACGGAGCCGGTAGATGTTGAATCTGCCCGTATGGAACCTGCGGCTCAGACAACTGACAGCGCAGTGGCAGAAGAGGTCGACCCAGCCATTGACTACGACTTTGATGTCGTCGTGCTGGGGGCCGGCCCGGGTGGTTACACGGCGGCCTTCCGGGCTGCAGACCTGGGGTTGAAAGTTGCGTTGATTGAACGCTATGCGAGCCTTGGCGGCGTATGCCTGAATGTTGGCTGTATACCCTCGAAGGCTCTTCTGCACGCCTCAGCTGTCATCGATGAGGCTGCGGCTATGGCGGATCACGGTGTGGTGTTCGGTGAACCGGATATTGATATCGACAAATTGCGTGGTTGGAAAGAACAGGTGGTTGGTCAGTTGACCGGCGGCCTGGCATCGATGGCAAAACAGCGTGGCGTTACGATTATTCAGGGCAGTGGGGCTTTTAGTGCCCCACATGAGATGACGGTTGCAACGGCAGAAGGTGATCGCGAGATCAGTTTCGCCCGGGCAATCATAGCTGCCGGATCGCAGGCATTTAAATTACCCGGCCTACCGTGGGATGACCCACGGGTGATGGACTCTACGGATGCGCTGGAACTAAGCGACGTGCCGGACCGCCTGCTGGTCATCGGTGGCGGCATTATCGGCCTGGAAATGGCCAGTGTATACCAGGGCCTGGGCAGTGAAGTGACGGTGGTCGAATTAACAGGTCAGCTGATGCCGGGTACGGATAAGGATCTGGTTCGTCCGTTGCAGAAGCGAATCAATGCCCGTTATGCCGGGATCCATGTGAATACCAAAGTGGCCTCCGTGGAAACGGCGGATGATGGTCTTCATGTTACGTTTGAAGGCAACAGGATTCCGCAAAATACAGTCTTTGATCGTGTACTGGTATCGACCGGTCGCACACCCAATGGGCAGAAGATTGCAGCAGAGGCGGCAGGTGTAGAAATAACCGATCGTGGGTTTATCCCGGTGGACAAGCAGATGCGTACCAATGTGCCGCATATATATGCGATCGGGGATATCGTCGGGCAGCCGATGCTAGCTCATAAGGCTACACATGAAGCCAAAGTAGCAGCAGAAGTTTGTGCCGGCATGAAGAGTGCATTTGAAGCACGGGTTATCCCATCGGTGGCTTATACCGATCCTGAAATTGCATGGGCCGGTTTGACGGAGACCCAGGCAAAAGAGCAGGGCATTGATTATAAAGTGGGCAAATTCCCGTGGGCTGCCAGTGGCAGGGCAATGGGGCTTGGCCGTACCGAAGGCTCTACCAAGTTGTTATTTGACCCTGCCAGCAAGCGCTTAATCGGCGCAGGTATCGTCGGCCCGCATGCCGGTGATTTGATTGCAGAATGTGTGTTGGCTATTGAGATGGGCTGCGAGGCAGAGGATATCGGGCTTTCGATCCACCCGCATCCGACACTGTCTGAAACCATCGCCATGTCAGCCGAAGCATTTGAAGGTACGATTACCGACCTGTATATTCCGAAACGTTAATAAGCCCTGGTTCTGTAGCTATGATCAAACTGAAATATCAAACACCTGTGGAATGGGTTGATGCTGTCATCAATGCCATGGATGCTTTTCTACCGGATCATGCGACGGCTGAGAAAAAGGCTTCCAGCATGGCAATGACCATGGTGTCGCACTATCCCGATAAGCCCGAGCTTGTATCCGCCATGATTGACCTTGCGCTGGAAGAGCTCAGTCACTTCCGGTCGGTCGTCAAACTCATGCGCGGGCGTGGTTTGAGCCTGCTCCCCGACGAGAAGGACCCCTATGTCAACGCACTGCGCCGCAGCTTTCGACAGGGGAAAGAGGATTATTTTCTGGATCGTTTGCTGGTCGCCGGCATCGTCGAGGCCAGAGGTGCTGAAAGGTTTGGTCTGATAGCCGAGGCGCTGCCGGAAGGTGAACTGAAACAATTTTACCGGTCGATTACACGTTCAGAGCTTGAACATCAGGACTTGTTTGAACAATTTGCTGAAAAATATTTTGACAAAAAACAGGTACAGATGCGTCTGGAAGAGTTACTTGAGGTTGAAGCCGGAATAGTCAGTGAACTGCCTATACGGTCAGCGTTGCACTAGCCCGCAGTGGAAAAGTACCTGCGTGGTTACGCCGAGCCCGAAGTTTCGGCACTTGATGGTATGCCTGAACAGGTACCGTGGGCAAACATACTGGTTATTCCCGCCTGCAATGAAACTCCTGATTTTCTCCGTCTGCCGCCACCCTGTAATGGTCGCAGTCTGATGGTTCTGGTGATCAATGAATCTGAGCTTGCATCCACTGAAGTATCGTTGCATAACCGGACTTTGGCGGCGGCTGTTGAGGCTCAATTTGAGCCACTATGGTATTCCGGAAGCGGATTTTCAGGGTTTGAACTAAGCCTTTTTCGAGACCCATGTGCCGAACGTGACATTTTGCTGGTCGACCGTTTCAGTGCTGGCCGCAAATTACCCGTCAAAGGTGGTGTCGGACATGCCCGCAAAATTGGTGCTGACCTGGCCGCCGGTCTGATTCATCGTAAGCGTGTGCTTTCACCGTGGGTACACTGCAGCGATGGGGATACGCGGCTGCCGGAGACGTATTTCTCCTGTAGTCATGCTTTGCAGGATAGCAGTGAGGCGTACTCAGCCATGGTCTATCCTTATCACCATTGTGACGAATTGGAGGGGGCGGAAAGTAAGGAAGTCGTATTAGCGACACAGCTATATGAGCTCTCATTGCGATACTACGTGGCCGGTATGAAATTCGCCGCCTCTCCTTATGCCTTTCATACCATTGGCAGCACCATGGCAGTGCGCGCAAGCCACTATGCAAAGGTCAGGGGCTTTCCCAAACGTGAGGCCGGCGAGGACTTTTACCTGCTTAACAAGTTGGCTAAAGTGGGCTCTGTGCTGGAGCTTGCAGCAAGTCAGGATTGTGAGCCCATAGAGATCGAAGCCCGCCGCTCGAACAGGGTACCGTTTGGTACCGGTGCCGCAGTCAATAAAATCACATCACTTAGTGACCCTGTGAACGATTTCCGGTTTTACCACCCGATGGTTTTTGAGTTGCTCAGGCTCTGGTTGCAGGCTCTGCCGGTCATTTGGCAGTCACGCTCAAGTGAACTCCCTGATGATATGTTCCCGGCTGGGCCCGAGCAGCAAATGCTAATGAAAAGCCTGCAGAATATGGGCGTACAAAAAGCACTCGAGCATGCGTTCAGACAAAGCAAGGACCCGGAGCAGTTTATGCGGCAGATGCATACCTGGTTTGATGCCTTCCGCACGCTCAAATTAATCCACGCCTTGCGTGATAATATTCTGCCTTCTGTCAGCTATGCGACGCTTGAATCGAACCGGCTTTTTCATCAGTTATCAGGTCAGAATAGAGGCCTGTCGACTTTTCTTACACAATGCCGGGCCAATATTGCCAGGCTTGGTTGAGATTCCCTGGTTGATGCTCTTGCTGCTTTTCTTTCCCGGTATTTCTTCTCTGGTAATTACAGTCTGCTTTCATGCCATTCGGCCCAGTCAATGTGCCGGGCGTTTCCAGAATAATCAAGCAAGGCAGCGGAGAGGCCCTGATAGGCACCGAGTGCCTGGTAAAATCGTTCCTGATCAGCTCTGCTAAGCTGATCATCCCCGTTGCCATCCAGTATGGCCTCTACACGCGATTCAGTGTGTTTTGCAATGTCGGCCAGTTTATTGCGGAGTGCTGCTTGAGTCTCGACAACATGATGCCTGGATAGTTGTTGAAAAGCCTCCTTCAGACTTATTTGCCACACGAGGCTTTCGGCAAGAAACTCATCGATTAGCACCCGGGATGGTGTACCCATCTCCAATTCCAGTAAAAGCCCAAAGCGGATATTTATTTTTTGAAGATCAGAGATGATCATCTGCATCTGTTCTTTCGACGTGCCCGACAGCGCTTCGGTGTTAATAAACTGACTGCGTATTTTTATTTTGCCAGGTAAGGTTTTGATGTCGTGAAGGTGAAAGTTTATTCGTTTTTTTTCCCAAAAAGAGAGAGGAGCCTGCCGGCCTATTGGCGCATTGGCAACCAGATAGCTACTGCTACGAAAATAACGGTTTAGCAAACGCAAGAAGGCCTGTTCAGGGCGTGGAGAAAAAGGGATATGAGCCGTGACAAATAAAACAATAAATATAATGGCAAACATGACGGTCGTATCGAAGACACTAAGAATATTATAGGTTTGTGTATTTTCAATGCTGGTGATGGTCACAAATGCCGATAAGCCCGCCGCTCGTGATAGTGCTTTTTGTGGACTGTCATAGAGGTAACAGATAATAAAAGTGACGATAAAGATCATGATTCCCAAGCCGAAAAAGCTCGACAGGTGCGGCATGATGAAAGTGTACAAAAGGCCACAAAATACCAGGCTGCTCATAAGTGGCATAACCACTGATGAAACCCTTATTTGAGGGTAAGCCGATAGTGGCATTGCGAGAACACCGGCAAAAACAACCATGACGATTCCTCCAGGTATATCCTCGACATAGATAAAAACAATATAGGCTAGCCATATGGTGGACATAACCTGCAAAATACTCGCCAGACGCTCTGTATCAAAGGAAAACCCGGCTGTTGAGGCTTGAGCTTCGTTGCCCGGCTCACAAGTTGCCTGGCTAACGCCTTTAATATCAGCGATGCTATTAAACAGTGAGCGGGTGACCTGATCCAGTTGGCGTAAGTTTGTATCTGTTGTGAGCAGTGCAGCTTTTTGAATGGCGGAGAGCTTGCCAAGCGCAGCCTTATCCATTTGCAGCTCAATCGATTGAGGCTGGTGCGCGGGAGCATCGCCATCCAACATACGTTTAATCTGTACAAACCGTTGCTCAATCTCATGATCAAAGCCCACCAGATTGGGCATTAATTGCTGGTAATCAAGCTCGTGAATAGTTGTATAGCTATCATGCCACCGCTCCAGGATATTACTTAATTCATTCAGCTGACTCTGGTACCGTCGCCACTGTTGATTCAGCGCCTTGATTTCATAGCTGTCCGATTCAGCACCAGGCAACAGTATTGTAAATTGAGCCAGTTGTTGAGCCTCTTGTGTGACTAAATCGCCTGGTTTACGGGCATCGCCATGTCCATTCATCAAACTAAAATAACTGCGGTATAGCTGCTGCTGGGTCGAATGTAACTGAACAACGGCTGCGTTGAAATGATCGACGCTGTTGCGGCGCCATAGTAAAACTGTCACCAGGCTATAAACCAGAATACCCAGACCTGTTTCCTGAACACGCAATATGGCAATTTGAAAAGCAGCAATTGAATTTGGTCCTGCTTCTAAAGCAACAATGAGGCAGACATAACCGGAAGAGAACCAGAAATATTGATATTTGTCCGAGCCCATCATATAGGTGCAGAAACCGACAAAAACAGACAGGGCGACCATAAACAGCCAGCGATCTTGAGGGAACAGGGCAATCAGTGATAAGGCCGCGGTCACCGCAACGAAAGCGCCGACCATCCGCATAGCAGATTTATTAAATGACTGGCCGCTGGTTGACAGGCTGATAAAAGCAACGGTAAACCCGGCCCACATGGGGTTGCTCCAATCGAGGGAAAGTGCGATGCCATAGGCAATAGTCATCGCCAATGCTGTTTTTATTGATTCTTTTGTGGTTATGGATAAATTCAAGTGGTTCTATACTGTTTAAGTGCAATCGGGACGCAAGCGTGTTGTGTGCACGGCGCCTTCCAGGATAGAGTTTTACCCAAGGTAGCAGTATTTTAGATCAAGTTCATCTACGAGACAGATAAATTCTGTCCCTTCAATTTGAATCCAGGCTCAGCACCTGAACCGCGTAGCGCCGGAACGTACTTGGACGCCTTGTTAGGTGCCACGTCTATTATGCTGATGTAGGCAAAAAACAAGGAACGACAACCCAGCAATTGCATACCCAGTTGGAGTGACCCATTGTGTCAACCACCAGTATTGCTGGCCGAACCAATCTGGTAAGTCATGGGACTCGTCAAATCGTAGGCCGAGCCATGCCGAGACGATGGTCGATACCAGTGTGACAGAGAGGGATAGGACAGAAACTAAAGGCAAAGCCGATCGATTTCTGAGAAATTGGTGAGCTACGGCAACCAAGAAGGCCAGCGGGCCAATTGCCGGCAATACGCGATGGAAGATTTCATCGATGAGCATACTTATGGCACCTAACGTTTGAATTAACCGGCGCGCGCTAGCGCGTCCGAGTTGAATGATTTGTTATATGCCGACTCTGCGAATGAGTGTATGCGTCTAGTAAGCGCCGGATCATTTGCTGATATTTTGTATCGTGTTTTTTTGCTTCCTGTTTGAAGAAGTCGACGCTGGATTTGCTAAGAGAGATTGTGACTTTCACAGTGTCCTCTTTGAACGCCAATTCCTCTGGTGAGGGAAGCATATCAGCCACCACCTCAACCTTTCCTATTGGTTCATCCGTGTATTTGATTTTCGCGCTCATAAATTCGTTTACCTTTACGCCAATAACCTGCTCCAAAAATTCGAATAATCTCGTCACGGTAAGTGAATCTCACTGTGGCGATACCTTCACCCAGGCGACCGAAACAATAAAAACGATCCTCCTCATCACTGTGTCCCAAGTCACGGGCGATAACTCGACCTGGGTCAGCGAATGCAAACTGAGCCTCGGAGAATGAAAGACCGTGTTTTGCCTGATTCGTCAAGTCTTTAGCATCGTCCCATTCAAAGCTCCCCTTACTCATGAGACTACACTAACATCTATA
>Ga0164313_10005157_pt1 | contig 11586 bp, 9 predicted proteins | sample GuaBasSedimGuay4_FD_113735 | JGI IMG/M metagenome (GOLD analysis project Ga0164313, IMG submission 113735) | Subseafloor sediment microbial communities from Guaymas Basin, Gulf of California, Mexico - Guay4, Core 4569-4, 0-3 cm | ecosystem: Environmental > Aquatic > Marine > Hydrothermal vents >...
ATCCATGTAGTAACCTGCCCCAGCACCAACAGCTGCGCCAGCACCTGCGCCAATTAATGCCCCTTTGCCGCCACCTGCTAATGCACCGATACCAGCGCCAACAGCAGCGCCAGCCATGCCTCCCCATGCGGTATTTGCAACTTTTTCTTCGCCAGTATATGGGTCAATGGCACAGCCTGTGGTTAATGCAGCGGCTAAAATTACGGTGGATATTTTTTTCATACTAAAACTCCTCGAAATAAGATGTTGATGATAATAGTATAAAGTGATGATGAATACACGCTTAATTTTTTAGGTCGGTTGATATGTTTTTGAAAAAAACTGATTTTATTTGTTTCTTGTTTTTCAGCAATACGGGGTGGTTTTGATTCATTTAATGAATCATTGGTTTTAATGAAATTTAGTATTTCTCAAATGGAAAAAATTGCTATTTTGTTAAAAAGTTACTTTTTGTAATGAAAAAAGGCTATTATACGCGGTTAATTTAGATTTATGTTAGGTGGGACCATGCAAATCATTCAGGAAGCACTCACGTTTGATGATGTTTTATTATTACCGGCGCATTCAACTGTATTGCCGCGTGAAGTCGAATTACAAACAAAGCTAACACGTGAAATATCGCTTAATATTCCTTTGGTCTCAGCGGCTATGGATACAGTGACAGAAGCGCGACTTGCTATTGCTATTGCACAAGAGGGTGGTATCGGTATTATTCATAAGAATATGACGATTGAAGAGCAAGCCAGTGAGGTGGTGCATGTTAAGAAGTATGAGAGTGGTGTTATAAAAGACCCCATTACAGTTTCATCTAATGTAACTGTACGAGAGGTTATGGATATAACCCGGGAAAACAATATTTCTGGAGTGCCTGTTGTTGATGGCGATGAGTTAGTTGGGATTGTGACTAGTCGTGATTTGCGTTTTGAAACGCGATTGGATGAAAAAGTTACTTCTGTAATGACACCTAAAGATCGGTTAGTTACGATTAATGAGGCGGCTGATTATAAGGATGCAGTGGGCTTGTTACATAAGCACCGTATTGAAAAGGTTTTGGTGGTTAATGATGACTTTCATTTAAGTGGAATGATTACCGTTAAAGATATTCAAAAAGCAAAAGATTACCCTTATGCCTGTAAAGATAATCAAGAACGATTAAGAGTTGGTGCGGCTGTAGGTACTGGCGAAGGCACTGAAGAGAGAGTGGCTGCTTTAGTTGCAGCGGGTGTTGATGTGATTATTGTTGATACTGCGCATGGTCATTCTCAAGGGGTATTAGATAGAGTTCGCTGGATTAAAGATAATTACCCGGATGTGCAGGTTATTGGTGGAAATATTGCTACAGCAGATGCAGCAAGAGCCTTAGTTGATGCCGGTGCCGATGGTGTTAAAGTGGGTATTGGCCCTGGATCAATTTGTACTACGCGTATAGTTGCAGGTGTTGGTGTGCCACAAATTACGGCAGTAAGTAATGTTGCTGATGCATTAAAAGGTACGGGTGTGCCATTAATTGCAGATGGTGGTGTTCGTTATTCTGGTGATGTTGCTAAAGCATTAGCAGCAGGTGCGCATGCGGTAATGTTAGGTGGTTTGTTTGCGGGAACTGAAGAAGCGCCTGGTGACGTTGAGTTATTCCAAGGACGGTCTTATAAGTCCTATCGAGGGATGGGGTCTCTAGGGGCAATGTCTCAACAACAAGGGTCAAGTGATCGTTATTTTCAGGAAGAAGACAGTGTGGAAAAACTGGTTCCAGAAGGTATTGAAGGTCGTGTTCCCTATAAAGGCAGCATGCTGGCAATTATTCATCAGCTATTAGGTGGTATTAAATCCAGTATGGGTTATACCGGTAGTCAGAGTATCGAAATAATGCATGACGGTGCACAGTTTGTGCGAGTGACCAGCGCGGGTATGAGAGAAAGTCATGTGCATGATGTGACTATTACCAAAGAAGCACCTAACTATCAGGTCGGTGGGTAAAATAAGTAACAATGAAAAATTAATTTAATATTTCCGTAGGGGAAGAATAGAGCATCTATGGATGTAAGATGGGTAGCCGCGATAGGGTAAACCCAATGATCTTTGATTTGCATCAAAGAGTAACAATATTTTATAAGGGCTCATTCGGGCCCTTATTTATTTAAGAATTGAACAGAGAATTTCACAGTGAATCAACAGCAAAGAGCGGATATTCATTCGCATAAAATACTTATTTTAGATTTTGGCTCTCAATACACGCAGTTAATTGCACGTAGAATTCGTGAGATCGGTGTTTATTGTGAAATTTATTCCTGTGAATGCTCGGCTGATGAGGTTAAACGCTTTGCTCCTAAAGGCATTATTTTATCGGGGGGGCCTGAAAGCGTTACCGGTGGCAATACGCCTAGAGCACCTCAGATAGTTTTTGAGCTGGGTATTCCTGTATTGGGTATTTGTTATGGTATGCAAACCATGACGGAACAGATGGGTGGAAAAGTTGAGGGTTCAGATCATCGTGAATTTGGTTATGCACAAATAAGAGCACGAGGCCATTCAAAATTATTAACTCATATTGAAGATCATACCTCAGCAGAAGGCTATGGCTTATTAGATGTTTGGATGAGTCATGGTGATAGGGTGGTTGACTTACCCGAAGGCTTTAATTTAATTGCCAGTTCTGATGGTGCGCCTATTGCAGGCATTGCCAATGAAGAAAAGTCTTTTTATGGTTTGCAGTTTCATCCAGAAGTGACGCATACCAAGCAGGGTGGGCGAATTCTGCAACGTTTTGTGATTGATATCTGTGGTTGTGAAGCTTTATGGACAGCCAGTAATATTATTGAAGAAAATATACAGGCTGTACGTGAATCCGTTGGAACGGATCAGGTGATTCTTGGGCTGTCAGGTGGGGTGGATTCATCCGTAGTTGCCGCTTTGTTGCACAAGGCAATCGGTAAGCAGCTAACTTGTGTATTTGTTGATACCGGGTTGTTACGCTTAAATGAAGGCGACCAGGTGATGGCTATGTTTGCTGAGCACATGGGGGTTAATGTGATTCGTGTTAATGCTGAGCAACGTTATTTAGATGCTTTAGCTGGCCAGACAGATCCGGAAGTGAAGCGTAAAATTATTGGTAACCTATTCATTGATATTTTCGATGAAGAAGCAGATAAATTAACCGATGCAAAATGGTTGGCGCAAGGAACTATTTATCCAGATGTGATTGAATCTGCAGGTGCAGCCAGCGGCAAGGCGCATTTAATTAAGTCACATCATAATGTGGGCGGTCTACCTGATGATATGAAGTTAAAACTGGTTGAGCCATTACGTGAGCTATTTAAAGATGAGGTCAGGAAATTAGGCTTAGAATTAGGGTTGCCAGCAGATATGGTTTTTCGCCATCCCTTTCCTGGGCCTGGCTTAGGTGTGCGAATTTTGGGCGAAGTTAAAAAAGAATTCGCAGATTTGTTACGTCAGGCGGATGCGATTTTTATCGAAGAATTATATAGACATGATTTGTATGACAAAGTCAGTCAGGCTTTTGCGGTATTTTTACCGGTAAAATCAGTTGGAGTGATGGGGGATGGTCGACGTTATGATTACGTTATTGCTATTCGTGCGGTTGAAACCATTGATTTTATGACGGCTCGCTGGGCGCATTTACCTTATGGTTTTCTGGATTTAATCTCACGAAGAATTATTAATGAAGTTTCTGGGATCTCCAGAGTGGCCTATGATATCTCTGGAAAACCACCGGCTACCATAGAATGGGAATAGTTGTTTCTGATGAGGAATGGATGCGTTATGCCATTAGGCTGGCGCAACGAGCAGAACAGCAAGGGGAGGTGCCGGTAGGTGCCTTACTTGTTTATCAGAATCAATGTATAGCTGAAGGCTGGAATCAACCGATACAGAATAATGATGCAACGGCTCATGCTGAGATTATGGCTATACGAAAAGCAGGGCAGGCTTTAGATAATTATCGCTTAACGGATACAACTTTGTATGTAACCCTAGAGCCTTGTGTAATGTGTCTGGGGGCAATTGCTCATGCTCGTATTAAACGATTGGTTTTTGGTGCTTATGACCCTAAGCGCGGCGTGGTGTGTTCTGCTTTGAATATATCAGATGCCAGTTTCTTGAATCATCAAGTAGAGTGGCAAGGGGGGGTGCTTGAAGAGAATTGTTCTGCGTTATTAATAGACTTTTTTCGAGCAAGAAGAAAAAGTCGGTTATAAGCTGGGTGGCTCAAAATTAAGCGCTTTATTTTCAGGTTCGGCTGGTTTTATAGACATAACACCTTTTTCTATACTGTTTTCTTCTGTAAGCCAAGACAGTAAATCATAATAACTACGAATATTTTCAACATAGCGTACAGGTTCATTGCCTCTGGCATAGCCATATTTGGTTTGTTTATACCACTTTTTTTTGCTTAGTAAAGGCAATGATTCTTTTACATTCAACCATTTATCAGGGTTTTTACCTCTTTTTTGGGTTAATACTCTTGCATCCTCAAGATGACCAAATCCCACGTTATAAGAAGCTAGGGCAAACCATGTGCGGTCGGGGTCCTGTATTCTGGATGGGATTATTTTAAGGCGTTGTTTAAAGTATAAAGCGCCCCCTTCAATGCTTTGAGCGGGATCGGTGCGATCCTTGATGCCAAGTTGTTTTGCCGTGCCTTTGGTAAGCATCATTAAGCCTTGAACGCCCGTTGGAGAGGTGGTGTCACTTCTCCAATGGGATTCTTGGTAGCCAATGGCAGCTAGCAGTCGCCAGTCAATATCATGCTTTAAACCTTCTTCAACAAAAAGCTTTTTGTATGCAGGGAGGCGGCTTTCCATATGCAAGCGAAAGGTACAGTTGCCTACATAACTCAGATTGTCACTGTTTCCGTAGTGTTTTTCGAGTAAATGGTCCAGGGTTTTATCTTGTTTGATTTGTTGGAAGAAGCTATTTATTTCATCATAAAGGCTATTGTCATTAGATAAAGGAAGCGCCCAGGCAAGTTGTTGAGGTTGGGTTATATCAAAAGCGATGGCGAGTTTTGGGTAAAATCGTTTGAATGCGCTGGCTTGATGGGAATCAACAACGGTGTAATCAATCAAGCCCTCATTAACCAAGTACATCAAGCCGTCGGTGTTAAGCTCGCTATTGACGTTCCATTTGATAGATGGATGATTAAGTTGTATTTTTTTTAGGCTGTCAATATAGCTGGTACCCTTAATGATTTCGATAATACCTTTGCTTAAGGCGTCAATGTTTTTGGGTTTGTTTTTTCCTGACCGGTAAACTAGTTGTTCGGTAATGGATTGGTAGCTTGAGGTAAAGCGCATTTTGCTTTTACGTTGCTCGGTAATTGTCAGGCCTGCTGCCGCAATATCTGCTTTGCCTTTAGATATGTTTTTTAAGATATGCTCGAAGGTATCAGGAATGATAAATTCTATTTTTACGTTTAACTTTTTAGCAAACAACATGATTAGATCAAATTCAAGACCTGTTGTTCCTTCTCTGCCTGAATAATAAGTGGTTGGTGATTCTCGGGTTAATACCTTGATAGTTCCTTCATGTTTTATTTGTTCTAGTTTAGAGAATCCGCGATGGGAAGGGGTGTAACTGTCACAGGAAGAAAGGAATAATACAAAAAAAAGGCCAATAAGAGGTGGGATGATGTTTTTCAGCAACGTTAATTGACCTTTTTTCGTTATTTACAGTGAGAGTTGTTCGTCTCGGAGTTTTTTGTAGGTGTTGATTAATGCATTTGTTGATACGTCATGAGAGCTTATGATCTCACCGCTTTTCAGCTCAGGTAAAATGGCTTTGGCTAGTACTTTACCTAACTCTACTCCCCATTGGTCAAATGAATTAATATTCCAAATGACACCTTGAGTGAATATTTTATGTTCATAAAAAGCTAATACAGTTCCTAAGGTTCTCGGAGTCAGCTTCTTATATAAAAAAGAATTTGATGGTTTGTTTCCCTGGAATATTTTGGACATAACCAAAAGAGGGTCTGAGGTACCAATATCCTGTTCAACTTCTTGTTTTGTCTTGCCATTCATTAATGCTTCAGGTTGAGCCAAAAAGTTAGACATTAGGATGTCATGGTGAACTGGCGAGTCATAATGCCCCTGAGAGGCTGCTAAAAAATCACAAGGGATAAGTTTAGTCCCCTGGTGGATTAATTGAAAAAAAGCATGCTGACCGTTGGTGCCTGGTTGTCCCCAAATAATGGGCCCCGTATTGTAATCAGTTGCTTTTCCATCGATAGTGACCGTTTTACCATTGCTTTCCATATCGCCTTGTTGAAAATAATCGGCAAAGAAGTACAAGGATTGGTCGTAAGGGAGCAGTGCATGGGACTCAACACCAAAGAAATTATTATACCAAATACCCAGCAGGGCCATCGTGACTGGTATGTTTTTATCTAAAGGAGTGTCACGAAAATGCTGGTCTGCAAGATGAGCTCCCATTAATAATTCTTCAAAATTATCCATGCCAATAGAAACAGCAATAGATAAGCCTATAGCAGACCATAGCGAGTATCTTCCACCTACCCAGTCCCAGAATTCAAACATGTTTTCAGGGTCTATACCAAATTCAGTAACATTTTTTTTGTTTGTGGATATAGCAACAAAATGTTTTGTAATGGCTGCTTTGTCAAAAGCAGAATTGAGCAACCATTTACGTGCAGTATGTGCATTGGTCATGGTTTCTTTGGTATTAAAAACCTTGGAGGCAATTAAAAAAAGTGTCGTTTCGGGGTTGAGTCGTTTTAGGGTTGTAATAATATCTGTTTGGTCAACATTTGAAACAAAATGAGACGTTAAATTCGGCGTAGAGTATGGCTCTAGTGCTGTAGTTACCATTTTTGGCCCCAGATCCGAGCCACCAATACCAATATTGACAACATCGGTGATTGGTTTATTGGTATAACCTTTCCATTCTCCGTCGCGAACTTTATCTGAAAATAATCGCATTTTAGCAAGAACTTGATTGACTTCTGGCATGACGTTTTTTCCGTCAAAGTAAACAGGCGTATTGCTTCTATTACGGAGAGCAGTGTGAAGTACGGCTCTTTTTTCTGTGGTGTTAATTGCTTCACCGGAAAACATCGCTTGAGTCTTTTCGGTAAGATTGGCGTTTTCGGCAAGCTTTAACAATAAAGGTATTGTTTCGGTAGTAATTCTATTTTTTGAATAATCAAAAAGGATGTCATTAAAGCGAAGAGAAAGTTTATTATGCCGATCTATATCGCTGGCAAACATTTCTCTCATAGAAAGGCCGCTGACTTCTTTGTGGTGGTTTTTAAGGGCTGTCCATTGGGCAGATTGACGTAAAGAAGGCATTTTGTATCCAATATCTAATAAAATTACTTAAGAAGTCTACGAAATGAAGCGTTAATTGGCAAATAAAAAAAATTAAATTTACATTAGTAGTTTATAACTTTGTGATGTATTATCAGTTAAGCACAGAATTTTAATGGTCTTTATTTGATTGGGTTGATGTGCTAAAGTGAGCTGTTACTATGTACTGTAATTGCTGGAACTGGCTGTTTACAGCTAAATGGTATTATAAAAATTATAATTAATTGGAAGGTGGATATGAAGAATAAACAAATTTTTAGAAGTATGTTTTTAGGTTTTCTAGGCTTAATATTTTCTTCTGCGTTGTGGGCTCATGGTGGCGCAGCAGGTACGGATACAGATCAGTGTAAATTTGAATTAGAACCTGGTCATTGGATTCACTATACGGCATATCAATCAAGAAATTACCCTGGTGATGAGTTTTGCGGCAGTCTACCTGATTTAAATACTATGACTCAGTTAGTTTTCGATTATCAAGATGTTAGATATCGTAATATGGCTGTTGAGTTTGAAGTAACTAAAGAGCCAGAGGGTACTCGTGTGTTCTTCCAAGATGCAAAAAAGCATAAGCAAGGAACAGTGGTATTACAGTTAGCTAATGGTGTGCCTGAAGCGGGTAAATATTTAATTCACATTACATTACATAAAGGTGATGGTCAGAGGCTAGATGCTCACATGGCGTTTAGAGCTGGAACGGGTGCTCCCGCAAGTTCTGGAAGCATGTTGATTTATTTACTTGTCTTTTTTGCTGGCTTATATGTTTTTTATCTTTCAAATGAAGGCTTTAAGAATAAAGTTGATTCATTTGTAAAAGATTCTACAAATTTAAAATAAGCTTGTAACTCTGGAGTAAGGTTCTGGTGATATTTACTTGCCTCCTTACTCCTACAAAATAATTAAGGTTCAAAGAATGAAGAAACATCCCCTCAGTATTCTTTTAGGTGCAGCTGTTATGTTTATGCCGGTTCTGGCGTCAGCAACAGGTGATTTACCTAAATCAATTAAAATTGATAAAGGCCCGGTGGAGACCGTTTGTAGTGAAAATATGCCTGAATGGCGTAAAGCACAGACGATTGAAGGTGTAAAGATTCAAGAGTCTCTACGATGTAACCCTGATAATCCCGCACAAATTGCAGCAGAAGTAAAAGGGACTAATAATATTTCAATGGAAACATTGATGAATACTTATTATGCTGCTGATGCCATTATCAAAAAGAATGATATGGATGGGGATGGAGATCCTGATCTTATAATTATTAAACTTGAGGTGGCTGAATTAAATGGCCACTCTCCCGATTTTGATGGATTAGTACCTACATTTGATATTGCTCCGGGTGTTCAGCCGGGTATGTGGGTATTTGCTCCAAAATCAAGAGGTATGGCAACCAACAGTTTTGTTGGTGTGGATGCGAACCCTCTTTTGAGAGCACCGTCTCCTGTTATTCGAGTAGAACAAGGTGATGTCGTCTGGATTCAATTAGAAAATAGTCACTATTTTCCACACACGATTCATTTGCATGGTGTTGATCACCCTTGGGTAGATAGTTCGGGTGAAGGTAATGATGGTGTGCCACAGACTAGTGACAAGATGGTGATGCCTGGAAGCAGTAAAACATATGAGATTCGTCCTCGTGTGCCAGGTAGTTTTGTTTATCACTGTCATGTTCAGACTCATGTGCATTTAGCAATGGGCTTGGTTGGTATGTTTGTGGTTGAAGAAAATCGTCCAAATAACTGGGTACAAACCTTTAATGTAGGTGCTGGCCAGGTTAGGCATCCATCAAAAGCAATTCTTGAAGAATATGATAGTGAATATGATTTGCACTATCATGCCATGGATAAAGAATTACACGATATTATTCAGAAATATAACGATCCTCGCTTAATCGCCAAAAAAATGAATCGTGAATACGATATGGGTGAAGCAACGGAAGATTATTACACGTTGAATGGTCGTTCATTCCCTTATACATTACGGGAATCAATTATTGTTGCTGAGCCAGATCAAAATATTAAAATGAGAGTGTTTAACAGTGCTGGAGAGCAGCTGGCTCTACATACGCATGGGCACAAAGCAACCATTACTCATTATGATGGTGTGTTGCATAACCCTGCTGCACAAATTATGCGTGATATTTATGATATTGCACCCGCACAACGAAATGATTTGAAAATCAGTACCGTTGATGATGGTTTGCATAGTTATGGTCAGGGCGTGTGGATTTTTCATGATCATAGAGAGAAAGGTATTCAGACCAACGGGCAAAACCCGGGTGGTAATGTGAGTGCTTTGGTTTATAAAAAATATTTAAATGAGATGGGGCTACCAAAAACAATTGGTGAAAGTATCGTGCCTTTATTTACTAAAGCGTTTCAGTCTAGAAAATTACCTGTATGGCAAGATGCAGGTGAATGGAATAGTTTTGGCGAAATAGATGCTAGGGGCTATAAAGCTCCGCCGGCTGGGGTTCCTCTGGCTGTCGAGTCAGGGCCTAAATCATTGAAATCTATTTTGGAAGATGAGAAGCTGGGGATATCAAGTACCGTTGATGGCGAAAGCAGTTCTTTTGGTAATTTGATACTGGGTTTGATTTTAGGTATTGCGGCTTATTTGCTATTTTTAAATCGTGAAAAAATTATCGCAATGGTTTCATCGTCTAAGGGAGGAAACTAATATGCAAAAGTTATTATTGACAGCGGTATTAGCATTTACATTTTCCTCGTCAGCTTTTGCTGAAAAAGAGTTTATGGATCATACCAATTTAATGAACCATGGTGATGGCCATTTAATGGATATGGATGGTGGCATGGTGATGGGGCAAAATACAGATATCTTGCCGGGTGGCTGTGACAAAATCGCCGCAACTGAAGAGATTACTGTACATGCCGGACATAAGTATTCGAAAAAATTTCCTGGTAGAGTATTTGCGTTTGATCAGCAGGAATATCAGTTTGAACCCTGTACAAAATTAACTGTTCACTTTGTGAATGATGATAGTATTCGTCATCAGTGGATGATGCATGGTTTGCCTAAATATTTGTACCCAAAAGGTATGTTTCATTTGGAAGTGACAGGTCCAGGAAAGATTTCTGGTACGTTAATATTTCCTCCAAATGATAAAACATATTTGGTTCATTGTGATATTTCCCAGCATATGGAAAAGGGAATGAAGTCACAGTTGAAAATTGGTAAGGGCAGTGGCGATTTGCCAAGTATTCCAGGTGTATCGGCTAATGTGATTCAGGATGATTATAGTAATAGTATTCCTGAGCCTGTTGTTTCGCCAAAGGATCTGGCTGCTAAGAAAAAGCAAATGGCTGTTCAGTCGGCTGCTTTAGCAGCGGATAGTGAGCCGGCAGTGTCTGGACTAGTGATTATTGGTCTGGCTGCAGGGTTGTTACTTGCTCCGTTATTAGTTCGTCGCTTTAAAGGGATGGGTGCTGGTGAAATAGTGAGTAGTATTTTTGAAATGCTTGCTCAACTTATTGGTCTTGTTGTTAAGTTAATAACAAGTTTAATAAGCTTGGTGTCATCAAAAAAATCAGTAGAGTTACCAAAAAAATAACTTTGATTAGAAAAAACCCCTGAAGCTTTAAGTTTCAGGGGTTTTTTTATGGAAAAAATAAATGTCGGAAGAATTACTAGGGTTTTGGGGGCTATTTATAAGTGCCTTTATTTCATCAACAATTGCCCCAGGAGGTTCTGAAGCTGTTTTGGGTTATATGGTGTCAGAGCAACTATATAATGTTGAGATGCTGGTGCTAGTAGCAACAATTGGAAATACTTTGGGGGCTTTTACAACTTGGCTGTTGGGTGTGTTCGCTGCAAAAAAATATCCTGTGGAAGGATTGCTTTCAGATAAAAAACAAAAGTCACTGGGCTTTGTTAAAAAATGGGGTGTCTGGTCATTATTATTTTCATGGTTGCCCGTAGTGGGTGATGGTTTGTGTTTCGCTGGTGGTTGGTTAAAATTGCCAATTGTTATATCAGCGATTGCTATTCTTATTGGAAAAGCAATAAGGTATGGTTTTGTTGCCTATGTATTTATATGAAAATTGGATTTAAAATTAAAAAAGGTCTCAAATGTTAAGATATTTTCCACCTGTAGATGTTGACGTTACCCATAACAAAAGAGATTATTACATTATTGCTTTTGCATTCCTGGCCGTAGCGTTATGTTTTTCAATAGATTCTATTGCAAGTATAGAATTGCAATATGCTTTGGGTGTTGCTGGCTGGATAAGC
>Ga0164313_10005158_pt1 | contig 11585 bp, 8 predicted proteins | sample GuaBasSedimGuay4_FD_113735 | JGI IMG/M metagenome (GOLD analysis project Ga0164313, IMG submission 113735) | Subseafloor sediment microbial communities from Guaymas Basin, Gulf of California, Mexico - Guay4, Core 4569-4, 0-3 cm | ecosystem: Environmental > Aquatic > Marine > Hydrothermal vents >...
GCACATCAGATCAGTACTCCCCTCTCATCTCTTATGGGCTGGATAGAACTGCTGCGGGAGAAACCTGATGCCGAGACGGATAATGAGTTTGCGGAAGCCCTGGAGTTCATCGAGAACGATATCGACAGATTGAAGCAAATAGCCAGCAGATACGGACAGATGGGTAAGAAACCGAAGCTTGAGAAGTGTATGATCAATTCGGTCATTCTTGATTCAGTGCACTACTTCTGCGGGCGCCCGGGCTTTCTGTCTGATGATATGAACCTTGAGACTGATCTGAAATCCGAATATCTGATCGATCTCAACACTGTATTGTTCAGCTGGGTCATCGAAAACCTTCTGAAGAATTCAATTGCTGCTCTGAAGGAAACAAGAGGCGGAATAATCAGGATAAGCACAAGGGATGTTCAGGAAGGGTCGGGACTGGTTGAAGTGGAAATAGCCGACAATGGAAATGGCATCCCATTTGCAGATCAGAAAAGGATTTTCAAGTCGGGTTTCAGTACAAGAAGGGGAGGGTGGGGACTTGGTCTAACATTAAGCAGGCGCATTGTAGAGCAGTACCATAATGGAAGCCTGCGTCTTAAAGCCAGCTCACCCGGAAAAGGAACCACTTTCATAATAATTCTGCCCGCGATATCGGAGGATGCCTGATGATCACTATTCTGTGGGTTGATGACGAAATACAGCATCTCAGAAGTCATACAAGATACCTTGAGAAGCACGATTTCAAGGTACTTACCGCGCACAGCGGACAGCAGGCTCTTGATATACTCCGAACAAACCAGGTGGATATAGTTCTAATGGACCAGATGATGGTGGGTATGGATGGAATGGAAACCGTAACCCGTATCCGGAAAAATTATCATGTGCTTCCTATCGTCATGGTAACCCAGAGTGAGGAAGAGGAACTGATGGATCTCGCCATTGGTGGTGAGGTTGATGACTATCTTACAAAACCTGTGAATCCCAGCCAGATTCTTCTTGTAATTAAAAAGCTGCTGATGGGTAACCGCCTCAGAACCCAGAGAGCTGCCAGAGAGATAGCCGACCAGACAACCAGGGTCATGGATATGCTGAGCCATGAAATGGATTGGAGAAAGTGGGTTAATATCTACCGTTCATGGGTTGAGAAGGATGTTGATTCGGGTGGTTCCCTTTCGGATGAAATGAGGAGTGTTGACAGGAATCGATTCAGTGATCTGGAGCTTAATTTCTCAAAACATGTTGAACTCAAATATCGAGATTGGATATCCGATACGGGCCCTGATTCTCCCCTCATGTCACATAATTATCTTGAACGTGTAGTTGTTCCTCAGATGGAATCCTCCGATGAACTGGTTATGCTGGTAATAGACTGCATGAGGTACGACCAGTGGCTTACCATGGCACCCATACTGGAGAAGTGGTTTCATATAGAAACCGATTTCATGCTTACCGTGCTTCCATCCGCAACACCCTACAGCAGAAACGCCATTTTCGCGGGTCTTCTTCCCAGAGATATCTGGAGGTTCTACCGGCATAAATGGGATGAGAATTACGGGGAATCCGGATTGAACAGGCATGAGCATTATTTTCTAACAGAAGCACTCCGAAGGTTGGGCTGCAGCAGGAGCATCCAGCCGGAATATGCAAAGATAAGCACCAGAAGAGAGGGAGAAACGCTGATTCATTCCCTGTCTAAATCTCTCAAGGATGGATTCTTGACGGTAATAGTCAATTACATAGATCATCTAACCCACGGCAGGTCGGAACTTGACCTTATCAGGGATCTGGCTCCGGATGTAACAAGTTTCAGAAAACTGGCCGAGACATGGTTCCGGTCCTCCTTTCTGAAGGATTTGTTCCATACTCTTGCTGCAAGGGGAGCTACAGTTGTAATCACAAGTGATCATGGTTCCGTCTTTTCATCCAGGGAGACAAGGATTAAGGGCAGAGGGGTATCAGGCAGTATAAGATTTCGTTTCGGAAACTCTCTATCGGCTGATCCAAAGGCGGTTATTCATGCAAGAAACCCTGCTGACTGGGGTTTACCCGACGAAACACCTTCGAAGAGCTATCTCTTTGCGAGATCGGATTACTTCATGATGTTCCAGAATGTACCCAGGGATGAGATGCATAAATTCAGGAATACTTTCCAGCATGGCGGGGTCTCACTAGAGGAGATGATAGTTCCCAGTATAATCCTGAAACCCAAGAGTATGAGATGATCGATCAGGTTGCTCTGGAGAAGCTCGCCTCCCGAATCGCCTGTCGCATGGGACCCGGCAGCAGGCTTTTTCTTTCCGGTGATCTGGGCTCAGGAAAATCTGTATTTGCAAGAGCAGTTCTCAGAGAACTGGGGGTTTCAGGCTGTATTCCAAGCCCAAGCTATATAGTGGATGCTGTTTACTTCGTCCCCGATCTGGAAATCCATCACATCGACCTGTACAGGCTGAAGGGAATTCCTGATGAGATGGAGTTCTACGGAATTCACGCAGCCCTGCAAAGCGATGCTGCGATAATTGTTGAGTGGGCTGAGCGTCTCGATTCGGTCATATTGAAAACCGGGATCTTCGTGAGAATCAGTTTTACCGATAATCCGATAATGAGAGAGGTGGAGATCGATGACAGGAGTCTGGCTGGGAATTGAGACCACCACCTCAACAGGAGGGGTTGCGGTAATGAAGAATGGATTACTTCTTGCGGAGGAATGTTTTCCGGTCAGAGCGACACACTCTGAAAAAGTACTTCCAGGTGTTGCAAGGCTTCTAAAACAGGCTGAAGTGATGCCGGAAGAAATTGCCGGTATAGCGGTGTCGGCAGGACCGGGGTCCTACACAGGGCTTCGCATCGGAATAGCAACAGCCCAGGGATTGTCCACCGGATGGGGCATAGGCGCAGTGAGCGTTGAAACACTCAGAGTTCTGGCTTCATCTGTCACGGCTGATTGCCCTGTTCTTTCATGCATAACTGCGAGAAGTGACGAGGTTTATGCAGCTGTTTACGAAAACAGTTCTTTCGGAGCCGTTGAGATCGTTCCTCCGGGTGTTTACACTGCATCCTCCATTGAGAAAAGGATAGCTGAATTTGATAAGATCGTAGCGGTTGGAAGCGGCAGGAATGCTATATCTTTTTCCGATAAGGTTATAAAAACTGATCCGCTCTGGGATACTCCCCGACCTTCAATTGTTGCTCTGCTGGGTTCATTGCAGGTTGAACTGTCTGGTTTCGATGAACCTCCAGCTCCCGTGTACCTGCGTGGGTTCAATGAAAAAGTGAGCAGCAATGTACCCTGAGATCCGTCTTGCATCCACGCGTGATATTCCCGGCATCATAAGCATTGAGAATAAAGCATTTCCCTGCCCATGGGATACTGAAACCATCATTGCCTGTATTGAATCCCCTTCCTTCCGGACATGGACTGCAAGAATCGATGGCAGAGTTGCTGGATACATTACCGCTCAGTTAGATGTAAACGGGCTTCATATAGTTAACCTCGCAGCAGATGAAGATAAAAGAAGGCTGGGTCTTGCTACCTTTCTGCTTCGAACCGCTGAATCGTGGGGTTGCCGCCTCGGCGCTGCGGTTTCTTACCTTGAAGTACGGGAAAGCTCTCTGCCTGCCCTGGCTCTATATGCTGAAAATAACTACTTGCGCACGCACCTTATCAAAAATTACTACCCTGATGGAGAGAGCGGAATCGAGTTCAGGAAAGCAATCCACCCCGACATTTATACTTCAGTTATTGCCGAAAAGATTCTCAGAAGGTGCTCAGTGATTCCACCCGTGGGGGTAATTCTTGGCTCCGGGCTCTCTTGGCTTGCTGAGGGATTCGGGGCGGAAGCCCAGATCAGTTATGAGGAATTGCTCGGAGAGTCGAGTGCCGATGTTCCGGGGCATCCCGGAAAGATATCGTTCAGCAGCTGCGGTAGATTCCTGTTCATGCTGGGCCGCCGGCATCATTACCAGGGTTATGCGGGAGACGAGATATCACTGCTGCCGGGTGTGCTTGGAGATCTCGGAGTTTCAGCATGGATACTCACCTCATCTTCAGGAGCGATCGATACCGAACTCCGCCCGGGTGACGCAGTTCTGTTCAGGGATCATGTTAATTTCTCAGGATGCGTGCCGGAGGGTTCGGGTGGAAGAGTGGGAAGATCAGTGTACTCAGAGAGGCTTAGAGAAGCAGCGAGGAAAGCTGCAGGCAGAACCGGAACCGAATTGCGCGAAGGGGTCTTCGCCTCTGTTTCAGGACCTGCGTACGAAACCTCCGCAGAGATAAAGTTCCTGAAGGACAATCATTTTTCGACAGTATCCATGTCAACCGTACCTGAAGCACTTCTTCTTTCTGCAAGGGGATTCGATGTGGCAGCTGTATCACTGATAACCAATGCAGCGTCCCCTGAAGCAGTGGTTACCCATGAAGAAGTTCTTTCGTCCCAGGGAAAGGTTAGAATGAAACAGGAAGCCTTCCTTGCTTCCTTTATCCGGGAGGCTGCGTCAATTGAATTACAGTGATGCGGAGAAATACCTCTTCGGCAAGCGCAGAATGGGCATGAAGTTCGGCCTTGATCGGGTCAGAAGACTCATGAAGGACGCAGGGAACCCTCAGGAGAAATTCAGAACTGTTCATATCGTTGGCACCAACGGCAAGGGCAGCACCACTGCGCTTCTTTCCGAGATTCTAAGGCACCTCGGCTATAGAACAGGAAGAATCACCTCCCCGCATCTTTTTCACTACAGGGAAAGAACCGCTGTTAACAATAAATGGATTCCCGAAGAGGAAGTTGTAAGATTCGTGGAGATGTTCAGAGAGAGAATTGAGGAGTACAGCGCGACTTTCTTCGAGATCACAACTGTCATGTCAGCGTGGCATTTCATGAACAGCGGGGTAGACCTTGTAGTCGCCGAAGCCGGTCTGGGAGGAAGGCTTGATGCAACGAGGCTTCTGGGAGGCTCCTGCACCGTTTTTACAGGAGTGGAAATAGAACATAGAAGAATACTTGGCTCCACCGAAGCCCTGATAACAGCAGAGAAGGTTGCAATTGCTCCCCCGGGATCAGCGCTTATAGCTTACAGGCAGAAACCGGAAGTGGAAAAAATCATCGCTCTGGCCGCAACGGAGGGAAATCTGAACCGCATAGTTCCCGAATCGGCTTCGAGCGCTCCCATGCCGGGGGAACACCAGAAGCGCAACGCAGGGCTGGCCATTGCGGCAGCACTTCAGGTAACGGGAAACGATGAGGTTCCTGTCACGCGCGCTTTCGAGAAAGCATGTTCGACACTGAAATGGGCCGGGCGCATAGATCTACGCTCCGGTACTCCCTCCATTCTGTTCGATGTTGCTCATAATCCCGGTTCTATTTCGTTCCTGATAGAGCATCTGAAAAGCGGCTGGCAGACCCCGGTACCTGCTGTGATCGGTTTCCTTGAGGACAAATACTGGCGGGAGATGACCCTGCAGCTCAAAGGAATATTCAATCCTGTGATAACGACTACACCGCTTAACGAGAGGTCATTGCCTGCAGAAACACTGGCTGCTGAATTCCGGAAGAATGGCATCGAAGCCATCCCGGAGGACAATATTGGTATGGCGCTTGCAAAGGGCAGATCCCGGGCTTCAGATATACTTGTTGTAACAGGTTCATTCTTCGTTGTCGGGGATGCAATGCAGCAGGCCTGGGAGAAGGGCTGGATCACCATGCCGGTAGAAGGGGAGGAAGCGGGACAGCTTTTCGATCAGGTTACCAATGTTGACAGTTCTCTGCGGAGTAGTGTATAAGTATAATTCATGCAGCAGATTTATAGATCCGTTACGATGGAGGTAGAATTCAATGGCGAAAAAGGAAAAAACAGCTCCCGAAAAGACAGACAAAACGGAAAGTACAGAGGGCGCTGCTCCATTCACACTTATAAACTATATCCTGTTTGCTGCCGGTTTGCTTGATATTATCGCAGGATGGTTCCTTCTCCGCGGTGGACATATAACCATAGCCCCTGTCATGCTGATAGCCGGTTACTGCGTTATTATCCCCGTTGCTATCATATTCAGGAAAAAGCAACCTGAAGCCGTCTAGACTGATGAAATACGTTTTCGCTGTGATGCTGATGGCTCTGTTCCTGGCCTGCGGTGATGATGAAGAACAGGTATTCAGGCCTGATCCCCTGCCGTTGATGGCGAAGGATACCGCCTTTGTTTACGTGCAGGGGGGAATCTTTATTAACGAATCCAGCGATACCGTGGAGATATCAGATTTTCGTCTGGGGAGATACGAAGTATCTAACAGGCTCTATTACTATCTGGCTGATGAAAAGGGTCTTGAATTGCCGCCGGATCCGGAATATCCCGGTATGAACAATTACCTATTCGACTACCCGGACTATCCTGTTGTAAACGTAAGCGTAAGAGAAGCAGTAGCTGTTGCGGCAGCACTTGGAGGAAGGCTTCCTACAAGGTCCGAGTGGGCTTACGCCGCGTCGCTGGATGTATCAGGGGATTTCGAAGGGCAGTATCCCTGGGGCTCTTTAGAGCCTGCGGATGCGGAGAATCCAGCCAATTATCTTGCCGGGGATGAGTGGGAGACCAGAAGTTTGGATGGTTACTTATGGACCGCCCCTGTTGATTCATTCCCGCTGACAAATGCGGGTTTTGCATGCCAGGCGGGTAATGTAGCCGAATGGACCTACTCGCCTATGGATTCAGTGATACCGGTATGCGGGGGCGCATGGCTGTCACCGGGTGAGGAAATTAGAATTGAGGCGGTGCAATATCTTGCTCCGGGTGACCGGGCACGCCACATAGGCTTCCGCATCCTCCTCCCGGGGACGTAGCACACTTCTTCAACTAATTTAGCAATTTACGGTTAGTAGATAATAATAAATTCGTATTATAATATCATTTAAAGGAGTTTCTGTGATTAACAGATATTGCACATTTTTTACCTTTTCTACTGCATTCTCTGTTTTTATTTTTGCCGCTGGCACACTCTCAGCGCAGCCTTACATTGAGAGCCAGGTAATCACGGTTCCACCTGGAGGATTTTCATGGTCAGTGTTCTCCGATTCTTCAGGATCAGGTGATTTTACAACTGTATCTGTACTTGCCCCGGGACCCATAATCGGGTTGAATGATCTGCTTCCCGATTCAGCTGCTGAAGCAATTGAACTGTGTGGTGATTGGTTGAGGGAAGATCTATCGATAAGATTCACCGACCTCCTTTACGAAGCTGTTGACGACGATATGCCAGCCCTGCCTGCCTTTTCAGATGTTAATGGAGACGGCCTGGAGGACCTGGTATGGAGTACGGATATCCGCACAATGTTAACAAGAGTATTCCTGGCTCCAGACTGGATAGAGATTACGGAGATAACCGGATCCATGGAATCAAGAAAGTTCTGTGATCTGAATAATGATGGTGTACCTGATTCTGTTTTTCTCAGTGATGAGGGTGTGCTTACTCTGTTTTTCGAAGATACAGTTTCTCAGGTTACAAACGGTTTTGATATCACAGGAGCAGCTGGTATAGCACTGGGGGATATGGAGGGTGATGGGCTTGTGGATCTTCTGGTGGGAACGGATTCGGGGAACCTCCTCATTTATAGAAACCGGGGTACTATTGATACTCCATGTTTCATGCCGTTTGTTTCCCAATCCAGCATTCTATTACCAATGAATCCCGGGGCATTCAGTTCACCAGCGGTATTTCTTTCCGGTGATTCCATGTTGATTGCAGCAATCGGGACACAGCAGAACGGTCTGAAGTTATACACAGCAAGTGCAGTCGGGAGTATGATGTCCCTGGAATGGGAAACGGCCGATTCACCGTGCAACATAGACACTCTTTTGAACATTTCTCCCATTGAACTCGATCTCAGCGGGGAAACTGTACTTGTATGTGGAACACGTAACGGGATTCTCTGCGAAGTCCGGCAAGGTTCTGATTCTCTCATTCCTCTCCATCTTTCACCTGTTCCAGGGACCTATCCAAACCTGGCCCTTGCTTATGTGAATAGTGATGAATTTCCCGATCTGATAGCGGGGACAATGGAGGGGGACGTTTTCTATCTTGCAGGTTGCGAAGGCTGGTTCGATGGAAACTGGGAGAGGATCGATAGTATTCCTCAAATTCCTTCAGGCGCTCCTGCTGCCTGGAAAGATGGACTGGTTTTTGGATCAGGCAACGGTGAGTTAAGATATTTTGCAAGAGATGGCAATGGGGTATGGATTGATTCAACAGCATATTCAGAATTCTGCAATATCGATGTTGGAGAATACTCTACACCTGATTTTGCAGATATTAACGGCGATGGTCTTGAAGAGCTTATTGTCGGCAACTCAAGAGGGTCGCTGACCTACTTCGAGCTTGATGAAGATGCCGTTGATGGCGAACCTCTATACGTAGAACGGTTCTCCTGGAAATTCGAACCCAATGGCTCGGTTTCAGATATTCAATCCTACTATTCAAGATATTTTCCTTCGCACTCCGTATTTCGTACTCCATCAGGTATCCGTGAGGTTAACGCATTTTCTGCGGAGATCATGATAGCTGAACCCGGGCATCGTGACGAGATAGCTTACTGCATCGCGCATACGCCTACAGAAGTGCTGCGGGCCATGTGCAGGAACGGTGACAGTGATCTGTTCTCCGTCAACGTTTCGGAGATGTACAAAATGGCAGATAAGCTCGATTATGTCCGTCTGCTCGATTCCGATGATGAAACTGTATGCGAGCTGAAAACTGAAACCGGCTGGATCACGATTTCGCGGAACGACTACTATCGGTTCGTGGTGCATCCGAGAATACTGTTTGAAATTCCCGCAAGGATTAATACTGAATACTGGAGCACTGAGCGGGATACTGTCTCCATTTCTCTTGGTGACTGGCTGAATCATGAACCTGACAGCCTGTACGGCGGGTCTGGAGATCAGCTGTTCTGGCGGGAATTCATCCCTTCGGACAGTTCGAGGGGTAGAACCCTTGAAGAACGTGTGATGGAAGCATGTACTTACGAGGAAGCAGTGGTCAGAATATGCAACTTCCAGTCCCACTCCCAGCCGGGGGGTCTGATGACATTCGGGTACATGACAAATGACCTTCATCCAATGGAGATCTATAGAAAGGCTTACGGTTCCTGTGGAGAACAGTCCATTTTACAGACAGCGTTATGCCGTACTTTTTTCATACCAGCATACGTTGTCGGTTGCCGGGGCGAGGATCATCAATGGAACCAGTATCTGAACCCGGAAAACGGTAGATGGAATCATTGGGATATCAACTATGGTATCTCAGGGATCGGTAATATCTGGGTATCAGGTGAAGGGGTAAACCACACAGGCAAGACTATATCGACAATAACAGCCTTCGGACCCGACAATGAAGTGTGGCCTGTGACGCTCAGCGCTATTGTTCCAGCCGGTTCTGGATATATGCCTGAAGACTCCGGTTATACATGTACCGCCGATGTTGATATTCTGGTTACCGATCCTGCAGGGATACCGGTTGAGGGCGCCATGGTTCTTGCAAGGTCGCACTGGGAAAACGCCAATTCAGTTTCTGAATTCAACTACACCGATGAATCCGGTTCATCTGTTTTTCAATTGGGCTGGGAGCCGAACGGAGGATATACAATCGATGTGATATCACCCTTCGGGTCTGCAGGAAGCACGAACATCACGTTCACTGAAGGTAAATCCTACTCTTTGAGGTATACAGTACCCTGCAGGGTTCCTCAGAGGCAGTCCATTCTCCTCCCGGAGAGGGATCAGTCATTGAACATGTCCGTTACACGCAGGCTTTTCCCGGTACCTTTCTATTCCCGTTCCCTTTATTCGATCGATGATGAGAATGGCAGTGAATCGTACCGGAATCCAGGCTGGGTTCACTGGTCGACATCTGTTTCTCCCGGTTCTCCGGTGTATATGAATGCGGAGAACTTCAGAAATTACAGGAACGGTTTCAACTGCAGAGCAGTGCCATATCCGTTCACACCTGAGCCAGACGATACCTGTTACGCAGTCCTTGATAACAGGAACAGCTTTTTTACATGGTCCGAATTCGAATTTTCCCAATCAGCATTTACAGCAACGGATGACGTGTCTTACGATGTTCTCGCCTGGCTTGCAGAGCCACCTCCAGGCAGGAATCCCGTTGCTGCCTCATGCCTTCCCGGCAGCACGTGTTCCGGCAGCGAGGATAATCAGAGCTGGATTAAATTCTATCAGGATATCGAGCTTCAGCAGGACAATCCTGACGATCCTCTTTCTGCAGAAAGGATAATCGGTCCTTTCAGAATTCCCTCCGGAGAGCGAAGCCTGACAATCGGAACAACCAGTGATCAATCCGGTGTTGATCTGGACCTTTTCCTATTTTCAGATCGCAATGCAAACAGGATAGTTGATGGAATGGCTGAGATTGCAATGAGATCAACATCACCAACTTCCAATGAAACTATTTTCATTACAGATCCCGATCCTTCCGCCGCTTACTGGATCTACCTGCATGGATGGCAGGTTGGTGAAGAGGGAGGAATGATCGATCTGGGGCTATCCTTTGAACCCCGTATGCTTGATGTGTATTCTCTCACCCCGACCGGATATCAGCAGAGTCTCCCCGAGCGCTTCAGTTTCATGACTTCATCTGATACACTGGAAACCGGAGATATTTATCTGTTATCAGGAGATAGTGTGATCGTACCGGAGAAGTCAGGAGATCGATGGTCTTTTGAATCTCTTCTCAGTTCGTCCATTTTCGATACAGGGTCAGTGGGGATATTCAGAGGCGATGGAGAACTGATAGAACACCTGACATGGAATGTATGCCTGGATAGTATTCCTCCGGAAATCAATTCTCTTTCTGTCGTTGTGGACTCTGCTGCTATGGAAGTGCTGGTTGAGGCTTTGTGTACAGATGAAGGTTCAGGAATACTTGAAGCTGTATCGTCCATAGACAGCCTTGAACATATCCGGCAGGTTATGAGGGAGGATTCGATCTGGAGCTGCAGGATCGATATTGCTCCCCTCTCCGGTCAGACTGTTTCGCTGAGAGTCTGTTTCTCGGATTCAGCTGGTAATGAAACCACCGGGAATGTCGATGTTGATGTTCCACTGAGACCGGCAGTGCTTTTCAGTTCAGTTTATCCATCCGGAACAGTGTACGATCATAGACCTGTTCTGCAGCTTTATGCTGATTTCCGTGACGACCTGACCGGCTGGAGAGCTGTCGCTGAACTATCCGATTCCTCCGGTACATTCCGGGAGGAACTGCATCCATTCGTAAGCGATGGGAATATTATTCAGTTCAGACCGCAGAACCTTCTTATTGATGGCAGTTATACTGTCATTGTCCGGATAACTGATCAGGAGATGTCGGTAATTGCAGAGCATTCATGGAGTTTCTGCATTGATACAATGACATCTACATTCTGAATGCAGCTCATTGTAGAGTCTTTCAAGAGGGTTGGTGGGCGAAGAGGGACTTGAACCCCCGGCATCCTGCTTGTAAGGCAGGCACTCTAGCCAGCTGAGTTATTCGCCCACAAAAATGATGGTTGCAGGTTCTGCAACCGGGGAGCATATATGGTTTGACGGGTGCTTTCTGTCAAGC
>Ga0164313_10005159_pt1 | contig 11585 bp, 12 predicted proteins | sample GuaBasSedimGuay4_FD_113735 | JGI IMG/M metagenome (GOLD analysis project Ga0164313, IMG submission 113735) | Subseafloor sediment microbial communities from Guaymas Basin, Gulf of California, Mexico - Guay4, Core 4569-4, 0-3 cm | ecosystem: Environmental > Aquatic > Marine > Hydrothermal vents...
CCTACTGACGGCATAAATAAGTAAACTTATCTGCACCGCTTGTAGCATGAGTCGATTGTTAAGAACCCACACAAATTGTTCGATTTCTTTTTAAAGAGCAATAACGAATTAGAGTATTCTTTTATTAAAAGATAACTTAAGTCGTTGTTCTTTCAGTGATTTTCTTCTCTTTTTCAAGAAGAGTACCGCTGACTGAGATGCACATTATACGCAGTAATTACCCTAGGTCAACACTTTTTGTAATTTAATTGTAATATTTTTTGGACCTTGAATCATTCCCATTTAAGTGTTTATTTTGATTGTGATCCTATGAAAATTTAGATTATCGCCACTTTAGCAAATTTTCTTTTACCTACCTGGTAGATTTTTGTTGAACCACTTTCGACACATAATTTAGTATCTGATATTTTTTCACCATCTATTTTAACTGCACCCTGCTTTATCATACGAATTGCTTCGCCGGTACTGCTGGTCATGCCTGAGTCTTTTATTATATATGCAATGCCAAGGCTGCCATCGGTTGCCTGCATTTCAAACTCTTCGATATCATCAGGTATTTTGCCTTTCTTGAAACGATCGATAAAATTCTGCTGCGCTTTCTCAGCAGCAGATTCATCATGAAAACGCGCAATTATCTCTTTTGCCAATATAAACTTAATGTCTCGCGGATTGGCGCCATCTTCTATATTTGTTTTAAATTGTTCTATTTCAGCCATAGGCCTGAAACTTAGTAACTCAAAATACCGCCACATCAGTTCATCGGAAATGGACATGATTTTACCAAACATATCATCAGGTGTGTCTGATACGCCTATATAATTATTAAGCGACTTAGACATTTTTTGTACACCGTCCAAACCTTCTAATATAGGCATGGTAAGAATAACCTGTGGTGTTTGGCCATGACTTTTTTGTAATTCGCGTCCCATCAATAAGTTGAATTTCTGGTCGGTACCGCCTAACTCTACATCAGCTTTTATCACCACAGAATCATAACCCTGGATCATAGGGTAAAGAAACTCATGAATTGCTATCGGCTGCCCGGAAGAATATCGCTTACTAAAGTCGTCACGTTCCAGCATACGCGCGACAGTTTGATTTGCTGCTAATTTAATCAAATCTGCAGCATCCATCTTAGCCATCCACTGGGAATTAAAAACAACAGTCGTTTTCTTCTCATCCAGAATTTTAAATACCTGCTCTTTATAACTTTTGGCATTCTCCAGCACCTGTTCTCTGGTCAACGGCTTCCGTGTGACATTTTTTCCCGTTGGATCGCCGATCATGCCGGTAAAATCACCAATCAAAAAATGAATATCATGACCTAAATCCTGAAACTGACGCAATTTATTAATTAAGACTGTATGGCCAAGGTGTAAATCCGGAGCAGTTGGGTCAAAACCGGCTTTTATAACAAGAGGTTTATTCATTTTCAGCTTCTCTATCAAACCTTCTTCAAGCAAGATCTCATGTGCGCCTCTTTTTATTATTTCCAGAGCGTCTTCTATTTTGCCCATTTTGACTATATACTCCCTTTTTTATGTTAACCCGTTACCAAAAATATGCTTATTGACTGTTTTTTAACCAGTAATTCTCATTTTTGCGACAAGATTACCATAAATTTTCTTCTGTACTGTTAGGATTTAGTAAAAAGGCTTGCTTTTTTTCATTTATCTATTGCAATAATCCCTTTTAGAAGCTATCTTTAGTTAAAAAATTTTGAGGAATATCCGTGAATTACAACCATTTTTTAAACAAAAGTAACAAGTTTAAAAATAAGAACCGCTACCGCTTAGAAAGTAAGAAAAAAAATAGTTATGTTTTTCTGCTTATTTCTTTTGTATCTATAGCTCTTTTATCAACAGTCTTTATCCTGCAAATTGATACTGAACAATCAGTCAATCAAATCTCAAAACAAACAACTGCCGATATTGAATTACCAACACAAAGCCAATCAACTTCATCCCATAAGAAAAACATACCTCTTGAGCTACCGGAAATCAGCTATCACACTGAAATTTTATCTCAGTCAATTAGCTATGTTGAAGTAGAGTCTTCAACCAATAAAGAGTCTTTAACCAATAAAGAGCCTTCAGCTAATAAGCAGCCTTCAGTTCCAGTAACTCCAGTGACAAAGACGGCAACAATCAAAACTGCCATTATTGACACCATACCCGACTCTATAAGCAAACAACAAATTACTAACGATGCCACAATCTCAATACTTGAAAAAGTAGATGTAATTGCAGCGGAAAGTAGTCAGGATTTAACCTCTAATTTACCCGCTAAAACAGAAATAACTAAAACGGTCGTTGTGAAAAGTGGCGATACACTTTCTGCTATTTTTAAACGCCTTTCTTTAAGTGCCAACACTTTACATAAGATTATTCGTTCCAGTAAACAGGCAAAACAACTGACCCGAATTAAACCCGGGCAAAAAATTATTATTACCTTCAACAGCAATAATGAATTTCAGTCACTACGCTATGATCTTGATCGAATAGATACTCTTATTATCAATAAAGAAACTGACACAAAAAACTTTGTCAGTCATATCGAAAGCAAAGAAATTGAGGTACAACAACAATTTGCTGCAGGTATTATTACAAACTCTCTTTTTGCCTCCGGTAATAAGGCAGGCTTAAGCAGCGCAATGATTATGCAGCTGGCACAATTATTTGGCTGGGATATAGATTTTGCTCTGGATATACGCAAGGGTGATTCTTTTGCCGTTCTTTTTGAAGAAAAATATATCAACGGAAAAAAAATAGGTAATGGCAATATTCTTTCTGCTGAATTTGTTAACCGAGGCAAAACCTTTAAAGCTATTCGATATACTGACGCATCAGGGCATACTGATTATTATTCGGAAAAAGGACTCAGTATGCGTAAAGCCTTTTTACGCACACCGGTTGCATTTTCCCGTATCAGCTCACGCTTCTCCAGTGGTCGTAAGCATCCGGTATTAAACCGCATCCGTGCACACAAAGGTGTTGATTATGCCGCTTCTCGTGGTACACCAATTAAAGCAGTCGGTAATGGCAAAGTTATTTTTAAAGGCAGGAAAGGTGGCTATGGTCGCGTTATAATCTTACAGCATGGCTCCAAATACACTACTTTATATGCTCATATGAAATCATATAAGCGAAACATTAAAAAAGGCAGTCGTGTTGAACAGGGGCAGATAATTGGTTATGTCGGCAGTTCAGGCCTTGCAACCGGACCACACCTGCACTATGAATTTCGTATAAATGGCGTACACCGTAATCCATTGACTGTGCCGCTACCCAGTGCATCACCAATTGCTAAGAAATATCGTACTGACTTTAAAAATACAGCAGATACAATGATTTCTCAACTTAAGTCCAGAAAACAGGAGACTATTGCTTTAACAGAGCAATAATCTTAGCCTTGTTTTTTTAGCCAGGAGCAGGAGCTGGATACTTGTGGCATATTACCTTTGACCTTTTTTATCGGACTGATGTCCGGAACCAGTCTCGATGGTATTGATACCGTCATTTGTGAGATAAAATCATCACATGATTTTTCTCTTGTGGATGCCAAAACCTATCCTATTCCCAGCCAGTTGAAAAAAGATTTACTGGCCTTAAGTCAGGAACAACACCCTGATGAGCTGGATCGTTATGCTGAGCTTGACGTACAACTGGGACGTCTATTTGCTGATTGCTGCCTGCTTTTACTGAAAAAAAATAATCTTAAGCCTGAACAAATTAGTGCCATTGGCAGTCACGGACAAACTCTGCGTCATTATCCTGATGCTCAATATCCTACAACGCTGCAAATAGCTGATCCCAATATCATCGCAGAAAATACCGGTATAACAACGATTGCAGATTTCCGGCGCAGAGATATGGCTGCGGGTGGTCAGGGGGCTCCACTTGTTCCACCATTTCATCAGGCCTTATTTGCTGCAAAAAGTCAGAATATCAGTCGGGTTATTTTAAATATCGGCGGCATTGCTAATATTACTTTTTTACCTGCAAGCTCAGATAGTGTTCCAGGTCATGACTCGATATTAGGTTATGACACTGGCCCCGGGAATGGCCTTATGGACGACTGGTGTGTCAGACACTTTGCCTGCGCCTACGATTCAGCGGGACAATTAGCCTCTCAGGGAAATGTTGATAAAACCTTTCTGTCAATACTGCTCAACGATCCATTTTTTTCACAAAAAAGTCCCCGGAGTACTGGTAGAGAGTACTTTTCTTATCAGTGGATTGAACAACAACTCACAAAGCACCAAGAAAAAATAGCACACAAAGATGTCCTGGCCACCTTGCTTGAACTAACCTGCCTGTCCATCAGCAACGAAATCAACAGGCTCAGTCCTCACGTCAATGAAGTGCTGGTTTGTGGTGGCGGCGTTCAGAATAAGCGACTCATGCAACAACTGCAGCACTATATGCCTAAAATAAACGTAGCTTCAACAGAAAAATATGGCTTACACCCGGACTGGGTGGAAGCCAGTGCTTTTGCATGGCTTGGTCACCAGACTTTGAATGGCTTAACATCTAATTTACCATCAGTCACTGGTGCCCATAAAAAAGTCATTCTTGGCGCCATCTGGCCGGCATAAGGCTGATTATTCCAGGTTAAACTATCAGCGTGCCGCCATTGGAGTATAAGAGCGCTGACTTTCACCGGTATAAATTTGGGTGGGTCTGAATATCCGGTTATCTTTTAATTGTTCACGCCAATGGGCCATCCAACCTGCACTTCTGGCAATAGCAAAAATTGCTGTAAACTGATTATCCGGTATCCCCATTTCTCTATAGAGCAGGCCTGAATAGTAATCTACATTGGCATAAACACCTTTTTCAGCGAGACGATCCTCACAGGCTTTTTCCAATGCTTCTGCTACTTCAAATAACGGATTTACATCCCCTCCCCTGGCTTCCAGAAGCTCTTTAATAAGTCCCTGCAAAATGGTAGCACGAGGATCTTTGGTTTTATATTCACGATGCCCCATTCCCCAGATCTTGCCCTTTCGTTTTAATTGCTGATCAACAAATTTAGCCGCATTTTCCGGTTTACCTACCTGTTCCAGCATATTCAGTACTTTCGCATTGGCCCCCCCATGTAAGGGACCGGATAAACAACCAATTGCAGATGAAATGACACTATATGGTGTTGACAGTGTCGAGCCATTAACAAGTACCGAGAAAGTTGAAGCATTAATGGTATGCTCTGCATGGAGAATCAGGCAAACATCAAGAATACGTGTCAGTAATGGATCGGGCTCCAATCCTGTCAGCATATAAAGAAAACTTTCAGCATAGTTCAGATCATAGCGAGTTGGCGCAGGCTCATAACCCTTGGCAATATGTTTCCAACTGGTCACCAGAGTCCCCATTCTGGCAATTATTTTCATCGTTGCGGTATTGATATAATCCAGATCGGTACAGACATCTCCATCAACCAGACATTCGCTTCCCTGATAAAACATACCCAGGCTGGATACTGCTGTTTGCAGCATTAACATAGGATCGGCTGAAGCAGGTAATGCTTTCATTAAGTCAACAAGATGGTATTTTAAGGCTCTATTAGTACGCAATCGATCAGTAAATTCATCTAGTTTGTCTTTTTTGGGTAACTGGCCATTCATCAGCAATAAAATAGTCTCTTCAAATGTACTATGTTTTGCCAGTTCTTCAATAGGATAGCCACGATAAAAAAGAATTCCTTTTTCACCATCAATATCAGAAATATTAGATTTTGTTGCCGGCACTCCTGCCAGACCAGGAAGATATTCATTCATATTGATCACCAAATTTGTTTTGTATGCAATGACATATACATTTATCAGGATTATTATTTGCAAAAGAATGAGTAAGGACTTGGCATTTATTAAAGTACCAATCTTGATTGTTTATTTTAATTTTTGCCAAGTCCCTAAAGCAATACGATTGCAGACAAACAAAAAAGGTGCTGTAAAAACAGCACCTTTTTTATATCAAAAATTTTTGAGACGTATTGCTTACTTCTCTTCCGTGGAGAAAGATGAGCCACAGCCGCATGTTGTTGTCGCATTGGGATTGCGGATCACAAACTGGGCACCTTCAAGGCCCTCAGTATAATCAATTTCTGCACCAACCAGATACTGAAATGACATGGGATCAATTAATAATTTCACTCCCTGATTTTCAACTTCTGTGTCACCATCGTTAATTGCTTCATCAAAAGTGAAACCGTACTGGAAACCGGAGCATCCGCCACCAGTAACAAAAACCCGTAATTTCAGGTTATCGTTCTTTTCTTCTTCGATTAAAGATTTAACTTTAAATGCTGCTGCATCAGTAAAATCTAACAGGCTTTCTTCATTCATACTATTACTCACTGCTTTATTCCAATTCAAATTCTATTATTCAATAACCAAGCGCTACAGTCAAGATTATTGTTTATTAATATAGCTAATTATTTACTATAATTTCAGGCTCTTCCAGTCTTGCCGGCTCAATACTGGCGGTTAATTTATCTCCCGCAACAAGGTTATCTTCAACGTGAACCAGGTTGCCATTTACTTCAGCGCCCATTGCCATTTCAAATAAGTTGTAATAAACATTGCCGAAAACCCTGGCTTTCCTGGCTAATTCTACATGGTTACTGGCATAAACATTGCCTTCAACTGTCCCATTAATAATAATATTGGGGATCTGTATTTCGCCCTGAACATAACCATTTTCACTGATAGTTATTGTGGCATGTTGATCTTCAGTTGCAGAAATATTACCTATCACTTTACCATCAATCAGAAGCCCGCCGGTAAAATCAATATTTCCCATAATTTTGGTGCTATTTCCCACTAATGAATCAATTCTTCTGCTCGCACCTTTTTTACTGCCCCACATATTTCATTCCTTCTGTTTGAGACCATTCCAGCTCACCTAAGTCAATGACTGATTTTTTCTTCTTAGAGTCAATGATGATATCAATTGAGTGAGGTATCATCCCTTCAGGCAAACGCATTATACCGCTGAACTCCTGAAAATACTTAAAATTGTATTTAAATCTCTTTTCTTTCAGCTCTTTTTTCAGTTTCTGCTTCTCCTTTTTGGAATCGACCAGCAGTGAAGCCAATGAAAGCTTTACTGGTTTATTGTCCTGCTCGCCCTTAAGATAGATGCTGATAATCCCTTTAGTATAGGTTCGTTTTTTTACTTTTTGCGCAATAATAAACTGGTATTGATAATGATGACCTTTATCTTGCTCAATTAATCCGGACTTAAAGGGTGCTATTTCCAAACTTTGCAGATAAACAGATTCTCTACCTTGTGTCGGTGAAACTATCGCTTTGTAAAAAGTTAAGTCTTTTTCCAGGTCAACTATTTTTTTCTGATCCCTCTTCATGTCTGATAAAATCAGTTGACAGGATTCATGCTCCAGCAAAGCTTTTCTTTCCAGATGCAAAAGCTCCTTACTTAATTCAGTATTTTTCTTTTTTAACACTTTTTGCTGGACAAGCAGAGATTTTCGCCCGCCTTTCGCCTCAATAATATCTTCTTCCGACTGCCTATAGCCCAATTCAAAGGCTCCCCAAAGTAGCGATGCAAGCAACAATAAGACAAGAAATCGAATACCATAATACTGAAAAGGGTGTGTACGATGTACAATTATATGAGTCATAGGTCAGCGTATAATATTCTTCAGGTTAATCTCTAAGGCATATCTCTAAGGCATATCTCTAAGGCATATCTCTAAGGCATTAGTGGAACAATGTTAAGCCCGGCTTTTTCATCCAGATCAAAAGCAATATTCATATTTTGAACAGCCTGACCGGCAGCACCTTTAACCAGGTTATCTATCACAGATAAGACCACAATGGTATCACTGCCCTGAGGCTGATGTATGGCAATCCGACACATATTAGAGCCCTTCACAGTTCTTGTTTCAGGGTGTGATCCTGCAGGCAAAACATCAACAAAAGGCTCGTTTTCGTATTTTTGTTCAAAAAGTGCCTGCACTTCTGTCAATGAAATACTGTTGGGCTTCATTTTCCCATACAAGGTCGCCTGAATTCCCCGGATCATAGGCACAAGATGAGGTACGAAGGTTAAATCAACATCGCCGCTATTGGCACTTTCATTAAAAAAATCGAGACCCTGAACAATTTCCGGAAGATGTCTGTGACCAGGAACGGCATAGGCTTTGAAACTTTCACTGCTTTCACATAATAATGTGCCTACATTGGCACCACGCCCCGCACCGCTGACTCCTGATTTGCAGTCTGCCACCAGAAAATCAGTATTAAGCAGTTTGTTTTCAATCAGTGGTAAAAAGCCCAGTTGTACTGCCGTTGGATAACAGCCGGGATTGGCAATCAAATTAGCCTGTTTAATTGCTTCCCGGTTTACTTCCGGTAAGCCATAAACAGCCTGCTCAACATAGTCTGGACAGGCATGTTCCATTCCATACCATTGTTGCCAGACTTTAATATCTTTTATTCTGAAATCAGCCGCCAGATCGATGACTTTAACACCGGCATCAATGAGTTCCGGTACCATTTTCATCGCAATGCCATTAGGCGTCGCAAAGAAGACCAGATCGCATTTTTTTAGCGCTGCAACGTCAGGTTCTGAAAATTTGATACTCAGGTGATCCCGCAAATTAGGAAATAAATCACTCACCGGCAGTCCTGATTCTGAGCGCGAAGTAATAACCTGAAGCTCTACATTCGGGTGAATTGCTAATAACCTCAGCAATTCAACGCCGGTATAACCTGTTCCGCCGACAATACCAATTTTAATCTTTGACACTAAACTATTCACCACCGTTACCTTGCCTCTCAAAGTCTGACTTTATTTTCTGGAAATCCAACTGAATTAAACATTATAATACAGGATAAGGTAGAGTACGAAATAAATCTCTACTCTACCTAATACAGGATAAGGCAGAGTAGTATTTAAAACTAAAATTTAACTCTGCCTAAATACAGGATAAGGTAGAGTACTAAATAAAAAAGCCTCCACTCTCATAATTTGGATAATTCATAAAAGATGAAGAAAAAAGATTTTGCCGTTATTGGCTTTGTTGTTTTATTAGGCGCACTATTGGGCTATTTATGGCTGGCACCTGCTGGCCAGGCCCCGGCACCACAAGCTCACTTTAAAGATTTGCAAGGTAAGCAGTTCAGTTTGCAGCAACTCAGAGGAAAGCCCGTGGTCGTTAACTTCTGGGCTACAACCTGCCCCGGATGTGTATTGGAAATTCCAGCTTTAGTTGAGCTGCATGATAAATATTCTGCTGATAACCTGGTGATTATCGGAGTGGCAATGGATTATGATCCCGAATCTCAGGTAAGAGAAATGACCCGTCAAAAAAACATGACTTATCCTGTTGTTTTAGATTCTAATGGTGAGCTGGCCCGGGCTTTTGGGCAAGTCACTCTAACACCGACTACCTTTTTTATTAGTAAAGAAGGAAAAATCTTTAAACATAAGCTGGGTGAAATGTCACATACAGAGTTGGAAACAACGATACAAAACCTGATTCTTTAGTTAAAAATTTATTTAGAAAGGATATTATTTAATGCTATGGGTTAAAGCGTTTCACGTTATATTTATGATTTCCTGGTTTGCAGGACTATTCTATCTGCCTCGATTATTTGTCTATCATGCCAGCAGCAGTGATGAAGTCAGTAATGAACGTTTTAAAATAATGGAGCGTAAACTCTTTTATGGCATTATGACACCGGCAGCTATTGTTACCAGCATACTGGGCTTATGGTTGATATATGATTACGCATGGCGGTGGCTGGCTGAATCCTCTATGTTCTGGCTGCATATAAAATTGCTTCTTGTTATCTTGCTATATATCTACCACTGGTATTGCTGGAAGCTTTTGAAATTATTTAAAGAAGATAAAAACACACATAGTCATGTTTATTACCGCTGGTTTAATGAAATCCCGGTATTCATGTTAATGGGCTCTATTATACTGGTAATTGTGAAACCCATATGATTAAAACACTTCCTGTTGTCATGTCTTTTTCCGGCAATGATCCCACCGGCGGTGCTGGAATCCAGGCCGATATTGAAGCAGCATCCAGTATGGGTGCCCGTATCGCTCCGGTGATCACAGCACTTACTGTTCAGGACACACAAAATGTTAAGTATTTTTCTGCCACAGATGCCAAACTGGTGGTCGAGCAGGCCCGTGTTATTCTCGAAGACATGCCTGTTGCCGCGTTTAAAATTGGCATGGTGGGCAGCATAGAAAACATTAATGCTATTCATACCATTTTGCATGATTATCATGAAATTCCTGTCATAGTTGATCCTATTATCAGTGCTGGCGGCGGTATGTCTCTGGCCAGTGAAGAAATGGCTCTGGCCTACTCTGATTTACTTTTCCCGCTGACAAATCTGGTCACACCCAACAGTAATGAAGTCCGTCTGTTAGCACCAGAGGCTGACTCCCTGGATGCCTGTGCTCAGGAACTTATGGATGATGGTTGTGAGTATGTTCTGTTAACCGGCACTCATGAGGGAACAGAGCAAGTGATTAACTCATTTTATGGTCATCATAAAAAAATTAATTCCTCTTGCTGGGAACGTTTGCCCAATAGCTATCATGGTTCAGGTTGTACTTTAACCTCTGCCATTGCTGGCCTGGTTGCATGTGGTCAGTCTATTCCGGATGCTATCAATATCGCACAGGAATACACATGGCAGTCTCTTGTTGATGGCTATCAATCTGGAATGGGACAATACCACCCTGATAGATTTTCCTGGACGAAAAACTGGACCCGTCTTAAAAGTGAAATGAGAAGAAAAGATCAGTCTAAAAAGAAATCAGAGCAAACAATAAATTGAATATTAGTCCCTCAGCTGCATCCTCTGAGAAGGCAAAAAAAATTCAGGGACTTTATGCGATTACTGCGCCTGAATTAATTCCACCTGAAGAATTTATAGCATCTATTGAAAGTGCCATTATTGGCGGCGCACAAATTATTCAATACCGAAATAAAACGGCTTCAGAATCACAAAGATATCAGCAAGCCAGCCAGTTGAGTCGGCTTTGCAAGCAACATAAAGTCTGTTTTATCATCAATGATGACCCTCAACTGGCTATAGCCGTTGCCGCCGACGGAGTTCATGTAGGCAAAGAAGATGGCAAAATTGCTGATGCACGAAAGCAGTTGGGCGATCAGGCTATTATCGGTGTTTCATGCTACAACCAGTTAATAAATGCTCAAAAAGCAATTGCCCAGGGTGCAGATTATGTTGCTTTTGGACGATTTTTTTCATCAAAAACAAAACCTGATGCCATACAGGCTGATTTGCAGCTTCTTGATCAGGCAAGTCAACAACTTAACGTCCCGATAGTTGCCATCGGCGGCATTAAACGGGATAATGCACAGGAATTAATTAAACGTGGTGCAGATGCGATTGCTGTCATCAATGATTTATTTCATGATAAACAGGAAATTTGCAATACGGCCAGAATTTATCAGGAATTATTTAGTTCTTGAAGTAAATGTCAGTTAAACCACCTTAGCTGCCATTTGGGGTGTTTAAAGATCAAGAGAAAAAGACGGGGTATCCGCTCGGATAAGTGCTAAACGA